>Ga0116227_10006690_pt1 | contig 23162 bp, 20 predicted proteins | sample S1TSphgellanicum_FD_89693 | JGI IMG/M metagenome (GOLD analysis project Ga0116227, IMG submission 89693) | Host-associated microbial communities from peat moss isolated from Minnesota, USA - S1T2_Fb - Sphagnum magellanicum MG | ecosystem: Host-associated > Plants > Peat moss > Unclassified...
TCGCAACTTGTTTTATGCAACTAAAAAATGTCGCATGCAACTCCAAAATAGTTGCATGTGAGATTTTTTAGTTGCATAAGACAAGTTGCAAAAGACAAAATTTCTAGTAGTGAAGCAGACACCAAAATTGGTGGTGTTCAACAAAACATTGGTTTTGTTCTAGTATTTAATAAGTAGCAAGGATGTTTGAGATTCATGAAGTAGTTGAAGGGGTGTCAATGAAAGGTCCATTAGAGATAAAATGATCTTCAAGCATTATGAACATAAAATTAATTCGAGACAACTTAAAGATTAAATAAATAGTGTGATAGGATGGTAATGGCAACGTGAGTGTCGTAATGAACGAAACATTTATTTAAAGTAGGGATAAGCTCAACGAGGAGCTGTAATTACATGTTGAGTCTTGGGTTATGCCCTAGTGATAGTTTATAATTGTAGGAAATTTAGGATGTGTCGAATGGTGCGAACTAGGTAGTTCACTTTATTATTAAAAGGCAGTTGACGAATCGGACCACATAACCAACGGTAGTGTTTAACACTGGGAGTTGAAGACCACGCGAAGATAAAGGTGTCTTTAATTTCGTAACAACCTTCACAAATGGTTTTAGGTTCATTACTAATAGCGGGGTCGACTTGCAATAAGATCACCAGGGTGTAAAAGTTTGGAAAGATGCAATAATACCAAGTTCAAAGGGATTCAACTTTAAGACAAGTGCACATTTTTTGAGGTTCAAGATGTTCATCACAAGGATGTTGTGTCAATGTCAAATTTAGAAATGTCTCTGGAGCCGATTCTTCATTCACTTGTGTAGCTTGAGGCTTGTAAAACGTGGCCATACACAACGCCATAATTTCAAAGAAAGGAAAAGATATTTTCAATCAAAATCAAATCAACAATGAATGTGTGGAAAATTTATTACATCGAGATGTGGGGTTGTATTTTATAAATCAAAGAAAAAGAAGGAAATGTGTAAGTAATGGCCTAAAACCACGGTAAAAAATAGTCTTAAAATTAATGGAAAAAATGAAGGTTTTAGTAAAATCTGTTGGGGGGAAAATGGGAAGAAGGGAAAAGGTGTTTTTCCTTCTCCTTCCATTAGCCACCAAACAATGGAACCTTCCAAAGGCCACCAAGCATGGAACCTTTCAAGGGCCACCAAACATGGAACCTTTTAAGGGCCACCAAGCATTGGAACCTTCCATTGGCCACCAAGTTGAAATCTTATTTTCCTTCTTTCCTTTTCCTTTTCTTTAAAAAGGCAAATTCGAATCATTGAGGTTTTTTTTTTTTCCCCAGGATAATTTTCAATTCAAATCTTGAGAATACTTGTTCCCACAACCTTGTTCAGGAAGAAAAGAATGATTAGTCTTGGTATATAGTAGGAAGAAGAAGTGTAGATTGGACATTTGTAATAGTTTTGAAAGAATGGAAGTGAATAAGGATAGTGTTGGGAGGTTGAAATTTCATAAAAGTTTCACAAACCCTTTTGATAACATAACTTCTTACTGGTTTAGCTATAAAGCTTAGGATTTTGTAACAAGGTGCACCTTGTAGTTAGCTTTGGCAAGCCAACTTTGAATAACTTATGTCTTAAGAATAATATTTCAAGTGATTGGTGGTCTACAACCAAGTTGAACTTACTACCTTCGTGAAACCCTCTAAGGTTTGGTGACATAGCTTCTTATTGGCTTAGTTGTAGAGCTTAGGATTTAGTGGGAAGGTGCACCTTGTAATTAGCTTTTTAAGGAATTAAGGCAAGCCATATTTGAATAACATATGTGTTAAAAATAATATTTCAAGTGACTGGTGGTCTGCATCTAAGTTGAACTTACTACTTTCGTAAAACCCTTTCAAGTTTGGTGGCATAACTTCTTACTAGCTTAGCTACAAAACTTAAGATTTAGTAAGAAAGTGCAACTTGTAGTTAACTTTTTAATGAGCTAAGGTAAGCCAGATTTAAATAATATATGTGTTAGGAATAATATTTCAAGTGGCTAATGGTCTATAACTAAGTTGAACATGGTGTTGAACCTTTAAAAGTTGGTTTAATTTAATGACAATTTGACATAAATTTCTAGGATTTGAGGTGTTTAAAGTTGGAAAATAGATCTATCAATTTTAAATCATAAATGATGCATAAGAGGCGAGTTACTTGGTTTCAACTACAAACGCAATTTAATGTCCATAAATACACTTGCATTTTTCCTTCACCGGTAGCATATGTACTTCAAGTATAGTCACCTCATAGAATCGAGAGTAGAGGGATAAGAAGTTGCCTCATAGTCATTCAACTGGAGAATGCAAACAATGGTTGTGACGACCTTCTAATCTAAAAAAGGCAAAAACAAGCATTAGATCATCAAGAGGTGGAAGAAAACCTCCAAAACAACTAACTTTGGCAGTGACCCCACCCGCACGAGGACCATAGATAGGCCCATTGTGGATGGCATGGTACCTTCCTTGGTATTTAATGGCACCTAGTCTACCTCCAGTGGCACCAACCAATTGAAAATCATTTCCTTACCCATTTATAATGCATGAATCAACCTTGATGCCCATGTTCAGGTGTTTCAGAAAGCCATCCAAGTTAATGGGGAAAGGAATGGACTTGACATAGTCAACCTATTTTGCTTCACCTTGAAGGATGCAATTTCGGAATGGGGGGAAAATTTCCTGCAATTTCACCTCAACTGCACATTTACCAAATTGGAAGCAGCTTTCCATAAGCGTTATTGGAAAGTGCAAATAGATGAATAGGTGATATGGTTTTAAGAGTCATCAAATAAACAATGGACAAAAAAATGGAGGTATACTATGAACGTATATTAAAATTGGTGAACTATTTAAACCATAAGGCAGACGACAATTTGCTTATGACATTCTTTTGAGTTAAATTGGTAACCTATATGCGGGTAACCGTTACAGGGATGAAACAAGATACTTTATTTGTCCACAAAGAATATGTGGTGACATGCGAAGAGAGCATTGGTGATGCAATTGAGTATCGAAAATTACTAGAACCTCCACCAAAACTAGAAAAAACTAGAGATTCTGGGAAGAGTGAATTAATATGTAGTCAATGCCAAAAATTAGGTCATACCAAATAATGTTGTCATTAAAACCCAAAAAACCTGAACAATCGGTTGAAGGATAAAAAGGAAATATAAATGAATGAAGTGTCTACTCAATCAAAGACAACTGAAAATAAAAGAAATTGGAATAACAAAATCAGTAATAATATCACTAGGTACTTTTGTTTCATTTGTGGTGGTCCTAATAATAAGATAAACATCGGTAGGCAACCTTGGAGATGTTCAAAAATAAGAAGGCAAACTTCGAACCAAAAAAAATAAATGTAGCAATTAACATGGTGTTGGCCATAACTACCCAAAGTCAAGTCTCCAAAGCCGACACATTCAAGGAAAAGGAGACGAAATGAAACAAGACTGCTACAAACTGGCAAAAGGAAGAATAACTACAAAAATCATTTGAAGATATTATCAAACAACTATAAAAAGAGGAACCACCACTACAACTTCCAACATCGAAGACAATTAAGAAATTGCCTAGCGGAACAAACAAGTGCCAAGAGACAAAGGATGCCATACCAGCCAATCCTAATTCGAAAATAAAAAATTAATACATCAAAAGTCACAGAAGAATCAATTATGATTCAATAGGCTATTGGAGATCAATTATTCAAAAACAAACATATGCTAGTCCTCGAGCAATTCTTTTAGCTTGCATCGGACTTAAAGTAATATGTATTTTTCTAAACTTTCTTTGAAATAAAATTTGATTCCCTCTTTACCACCAATCCTAGCAATGGCTTCAATTGCCATCAACCCTCACATGGCAGTTATCCAAGTTTATGTAGGGCAGTAGCTAGTGGATGATGTGTTACTAAATGAAGGTTTTGGTGCCAACATTATCACAAAGGATCTAAGGAAATGGTTAGGGTTGCCTTCCCCCAAACTTGCAAAACTCGCAAATTGGCAAATCAGAGTTTAACAAAGCCGGATGGAATCATCGCAACTTTAAAATACATATACATAGAATTTCATACATTGTAACTTTCATTATTATACAGAAAAATGTGGTGGATGGCAATTATTCCATGTTCCTTGGCTAACCTTTGCTTAGGAATGCATAGGTGATTCATGATTAGGGGAAGAACCTAATCACCATAAAAGATACTGGAGCAATTTGAACGATTCTGATAACAAAACATTAGGATGCTAATACTAAGCGATCAAAAGTTCTTCTCTACGTACTATGATTTTGCTAATGCCTTCACATATGAGGAGAAGAAATTTTCCTCAAAGTAAAACCAAAATTGTTCACCATAGAAATGATTACCCTACTGGAACCAGGCACACTAATGTCTTATGTTGCTCCAGATGTCACAACACTTGCCTTGGGCTCGTGACCAAGGTAAGGGCTTGCGAGGGTGCGAGCCAAGAGTGACACACTCCCAATTCCTGGAAGGACTCAAATGCGAGTCCAAGTAAAAGATAGTGGAAGAAGGAGGAGTCGGGGCACGTTCCTTAGCTCACAACACTTTGAGGGGTAGAAGGGCATGTTGGAGCTCCGGGATGGGACTAAAAAGAGTTGACAAGCTTCACTCACTCACACGGGCCTGCACACAACCCACACAAAGTGGTTAGTGCATGGTTGGAACACCTTTGGTGCTAGGATGAGCCACGGGCAACACGGACACACTAGACTTACCACGGCCCGGACTTGGGGGAAGACACCACCTTCCCCCTTATAGTATACTCTGTGGCTGGCCACGGAGCCTACATCCAAATGGCTTTTCTTTCTCGGGACTCCCGAGTGGGAGTCCCAAAATTGCGCCAGTTGGGACTTTTGCAACTTTGGAGCCCCATAACTTTGCGAGCATATCTTGGATTGAGATGTAGTCTCAAGCAAAGTTGTAGCTCTTGTCAAGAGCTTTTCAACGATATGTCGCACGACACCTACAGCTAAGTAAATCGGGTCGATTCCTGACTTTTTGTGGTCGGGAGTCAAACTGGCAATTTGACTCCTGGCCTTTCTTTTGGCCATAACTTGTGTTTTAGATGTTCAAATGAGCAATGCAAGACCATTTTAGACATCTACATTCCAAGAGCTTTTCAATGATATAAAGAATGCCATAAGCTATTGAGTTTCAACCCCTGAAATTTCTCTCTGAAGTTTTGGGAGTCCACCGAGACTCCATCTCCCAAAGTGGGAGTTGCCTTGGGAGTGTGAGGGTTCACTCCCTCATACTCCCTCACACTTTCTTACACTCTCGGGAGTATGTGATGTGACTCCCGAGCTTCTTCTTGCCTTGAATCTCAGGCTTCCTTTTGGCCCGCAACCTTGCAACCCCTTTGCCTTGGTCGCGAACCCAAAGCTAGGGTTACGACAAAGAGTGAGCCTAGGAATCACATTTCATGCTCTTGGGAGTGCAAAAGAGTGTGAGGGAATGAACTCTCACACTCCCAATTGAACTCCCATTTTGGGAGTTAGAATCCCAATGGACTCTCAAATTTTCAGAATGCAATTTCAGGGTCCAAAACTCATTCGGTTGACACGTTCTTTATATCATTGGAAAGCTTTTGAAACTTAGATGTCTAAAATGGGCTTGCATGACCCATTTGGACACCTAAAACACAAGTTATGGCAAAAAAAAAGGTTGAAAGTCAAATTGGCAATTTGACTCTTGACCATTAAAAGTTAAGAATCACCATGATTTCCTTGCGTGCAGGTGACGTGTGACATAATGTTAGAAATTTCTCAATGAGGGCTACAACTTTGCTTTCGATCTCATCTCAATTAGAGGTCTGCACACAATGTTATGGGCCCCCAAAGTGGCGAGAGTCCAAGTTTGGGAATTTCGGGACTCCCATTTGGGAAACTCGGGACAAAATACCGTTTGGATGTGGGCCTCATGGAGAAGCACAAAGTATATTATAAGGGGAAAGGTGGTGGCTTCCCCCAAGTTTGGGCCATGGTGAGTCTTGTGGGTCCGTGTTTGCCCGTGTGTCATCCGTGCACCAAAAGTGTTCTAACTATGCACTAACCAACTTGTTGTTTAGTTTGTGCAGGTCCATGTGAGTAATTGAATTACTTGTCATTCTTCCTAGTCCTCATCTCGAAGCTCTAGCATGCCTGTCTACCCCCAAAATGTTGCAATCCAAGGAGCATGCCCCAACTCCTTATCCTTCTGTTATTTTCACATTTAAACTCGCAGTTGAATCTACCAAGGAGTTTGGGGGTGCGTCACCAGAAATCTGTTTGGAGGAGCTAGAGTTTGATTTCCGTCATACCTCAAGGGAAACAACAATCCAACTTGGCATAATGGACCCACTAACACTATAAACATAAATCCTTTGCACTTGGTGATCATGTTTTGTGGTTTCCAAAATCCACAAAAATTCACACTGGAAAATTCAAACAATGGTGGTTTGAGCCATATCAAATCTAGTATTGTGTTCCCAACAACACGCAACACCTTTTTGTTGGTGGCAATAAAAAAATTTGATCCACACCCTATCTTTGTAAATGTGAACAAGCTCAAGCCTTGTCAATTTTTTGAGATTTCACGAGGATGGGAACCAGGAGTACAAGGGCGGGGGGGGATCTCGATGAACAACTGGAATGGAACAAGGACAACAAATTGGAAGGAAGATGACAAACAATTGGAAGTAAATGGTCATCTAGTTATAACTCCACCAGAGCAATTTTTCAACAAGGAATCGAGATTAAATGAGGTTCTGGTTACTCCAAAATAATAACCAAAATGGGTCAACCGATTACTACTTCAATAAAAAAAATTTGGGGCATGGAACTAGCCCTAAATAAGGATTTGTTTACAACTCCCCCAAAACCGAATATTAAAAATTTGGTTACACATTTCGTAAACCCAAAACCAAAAATGTCAAAAGTGGTTCCCTGCCCACCATCAAATGATGGGATTGGCATAGATGGTTTTTCACTGGAGAAAAAATGCAAAAAAACACTTAATGAGATAGAAAATAATGAAAACTAGTGCAAAAAAAACCAGGCTGAGTGCTACATAATACAAATTATGTACTTGGAAAAGTTGGAAATGACCATGGGAAAAATGGAAATCAATGATAGTTTTTCCTTCGCACCTTGGAGGAGAATGGGACGTGTGAAGAATTGAACACCACCGGGTTTTATGAACCAGGTGTTGGCAACAAAGAAATGATTACCAAGAACTAATATCGAAAACCCAATTACAAAAATGGTGTTATGAAGACCAATTATGAAAACTGCATTACCAAGAAGTGATTATAAAAAAATTGTTACAAAACAATTGTTACCCAAGATTAGTTACCAAGATGTCGTTACAACCAAAACCGTTAAAACAGTTATAACCATTTTTAACGATTATCAAAAAATGGTTAGAACCATTTCTAATGGTCACATATGACAAACCATTTAGACTGTTACCAAAAGTCCCTTGATTTTCAAAGTTTTTAAAATTTTAAGTATTATAATTGCTCTTATAACTACCATTCAATTTTTGTCTTGTTATGCTATTACTATTGTTAAATTTCCATTTCCTCCTTTGTTCATTCAATTATGGCCATTTCCTCATTCGTTACCTTTCATATCCGATTCTCACCCGTTGTTTGTGTCATTTTCGATCATCATGAGAGGAAACGTGAACAAAGAAACTGGAGAGAAGATGTTGAGAGGCCAATCTTTGAAAGAGGTAGAGTTGGATTCCAAACCAAATGTAATTCAAGAAAAGGGAAATCGATGAGAGAAGTACATAGTGTCCATTTCCGATAAAATTGTCATTTTTACTGAAATGGACAAGCTACATAAGTGGATAGAAGGAAGAGATATTGCTTGGGCAAAACAGGTAAGGGTTGGCTGTCATCTTAGTCTTGAGCTCATGCCCATTTTGTCGTAACCTTAGCCTTAGGCTCGCGACCAAAGCAAGGGCTTGCAAAGGTGCGGGCCAAGAATGAGCCCAAGAGTCACATTTCATGTTCATGGGAGTGTAAAAGAGTGTGAGGCAATCAACCTACACACTCCCAAATGAGCTCCCACTTTGGGAGTTGGAGTCCCAATGGACTTTCAAATTTTTAGAGGGCGATTATAGGGGTCAAAACGCATTGGATTAAAAAGCTCCTTATATCATTGGAAATCCCTCAAAACATAGATGTCTAAAATGGGCTCATATGAACCATTTGGGTAATTAAAGCACAAGTTATGGCCAAAAGAAAGGCTAGGAGTCAAATTGTTAATTTGACTCCCGACCACTAAAAGTTGGGAATCGCCTTGACTTCCTTATATGCAGGTGGCATGCCAAATATTATTGCAAAGCTCTCAACGAAGGATACAATTTTGCTTCAAACCTCACCTTAATTGGAGGTTTGCATACAAAGTTATGGGTCTTCCAAAGTCGCGAGAGTCCTAATTTTGGGACTTTCAGGACTCTCACTTGGGAGTCCTGGGACAAAAATGACATTTGGATGCTGGTCCCATGGCTAGGCACAAAGTATACTACAAGGGGGAAGGTGGTGGCTTCCCCCAAGTCCGGGCCGTCGTGAGTCTTATAAATCCATGTTTGCCCGTGGTTCGTTTGTGCACCAAAAGTGTTCCAACCAACTTGTTGTTCGGTTTGTGCAGGTCCATGTGAGTAATTAAATTGCTTATCACTCTTCCTAGCCCCCATCCTGAAGCTCCAACACACCCTTATACCCCTAATATGTTGCAAGCTAGGGAACGTGCTCAATTCGTTATCCTTTCATTGTTTCCACATTTAGACTCGTAATTGAATTTGCCAAGGAGTTTGGGGGTGCGTCACATTCGCCCATTAATCAAAGAATTGATTCAAGGTATAGTTTGGGCTAATATGGACATAACAGATTTGATATGTCGTAACCTTAACCTTAAGCTCGTGACCAAAACAATGGCTGGCAAGAGTGTAGGACAAAAGGGAGGCCCAGGAAACACATTTTATACTCTCAGGAGTGCAGGAGAATGTGAGAGAATGAACCCTCACACTCCTAAGGCAACTCCCATTTGGAGAGTTAGAGTTTCGATGGACTCTCAAATATTTAAGGAGCAATTACAGGGGTCAAAACCCATTGGATTAAAGAATTTTTTATATCATTGGAAATCTATTAAAACTTAAATGTTTGAAATGAGTTCGCATGACCCGTTTCAACATCTGAAACACAGATTATGGCCAAAAGAAAGGTTGAGAGTCAAATTGGTAATTTAACTCCTGACCACTAAAAGTCAGGAATCGACCTGATCTCCTTGTGTGCAAGTCGCATGCAAGATATCGTTGGAAAGCTCTTAACAAGGGCTACAACTTTGCTTTAGACTTCATTTCAATTAGAGGTTTGCACACAAAGTTATGGGGGCCCAAATTTGTAGGAGTCCCAAGTTTGGCAATTTCGAGACTCCCAAGTCATGGCCGTGGTGAGTCTTGTGAATCCAAGTTTGCCCGTGGTTTGTCCTAGCACCAAAAGCACTCTAACTATGCACAAACTAAACAACTAGTTACTTAGTGCATAGTTGGAACGCTTTTGGTGCTATGACAAGCCACGAGCAAACTCGGATTCACAAGATTCATCACGGCCTAGACTTGGGGGAAGCCACCACCTGCCCCTTTATAGTATACTTTGTGCTGGCCACGGGACCAACATCCAAATGGCATTTTGTCTGAAACTCCCAAGTGGGAGTCCCAAAAATTCCCAAAATTGGGATTTCCATGAGTTTAGGGGCCCCATAATTTTGTCTTCAGACCTCCAATTGAAATGAGGTCTATTGCAAAGTTGTAGCCCTCTTTGAGAACTTTCCAATGGTATGTCACACGCCACCTACGCGAAAGGAAACATGGGAGTTCACTTGGGAGTGTGAGGGTTCTTTCCTTCACACTTTCTTGCACTCCCAGGGGCATGAAAATGTGACTCCCGACCTTTTTTTTGACCATAAATTATGTTTTAGGTGTTCAAATTGGTCATGTGAGCCCATTTCAAACATCTATGTTTCAAGAAATTTCTAATGATATAAGGAATATCTTAATCCAATGAGTTTTGACCCTTGCAATTGCCATTTGAAAATTTAGGAGTCCATTGAAACTCAAATTCTTAAAATGGGACTTCCCTTGGGAGTGTGAATGTTGCAACCCTAGCCTTGGGCTCGTGACCAAGGCAAAGGGCTTACAAGGGTGCGGGCCAAGAATAAGCCCAAGAGTCGCATTTTCATGCCCCTGGGAGTGCAAGAAAGTGTGAGGGAAAGAACCCTGGCCTCACACTCCCAAGTGAACTCCCATGTTGGGAGTTGGAGTCCCGATGGATTCTTGAATGTTCAGAGAGTGATTACAAGGGTTAAAACCCAATGGTTTGAAGAGTTCTTCATACCATTGGAAAGCTATTGAAACATAGATGTCTAAAATGGGTTTGTATCACCCATTTGAAAATTTCAAACACAAGTTATGGCCAAAAGAAGGGCCGGGAGTCAAATTGGCAACCTAAACCTTAAACCCTAAACCCTAACCTCTTACAACTTTGTTTTATACCTCATCTCATTCGGAGGTCTGCACATAAAGTTATGGGGCCCCAAAGTCGTGGGAAACCCAACTTTGGAAATTTTGGGACTCCCACTTGGGAGTCCCAAAACAAAAAACATTTAGATGTGGGCCTTGTGGAGAGGCACATCGTATACTATAAGGGAGAACGTGGTAGTTTCCCCCAAGTCCGAGCCGTGGTGAATATTGTGAGTCTGAATTTGCTCGTGGCTCGTTTTAACACCAAAAGTGCTCCAATTATGCACTAACCACCCTGTGTTGGTTTTGTGCAAGTCCGTGTGAGTAGTTGATGTTTATCACTCTTCCTAGTCCCATCCCGGAGCTCTAGCATGCCCTTCTACCCCTTCAAAGTGCTGCGAGCCAAAAAGCGTGCCCCAATTCCTTGTTTTTCCGTTGTCTTCAATTTGGACTCACATTTGAGTCCATTAAGGAGCTTGGGGGTGCGTCAGTGAAGGTTCATTCCCTTACACTATTTTGCACTCCCAAAAGCATGAAATGTGACTCCTAGGCTCAATCTTGGCCCACACCTTTGCAAACCCTTGCCTTAGTCACAAGCCCAAATCTAAGGTTGCGACACATGTGAATAATTGACCCGCTTGTCACTCGTCTTGGTCCCATCCTAGAGTTCTAGTTCACACCTCTACCCCCGAAGTGTTACAGGCCAAGGAGCGTACCCCAACTCTTTGTCATTATGTTGTTTTCACCTTGGATTCGCAATCAAGTCTATCAAGGAGCTTGGGGGTGCGTCACCTATCTCTTTATATCTAATTTGTACATCATGTCGGTGACGAACATCAACATAGAGTTTAGGCATTTGGCAGGGGAACATGATGGTTTCCTAGATAACAACCATAAAATTTTTAGTGAGAAGCAAAATTTAGAAGCCATAGTCAATGAGTTTAGGCCAATGTGCAAGATTCCAAAACCATCTAGGAGTTAAAACAATAGTTTCATGAGGTTGACAAAATGCATCTACAATTAAACTCACTGGAGGCCCAAAACAGTGAATACAAAAAGGCTATTCCAGGGATAGAAGAACGCCCAAAGGCAGTGGGTGTTGCCATCAACGCATTACAAAATGATCAAAATTAGCTAGAAGTCTAATACCGAAAAGATTTTGAGGACTGAAAGAAGCTTGAACAGGCACTAGACAAGGCAAAAAAAAGCCTAAAGTCCACCGAAGGTCATCTGGCCCACACCAAAAAGGCTAATCTTGGTCTATATAACCAAATTCAGAAGTTGGAACATGAAATTGGGGAGGTAGCTGAAGAAAAAAGGGAGTTGTAAAAGGAAGTGGAGGAATTACAAACTATACTTCCTTTTATTAACCAATGTCGATCTCGAAACTTTCATTGTCATGGCCCTAACTTAGGGCTTGTGACCAAAGCAAGGGCATGGAAAGGTGCAGGCCAAGAATGCAACTTGGGAGTCACATTCACATTTTCGAAAGTGCGAAAGAATGTGAGGGAATGAGCCCACACACTCCCAAGTGGACTCCCACTTTGGGAGTTCGAGTCCCTATGGACTCCTAAATTTTCAAAGAGCAATTTGAAGGGTCAAAACTCATTGGTAAAAAACTTCTTTATACCATTAAAAAGCTCTTAAAACGTAGATTTTAAAAATGGGCTCACATGATCTAATTGAATATTACAACACAAGTTATGGTCGAAAGAAAGGCTAGGAGTCAAAGTGATAATTTGACCCTTAACCACTAAAAGTTAGGAATTTCCTTGAATTACGTGCATGTAGGGGGCGTGCCACATATTGTTGGAAATTTCTCAATAAGGGCTACAAATTTGCTTTAAATCTTGCTTCAATCAAAGGTTTGCACAAGAAATTATGGGCTTCCAAAGTGGTGGGAATCCCAATTTGGGGAATTTCGAGACTACCAACTTGACAGTTTCGAAAAAAATGACGTTTCGGTGTAGCCCCCTTGATCAATCATAGATAATATTATAAGGAAAAAGGAAGTGGCTTCTCCCAAATCAGGGCTATGGTGAATCTTATGAGTCCGTGTATGCCTGTAATTTGTTCATGCGCCAAAAATGCTCCAACTATGCATTAACCAACCTGTTGTTTGGTTTGTGTAGATCCATATGAATAATTAACCCACATTTCACTCATCTTAGTCCCATCTCAAAGCTCCAACACGCCCCTTTTACCCTAGAAGTGTTATGAATTAAAGAACGTGCCTTAATTCTTTCTTCTTCCGTTGTTTTCACTTTGGGACTTACATTTGAATCTTTCTATGAATTTGGAGTGCACCACCAGCAAAAGAAATGAAGGTGTTGACATGAAAGGCCAAAAAGGAAGATTTCTATCACCACCAAATGGCGGAGTTTGAATCATTATAAATGGAACACATTTTTACAAAAGTGAAATTGTTAATGCACCAAAGTTGGGGTCGCAAGAACAAGGTGGAGCTTTGGAAGTCACTCAAGGGCAAGGTGGCAAAAAATTTTGGAACAAGTGTTCGCAAGCCGCCAAAAGGATGAGAAGCTCTATATCCTCTTAATATAGCACTACCGAAAAATGATGCCACATTTGGTAATGCCAAACTTCCAACTAGCGACCATGGCATTTCTAACTGAATCCACTTCGGCCACACAAGCAAACGAAGTCTAAGAGGTAAGAGAAGAAGTGGAAATTGGCCCTTGTAGAGTTGTAACTGACATTGGTACTAGAACTCAAGAAGAATAAGGTAACCAACCTCAATTGGAACTTCAACCTGATTCCGATACAAAGGTAAAAACCACAAAAGTCTTAAAGGTTTCAATGGAAAAGGTCGAGGATTCATCCCCAAGGTCACAACTAAAAGGCGCACCTAGCAAATCAGTCAAATCAATTATTAAACTTCCCCATAACTTAATAAGATAGATAACTAAATTTAGAGTTAGTTTTGGTAAGACCAGAATAGTTGTAAATAATAATGTTAAGGAGTTATGATTTTTTGTTACCTTGTTTTGCGATTATGAGGACGTAATCCCACTTAGAAGGTAGGATAATGTTGAAGTGACAAACATTTTTGTAATCGAAATTAACTGAATATAATTGAATCCAAAAAAGTCTTAGCCGAATTAATGTAATTAAATCTAAAAGTCATCTTAACTAAAACCATATTTGTGTAACTAAAATCAAAAGTCGTCTTAACCGAAATTGGATTTAGAGATGTTTATTTTTAGAACCAAAATCTAGAAATGATCAATTGGATTAGTAGTTAAGAATTGTTTTTATAAGATTTGAAATATATATATATATATATATATTTGGGAGGAATTTATTTTTTGAGGAGCCTTTCCAAGAGGAACATTCTACAAAGTTTTTTGAAGCTTAAATGTGGAGGAAGTTCAAAACTTTTGAGCTTTTTACCTTTTTTTCAAAGTAACCAATGGTTTTTTCCATAATTGTACTTCTCCACAAGGTTTTACACCCCCAACTGTGTTTATTCAATGTGTGTGTTTTTTCATTGTTGTTTTTTTTCTACCACCTAAGTTTTGAGTTTAAGTTTTTGACATCTGAGGTGGTTGCAGGTGTCTACTCCTACTTCAATTCTGGTAGGGTGTGTCCCTTACTAAAAATTACATTATTCTAAAAATCTATTTGATTTACTGACAATAGTATTTGGTGATTTTAAAATCGCCCACTGAATAAAAATTTATTAATTTTTTGTTTTTTTTACCTCCAAACCTAGTTATTTATCGAGTGGCTTTAACATAAACCAAGGTCATTTTTAAGCTTGGTTTAAATGTACTTTCTGAATGGCCTTGCTTAAAATTGTCTTTTGTGGTTGTATTTTCATAAGTTGAAAAGGTTAAAAGTCTAACTAATTAACAAGTTGGAGACATGAAAACACATATTGAATATTTTTCCATGTAGATCATATGTGTCAAAAGCACCTAAATATCCTTCTCATTTGTCTTGCAACAACATGTATTGGCCACAGACCTTGGTGTATTACTATGATTTTGGGAATCTTTTTTCTTACTTAGTTTCAATGTAGGTTAGTTGATTTCGTGCTCACTTAAAACATAAAACTATGATCTCACTCATATGTTTGTTCGGATCCCACTTAGTAGGCTTGGCCTAACGTTCTAAGTCTATTGGGGTTTGTAGGACAAGTTGTAGAAGTAACAAACGTTGTGGTACACTTGTTTACAAACCAGTGGGTTGCCATTTGCATAGCCTTCTTTTAAAACATTTTTCTTGCAAATAATTCAAAGTGTTGTATAAGCTACCCACATCAATTATTGTTTTAGTTGATGGTCTTACTCCATATTGGAATTAAAACTTTGCACTCTGCTACATGTGTGTCCATGTAATAATGCTATGAAAATTCAAGTTACGAGAGTTGTGGAATGGGGAATGTAGTTGGTCATGGAACCTTACCAACAATTAATGATTTGCAAGTTATGTGTGGCAATTCTTGGTGGGAACATTATTCAAGTTAATTGGGACACTTTCTAAACCAAAGAAGTGGATTTCACCTACAAAAACTTCATGTGTGAGGTTGGCATGTTGTACCATAACATGCATCAATCGTTTTGCTTATTTGATTGTTGGCTCCTATAAGCCTATCTCCTTCATAACTTGAATTTATTTCAATTGTAGGTCTATCTTGTCAATAGGTTGTTGGGAGTTCTTTGGGTATGGTTGTAGGAAAGACATTATAAATTAGTCTTCAATACCTATGTTATCCATCAAAATGGCCATCAAATTTTCCCATTCGCTTAATACGTCTCACTTTCAGTTTGTGAATGTTGCCTTAGAAAAGAAGGTGGAGAGCATAGAAACAACAATAACGATTACATGGATGTCTAACATGTTGGTTGGGTTTGGGTAGCCATGTCTTGGCATTACGAGTGGTTATCTATAGTGAAAATGTGACAAATTTATCTATTAAGTTACTTGGATGGACAATAAGGAAATAACACAACCAATGGTATTATTTGAAGTACGTTGGTCCCTACTACTAGCAAATTGCGTTGTTTCAGAAGTAGGCTCTAAGATATGTGTCCAATGGTTTTGAAGACTTGCATTCTTGAAGATGTACTCCTTCATCAAAGCATTGGGAAGTTGGAAAAACGCCTGCCCAAAGTTGAAACAAATTGAACTCATGGATGGTTGTTGGATGTCAGGTGTTGAACTTAGTAGAACCTGATGTAGGGACATTGCAGCAAGCACAAAGTCAAGATGTGAAGGAGGAATTAAGGCAATTGATTAATAAAATAGGATCGAGGCTTCTTGTAAAGTGTTTCAATTGAGAATGGCAACAAGGTATTTGCACAAATGGCATATACTCTCATTACATCACAAAAAAAACCTAGTTTAGTATGCATATAGTTGAATATGATCCAAAGCATCTCAAGGTTGCAATATAACTCTTTTGGGCAGGTTTCACCTCATAAGTTTACATTGCTGCCTTTGAATAAACATATGGAAAAGTCATGGAGTTTGGCATTTTACTTGGGCATTGAAAATATGGTGCTTGAAAATAGATTTGGGAGGGATGCCAAGTGTTGGAACTTGGTGGCATGGGAGCATTTCAAGTTATGGATCTTAAAGGCAAATTTATTGCCATTTCATGGGGCCAAGATCGGATCAACATTGTTGTTGATCTTCTTTGTGGCTGGCGCCCTATGCTTAGTTGCAGATCATTGGGTCCACAAACTTCCACTACATTAAAAATTTTCTCAAAGTCAAAAATTTGACATTCAGAAGTATTTAAATAATCATCGTAAGTTTTGATTTGCATTGCAACAACATAAGATTTCTATTGGTTGGTGTCCTTGGCAAGCTTGGTTTGAGGCATAAAGGCCATGAAGAAATTGAAGACCCCACAAAAGAGTGTTAAAAACATGTAAAAGAACCCATTTTGGGTTTCTAAATATTAGAGGGTTGATGTTTTGAACTTTATGCTTGTAATCATCTTCCTCATTTATTTTACACATTTGTAATGTAAACCAAACTTGCTAAGAATGGGATTTGATAAACTTGATGTGGCCAAGGTGTTGTAACTCCTAGATGTCTTAAGGATTTCCAAAACATCTTTTCCATAAGTTACGAACATTTCATTTTTTAAATTGATGAAATAAGGTTTCCATACATGGATTGAGTTCAAAGACCAATGGAGTGACATTACGGGCTAGCTTGGATGTAAAAAACATTCATCTCAATTACCATTGAATAAAATGGGCAAATTGTTACACCATGAAGCTAATGATGGCATGAAGTAGAAGCTCAAATGAATTGTTGACAATGATAGATCACCTTGGGAAAAAAAATGAATGGCTATAAAGGATAGTAAAATTCTATGTTACTTTCATAATTTGGGTTTGATTTACAACCTTACTTTTTCTTGGTCAAATTTGAAGTACATTTTCAATTGATGGACTAAAATGACACATCATATGTAGCTTGGATGATCTCTAATGGAGCTTTCAATAATAGGATAACTTTTAATTCCTACTTCTATTGCTCCAACACCAAAAAAATACCCACTAGACAATTTGGACCATTTAACAACCATTATGAGGCCCATTCCATTTGAACATAAATTGCAATAACACTAATGAATTCGTCACCTTAAATGAGTTATTAACCTCTTGCAACATTGAAACAAGGTCAATTTCACCAACCACCAACCTTGGCATATGTTGATGCAGTTGCCACAAACATTGATGATATTAAATTCCCATTTAGTGCAAAAACAACTTTCATCAAATTTTGGGGCCATAATTTTCAGTAACCCAATAACTTTTATAATAACCAAAAGATAAACATTGAAAGAAGTTCAACTGCACCAATCACCAACCCCAGCATATGCTAATGTAGTTGCCACAAACATTGACATTAATAAATTTCCAATTATTGCAAAAGCAGCTTTCATAAAATTCCAAGGCCATAATTCTTGGTGACCTAACAACTTTTATAATAACCAAAGATAGGCATGGGCTTCTATATGACCAAATAATAGGTTTTTCATCTTCTACCACAAGGACATAAATACCTGGGGGATATAGATCAATAATTTGGTCAAGCTTCTCCCCCAAAGAGCTCCTCTTTTTCCATTACCGCCTAGGTCTCTTTATAAATCCATAATTGTCATACAACCCACCTTCAAACCCTAGTGGAGGTCTTGTGAATCATGTCTAACATGACCATGCATTCATATTTCCAATTATTGTGATGCCCCCCTCTAGGTTCCATTACAGAAAATCAATTAATTTGACTATACACCAAATCTGAACATCATCCCCAAAGCTTTATGATAGATGCCAATATTACAACGAAATGACTAAGTCAATCAAATTCAAATATTTTGATGCAAGATTGACACAACATTGTCCTTACATAATTCAAAAGAAAAAAATGCTCACATTGATGCAAGCTTGCATGCAAGCCATAAGGCATCTAGTAAATGCATGAATGAGAATGTTGATGTGTCTTACCCATACATCACTTCTTCTATTGCCCTACCTCCCAAAATCACATGCTTTCTCTCACCATATCACCCTAACTTTAAATATTGGTAACAGAACGGACTAATCACAAGATTATTTGAATTAACCACGTGAAACCAAACATGTGAAATGTCAAAACAAGCATTGACAAGACTGACCATAATGCCCTAAAGTTGATTATAGGACATGACTAAATTTGGAATCCTTAACAAAGTGGCATCAAAAGAGATGAATTAAGAATGCAAATACAAAAACCATTGAGGCACAATACATTGGTTGAAAGATAAGAATGCGTAACATACATAAGATGCATGTTTCACAAAAAAAGGACAAAATCATAATACATATTCATTGTTCTTAGGTCTCATTTGTAGATTGGTAATTTGTTAGAGATTCATGCATGCAGCAAAAAACTGTCATTATAAACTCAACATATTTGATTCTTGCAAGAGATTATGATTTGTATTTGGATACAAAGTTTAATCAAAACTCTTCTTTTTCAGGTAGACAAACATTTTTTTTGGTTACTTTTTTTTGTTTCTTTTATGAGTTTTTTTAATTGCTTCTCTCTCATCAATAAGTTGATCTAGTACAAGTTCCAAAGGTGGATCACCATGTTTTGAAACATTACATTCCCACTTGCTTAAATTCATAAGTTTTGTCTTGTTTTAAAATAGAGTTTCCCACCTGCCCAAAACAAAACTAGGACCAACAATATATAAGGCACACATTTCTCATGTTATTAGTAGGTCTGACAAAGTCTTATGTGGCATGAAACATTTAAGGACCTTGGTGTACATGACATAGATATTCAAAACAATTCATCAACCCATTTTTTCGATTGGTTACAAAACATATTGAGAATGGAGATCCAAGTTTAAGTTTTATTTTAAATACTCCATTATCATCTTCTATTACTATTATAGAATGTTCATCTCCTACTATCATTAGCTCAAAAAAAGACCTATCTCAAAATCTATACATTTGCAAACCTGGGAAATCAAATGTCAAAGCTTCAAAATTCATTACATTTAACAAATGTTGATGGGCTATTCAATTACTTGTCGAATTGAACAAAATTCGCACAATTACCATGTAGTCAATGGTTGTGCATTAGATGCCTCCCAAGATCGTTATCTTGCACAATAACACATGTTTTCTAGTTTTAAGTAATCCCATGCAAATTTCACACGGGATTGTAGGTTTCAAATTACATGAACCCATGCAGGTGGGATATTGACCTTATCACCCACAAATTGTCAAATGACTTGGACATAATCTTGCTTCCTTTCATCTTGTCTAAGATCTTAATTTGTAAGCTCTTCAACTTGTTAGCATCCCAATGTGAGCTTGTCAATTGTTTTGAACCCATTTGGGTATTCCAAACAATTCTCCTTTATCTGAACATCTTCCTCCACTAGTTTCATTGGGTTGATGAACACCCACTTTGCCAATGGCTATCCTTATCCCAAGATTGAGATGTTACAAAAGAAACAATGGACACCTCTGCTTAGTCCATATGGAACCTTGTCCCAAAACCCACATCTCTTAATAAACATAACAATGTTGCTACGTTTAGCAATGACATCATTGTTGAATATGGTCCATTCATTGGAAATGCTCAATGAAAAACATCACCTAGGATTGTTGAGAATTAGACACTAATTTTTTTTTTGAAAAACAATGATTAAATTAGTGACTCATTTGTAGTTATAATGGACACATGGGACTAAAAATAGCCAAGTTGCCTTGGACATGCCATAAGATAATTAATCGTAAAAGACATGACATGGCCATAAAGTTGAAAGTGTAGTTGCAAACCTTACAACTAGGCCAAAATTTCTCATCCATTGCCATGGACAATCTTTAGTATGATGTGGAACCCCAATTTGCGATTGCATTTGCAACTACATTTGGGATAGTTGCATACTACCAAATGTGCCATTGATGGGTGGTTAGGATTTAACCATGTGATAATTTTAAAAACCAATGGCCATAAAATGTGTGGCGATTTTCCATTTGGTCAAAATATATATGTTATAGTTACAATAATTGAATATTATAATTATAAAAATTAAAATTTACAATTACAAAAATCAAATATTATTATAATTATAATATTTAAATATTATAATTTATAATTAAATATAATATATCTTAAGCTAAACTTTAATAGGCAATTTATTATAGGTCAGGTTAAGGTAAAATAATCTACTGAACATAGGTTAAATATGTCGCAACCTTAACATGGGGCTCATGACCAAAGCAAGGGCTTGCAAAGGTGCGTGCCAAGAATGAAGCCCGGGAGTCACATTTCATGTTCCTGAAAGTGTAAAAGAGTGTGAAGGAATGAACCCACACCCTCCCAAATGGATTCCCACTTTGGGAGTTGGAGTCCCAATAGACTCCCAAATTTTCAGAGTGTAATTTCAAGGGTTAAAGTTCATTGAATTGAAAAGTTCCATATACCATTGAAAAGTTTTTGAGATGTAAATGTTTAAAATGGGCTCGCATGACCCATTTGGGTACTTCAAATATAAGTTGTGGCCCAAAGAAAGGCCGGGAGTCAAACTACTAATTTGACTCCCGACCATTAAAAGTCTATAATCACCCTTATTTACTTATGCGCAAGTGGCGTGCCACATATCATTGAAATCTCTTGACCAAGGCTACAACTTTTCTTCAAACTTCATTTCAATCGGAGGTCTGCACAAAAAGTTATGGGCCTCCAAAGTTGCAAAAGTCCCAATTTTGAGATTTAGGTGCAGGCCCCATGTCCAGGTACAAAGAATATTATAAGGGGGATGGTGGTGGCTTCCCCTAAGTCTGAGCCGTGGTGAGTCTTATGAGTCTATGTTTGCACGTGGTTCATCCGTGCATAAGAGGTGCTCCAATTATGCTTTAACCAACTTGTTGTTTGGTTTATGCATATTTGTGTAAGTAATTGACCTGCTTGTCACTCGTCTTAGTCCGCATCCCGGAGCTTTAGCATGCCCTTCTATTCCCGAGGTGTTGCAAGTTAAGGAACATGCCCCAATTCCTTCCATTGTTTTCGCCTTTGACTCACATTTGAATCTATTAAAAAACTTGGGAGTGTGTCAAAGTAGGTAGGAAAGATCCTATTTATTTTGTTGGGGACAAGCCTTTTGATTGGTTCATCCTAAATGGCACATGCACTATGTTTATAGTGCATACTAAAAATCTAATCCATTCTTTCATCTAATTATATATTTTACAAGTTTGAAGTTGTAGACAAAGGATATGGGACAAATTCTAATGAAAGGGAAACACTGCAACACTACAAAACACTACAACATTATCACATCTTTTGTCCCATATAAAAACATTATCATATATTCACACAATAAAATACCTACTACTAAACTTAATTACTTATTACTTACTACCTATCATATTCACTACATATTACTTAGGCTACATACCTACTATCTATTACCTAACCTACATTTAATAAATTAATTACTTAACCTACCTACTACTTATTCTACCTATCCTATTTATCGAATATTACTTAGGCTACATAGTTACTATCTACTACCTAGCCTATATTTAATAAATAAATTATTTAACATAATTAATTAATTAATCAATTAATACAAAAACACTACAACATATCCACAAAATAAAATACTTCTTGCTTAGCTTACCTGCCTACCTACTACTTATCCTATTTACAACCTACTACCTACTTAGCTTACTTAGCCTAACTAGGTCCAACTTTCATAGCCTAACCTATTAGCTAAACCTAATAACTAACCCATGGTATACCTAGGCCACCATTACCTATGGATAACTTAGTCCAATTAACTAAGTATGCAAATTAGGCTACGTTACCATGTACATAGGCCTACTTAGTTTAACATAACCTATTAACCTTACCTAGCTTTATTTACCAACTAAATTATAATAGCCTTTTTTAGCAAACTATTAACTATTAGATATTATGTCATGGAAGACCCATGGATGGGTACATTGAAGGGATAATAGTCCAATTAAAATAGCAAAGTTTGCTATGTGTGGTCTCACTACAACAACATGGGGCTATTTTGCGATCCACATATCATCGTAAACAACAAAGAAAGAAGTTTCCGAAAACTCGCATTTGCGAACCATAACTCCTCACAAACTGTTAAGCCTTTGCGATACTATAACATTCGCACTCGTACAATCGCAAGTCTTTCACAACTCCCGAACTTGATACAATTGCAAACATTTTACTATTGTAATTGCTTCTATATATAGTTTGCGATTGACATTACATCAGAAACTATTTGCAACAAACCCATCGCTGCAACAACTTGGCGAATCGACTCAAAAGTCTATCAGTTTCCGAAATAAGGTCCATGGCAAACCCTTAGCGACATTTTGAAATCCCAACAAGTTTGCGTTAGATCTTATATAAAAAACCATGCAAACTTTTTGGGATTCTCAGAATGCCGCTAAAAGTTTGCAAAATCATAGATTTCGCAAACGTGTTCTTGAATGATTTTACCCCCAAGAGTGTAACGATGTCTGTGACATGGTATTATTGGTCTTTTGGCTTTTGCAGTATTGCGAAGAATTATGACTCGCAAATTTTTTTGAGATGCATTGTGTATCGCAAGAGCATGGCACTGTATTCTTATTTTGGAAGCAGGGTTTATTTGGGTCACTTTGGGCCGCAAAAACAAAATCTATATCAAAATTTCAAAATTTACAATGTAAAAGGGTTTGCAACCCTTGGGTATCTAGCTGTCTATCTAGACCTCCTTCCCCTCTTGGATTGAATCTTTCTTCCTAGTGTTCTTTGGTGGAGGGGGAGGCTGCTCATCCTCCTCCCTCTTTTCATCATCGCCCTGCCCCTCCTCCTCCTCCCTATTCTCTTTATCTTTGGCCCCTGCAGAACCTTCATTTTGACTAGCAAATGAACTGGGTCCACTGCTAGTGGTAGCACTCGGAGCAGGTAGCACACTGGGAGCAGTGCTGCCTGCTCTCTCCTCCTCATCACTGTTGCCCTCGGAGCTCTCACTCTCACCCTCAGATGCCTGCATTTCAACATGCAAAGCTTAGTCAATGAAAATCTTGATTCAAATGAAAACAATTTCAACACAAACAGAAATTGAATCCCAACCAA
>Ga0116227_10006691_pt1 | contig 23161 bp, 19 predicted proteins | sample S1TSphgellanicum_FD_89693 | JGI IMG/M metagenome (GOLD analysis project Ga0116227, IMG submission 89693) | Host-associated microbial communities from peat moss isolated from Minnesota, USA - S1T2_Fb - Sphagnum magellanicum MG | ecosystem: Host-associated > Plants > Peat moss > Unclassified...
TAACTACTAACACACAAAAAAACATAATTTTTTTTTAATTCATTTTTTTTTTCCCTTTCTCCCTTATTTATAATAAATATAATTCTAATAAAAGGTTTTTTTTTTTTTTTTTTTTTTAAATTATTATTTTTTTATAAATTTAATTTTGAGGTAGGTGGGCTGGCCTTCATTTACAAGAAAGCCTAGCCAAATTTGGCTACAGGTCAGAGCCCTAAGTATAAAGTTTTTTTTTAGGAATCTCACTGTGTTCTAGCAAACAAGCCAGAAGCCAATGACTAAATATGGCAATTGAGAACTCTCTATCTTGAAATATGGCGACTTTGGTCAAAAATTTCCAAAAAAAGTCCTTAACAGGCCTTCTTTGGAGACCCCTTCTTTCATTGCCAAGTGGTGAAATTTTTCCACAAAAAAAATAAAAACGCAGCTGCAGTTTTTCAGATTTTTTCTCTCTTTTTTTGGGAGTAAAAAAGAAGAAATTGACTGGTGAACAAAAAATAATCATAAATTGACACATTTCTTAACCAAAAAAAGGACTTTTTTTTTATTTAAATTCACAGCCAACTCACAAGCAACATTGATCACCCAGCTGCAACTTTTCAATTTAAAATATAATCGAATTGGATGACGAAAGGATGATTAGTGTTTTCAATCCATGGGTACAGGGGCAGCTTCAACACATGTCTGTGGCATTATTTATTTATTTATTTTGAAGCTTCCATGTCAAAAAACTAAGATCTGAATGAATATTTGAAAAGATTTAATATTTGGCTTCACAAAATTCTGTTCTCTCCCAAAAAAAAATTTAAAAATATTTTGAAACTTTACATTTTTACAAATAACTCAATCAAGTGTCCAACCTGCCAAGGTAATGTTGGGTGGATACCTGCATTGGTGGGTAGGAACTGTTGGTTTCCAGTTCTGGTTAGTAAGAACCAAACTGGAACTGGGTCTGACTGATTTTGGGAACTGGAACCTGATTTTATTTTATTTTAAAAGAGTGGAGAAAGAACTGGTTTCATTTAGGTGTGAAACAGGAACCAATTTTTTTTGGAAAAAGAAAGTGACTAGGGATTAACACCTATATTTTGGCAAAAGGTGTAGCCAAATTTTCACTTGACAGATCCATCTTTCATTTATTTAATTTTCTTATTATTGTAAGTTCATTCATTATTCTGAAAGTAAACAAAACCTATTAGGATCTAGGTTGAAGATCCATAAAAGTTTTAGATTCCTCAAATCTAGTGTTTTATGCAAGATGCTAAATATCTCCTAATGAGCTTTGTTCTCTCATATACTGTAGTATCTAAGTGGCTTCAGCACTTCTTTGCCAAATAATTAATTTAATTCAGAATTTATGATTCAGCAACTACCTTTTTAACGCTGAAAATTTCGACATATATGTAATATATTTAATAAAATTCGTTAGTCTTCTTAAGATATTTCACTGTGTTAGTGATCAAATGTATGTAAAGTAATTGATTTGGTCAAGCAAGTCCCTAATTAAAAACCAGCTAGCAGCTTGAATGTGTTTTTGAAAATTTTAGCAAGAAAGGTTGATTTATTTTTTTTTGAAAATTTTTGCAAAGTTAAAATTAATTTAATTTATGCTAAAGCCGCCCAAGTATTATGATAGTTACCAAGTAATTGCCTATTTTTCCTACCTATGTATAAACCTACTTCTTACAAAATGGGTTACCAAGGTGAAACCAGCTATTAACTCAAATGAGGATAAACATATATAACAAGCATCTAGTGGATGGTGTGCACTAGTGGGTGCTAGTTCACTTTAGCCTCTAAAAACTACCTAAATATTCATCAAGAAGATGTCAAAACAATAAAGATATTATGATCATGTGCATTCGAATAATTATCAACTTATTGTTGAATGTCAAATTTTTGAAATATTCTTGACCTTTTTTTTTTAAATAAATAAATATTCTGTCAAAATCTACGAATTGTTAGTCGCATGTAACATATCATCTAGGGCTTCTTCAAGTTTCAAGCATGAGATATGTTCTACACACACACACAAAGAGAGATGGTAACAGGTGAGTGTGTGCTTGAAAAAAGAAAATAATATCTTGCATTGTAACACATGAGAGTTTATCATGAAGCTTCTAAATTGCCCCCAATTTTTCCTTTTCATGTCAACCATGCCTAAACTAGAAATGAAAAAAATATTTTCAATAAATTGCAACATTGTTGGTGTGGGTTGAAGATCTAGAAGGATAATGGTCACTTGGGGGTGGTGTGTAGAATCAATCATGGCTAAGGAGAGAGAACTTAGAAGCCAATCGGTTTGGGGAGACTAAAGATAACCAACAATTTTTGAGTCATATACTTCACTACTACACTCAACTTTTTCATTCCAAGGCTTTGAAATTTGAGAAAACTTGTCAATAGCTCTCAAATTGATGTGTAGGTAATTAACTCATTTTAGAAAGAATTGATGAAAACCTACAAAACTTCATTGCAAGAGAATTCACTATAACAATAAAACACAAGCACATCAACCCAATCTTTTAGAAAGAGCTTATGTAAACCTACCAAACTTTAGTACAAAATAACACTACCACAAGAAAGTAGGAACTTTGAATTGAACCAAGGAGAATATATTTCATTAGTACCCATGTTATCATATAGGAGGAGGAATGCAATTTGCAAAACCAGGAGTCCTCAAAAACATTCAAAGGTTATTTATAGGACCAAAGTTCAAACTGCTTTTAGGTCAAATTTTGATTTTTGACAAATTACTGCCAAAAAAATTTGTTGTATAAGTGTTGGCCACATTTACAAAGGAAAAAAACCTAAAATTTTTGACAAATTTTTCAAAAACCCTACATGCCATTATCATACATGCCAAATAATCGGCTTGTATTTTTCTTCTTTCACCTTTTGCCTTCTATTTGATGATGTGTGTGATGGCAAAAGGACCTTTTCATTGTCATTGGATTGCCTATAGGATGCATCTCATTCATTCATGTCACCAAGCTGTTCAACAAGTCAAATGATATTCACCATCTCACATTCCTTCACATTCATAGCTCACCACACCATATTGCCCCCTTTCAACATTGATCACTTGCTCCCTTTCTAAATTTTGCATAAGGATTTTATGAATTTACTAAACATGTAACTTGAGTTGTAACTTCAAACTTATAAGTTGTGCTTGTACAATCACAATGCGGTTGTGTGGCATGCCTTGAGTGTTAGCAACAAAAAAACATTGCAATTTTATTGTTGATGTATTATTAAATGTATCATTGTTGTTTGAAAAACTTTCATCTTAGAGTCCAAAAAGCTGCAAAGGAGGCCAATTTGGAAAATCACAATGTATTTTGATCCTTCATGGAACAGACAAATTTGAAAGCAAAGGTGCATGTTGGTATTGGGCTCTAGGGGTTTAGGATTAATTACCAAGGTGATTTGTGAATTGCGATAAATCAACACCCTCTACTAAAAACATCAAGGTTAATTAGTGGTTTTGCACATTTGCGGTTTAAGTTTCATTCAAATCTTCAAATTTCAATTTTGTTTTTGTCTTCTATGTTCCTTGTAAGGTTTAAGGTGTGAGATTAATTTCTTTGAACACTTGTCAACTATGAACTTCAAGGTTTTTTTTTGGTCTTATATGTTTTATGTAGGGTTTAATGTTGATCAATGATTTCTAAGCTTGTCAATTTTGAAGCTTGTTAATTTAGGGCAAAATTATGAACTTGTCAACTAATTTGTTAGTTGTTTCAATCCACAAGTGACCTTTGCATTGAACTTTAATGAAGAGTAGTTTTACACTTTACATGTAAGGTTCATCAACAATCAAAGTTTTCCAAAAATAATTTCTTTATGTGTTCCCTGTAAGTTTTAGCCATTTGACCAAATTATGGTCATTTTGTCAAATTTTGGTTAGTTCAATCCAAAATAGTTTAGTTTTACATTTCCTCTTTAATGGTTTTGGCAAAAGAATCTTTAGTTCACCAATCATTTGCACATTTTCAATTCCCAAAATAGACTTTGCTTGCTTGGTGACTGGCATTCTCTTCATCTCATGTTGGAAACAAATTATTAAAGTCTTCAATCTCATATCCATTAATATCATGTTTTGTTGTAAATTTTATATCGAACATTGTATAGTGTTTATGTGTAATGGATTCAAACTAAAATTATATTCAAGAAATAATTGAATAAAACTTTTTTTGTTTTTTTTTTCCTTAGCATTTACTTTTTAATCTTATTTTTTTGCTTATAGAGGCTTCTAGACCACAACACACCTTCATAATAAATTTTATAGGAGATACAATTACATGTTAATCACTAAAGAATAGAGTGAAACTCAAGCTACCAAAAGAATATTGGTTTTGCCTTTTACCTTGATGGGTAAGGAATCGTGTCCTTTCATAAAACCGTACATGATAGTTTTGCATCATATGGCTTTTTACTCATGGTTGTGTTCAAATCACGTTGAACAACTTTAACATTGGAAAAACATTCAAGTCTTTTCAACTTGTTTTTATTTTCTATGTTCCTTTAAACTTACAAGGTTTAGGGTTGTAGGATTCCTAACCTAGATGGCCCCTAAAGTTGTCACATATTTAAAATTTTAAATCAACTTACAAGGTTTAGGGTTATAAGGTTCCTAGCCTAGTTGTCACCTGAAACCCACCACATATTCAAATTGTGCAAGTTTTTTACTATCACCTCAAACCTATATTCACATCATGCAAAATTTTGATAGGTTTTAACAAGTTTTAAGAAATTCTATTTTTGTTATTTGCAATTTCGCATGTAAATATTTTTATGTAGACATTCATTTTTCATCTTAAAGTTTAAATTTCACAACATGGTTCCTTTGAAACCTTTGAAACCCCCTGACAACTTTAATTTTTATTGTTGTTTTGGTTAGCAAATTGTTATTGCCAATGTTGCTACCAATGTTGTTGAAACTAACAACCAAGCTAAACATGGTTTGTAGGTTGGAGAACTTGTTCCAAACCCCATATGCCTATTTTAGCAAAAGCCCTAAGAACATTAATTGAAATTTAACAAGCTTGCCAAAATCATGGAACTCAGGGTGTTAAATTTTGATGGATTTTTATGCTAAAACTTGCAAAGTGAGTGATGAATGAATATCACACTTTAGTTGTGGAAATGGCTCTAGATTTTTCTAGCAACAATTTTACCAAGGTGAATTTTGAATTGTTATGTGATATTGAAACCTTATATAGGTTAACAAATTTTGCTACCATTGTTGGAGGAATTGAACAATTGATGAAGTTGGCCCAAGTTCAGAATGTCTTTGTTGTTGATTATGTGGCAGCAATCAAACTTTGTTAGGCAAATTTATTTTCACATTCTATCAACCCTAACATTTCATTCAAAATTGATGTGTTTTATTCCTTCAAATTTTTAGTGGATTCTTCCTAGGGCCTTTTCATCATGCAATGGATATTGAATTTGAACACGTGTATTGGACACTTAACCATTAATTGCAATGGACAACACATTTAGGCAAAAAATTTAAACCAATTAACAAGGGTTGTGGTTATGTTGAACATGAAAGATGTTTCATCAATTTGAATTTCATCAACTCCAAATCTTACAACCAATTAGCAACACATCTAACTCTTGTTGTTATAATGTTTGTTCAACAATTCTACATGCTGGAGAATTTTCCATACCTAGAGGTAGTTGTATCTTGGAAGGATATGCAAACTCAATATTATTTTAATGTATAATTTTTTTCTAGTAAATTAAGGTCTAAACTTTTGCCTTTTCTCTTTGATTTCCATGATTTCAACAAGGTTGATATTTCACTATCACATCATGAATTTGTTTTTTTATTGATGGTAGTTAGTATGAAATTCTATTTTGTTATTGTGTATAATATGTATGTTGTGTGTTGTTTTACATGCGACTTGTGTTACAATGGGCAATTTAAAGGTTCAATTATCCCACAAATCAATTTTTAACAAATAACCATAGTTAGTGTGTTTTGTTACTTATTTTGTGCAATATGTGTCATATGTGTGTATTTGCATTGGGTAGGAACATGCTTGTGATGCAATGAGCATATAGGGGTTCAACTCCCCCATAAGTCCTATCATCAAATCATCCCACCCTAAATAATTTATTAATTGCCAATAGGACCTCTAAAAATTTAAGATTGTCTAAATTTAAGATCTTTGCCCGTAACTTTTAACAATGTACAATATTAAGTGAGAATATTTTTTAAGTCTCACTACCTAAGCCAATCAATATGGTTGATCAATTGAAAATAGTAAAAAACATTGATTTCATGTTTTATGTTATCTTTTAATGCCTAAAGGTGTTTTAAAATAATGAGATTATGTTTAAGGAAACAAAATATTCCCAATATTTTTTTGAATCTCACTATTTTATTTAATCCAATTAATGTCATCCAAAGCATTTTTTGGAATCAATGAGATGCTTTAAATGGGTTCCCATTACACAATCACCTCAAAAGTCTTGCATTGATTGACCAAATGTGGGACCTAGTAGCTTTGGGTGAATTAACACCCACGTTGGTAATTGGTACCATGGTAAAAATCCAAAATCTATTGTTAGTTTTTTTTAAATTATAAAAACCCCATGCTAAAAATATATAAATGAAGGTTTTTGAGTACTTCAAATCTTCACGTTTTTTGGGCCTATTATGCTCATTACAAAGCCTAACTCAAAAAGGCAAAGGTACCAACATGGGTGTTGGTTCACCTTGGCCATAATTTGAAAAGCTATGAATCAACCTCTAAGTCATCATTAGATGACATTTGTCACATTTTTATTTATTAAAACCTATTAATAATTAAAAGATGGCTAAAAATAGCTTAAAGTAGTTACATTATCAACCTATTAGCATTTAAGAGTTACAAACTTTTAACCCATTGTAACTATCAAATGAAAAGCACTTGTTACACGAGGGTCAATGGTTTTCCATTAGGCTAATGTAGTGAATGTTAAACATGCCAAAGGTCTTGAATGCTAATGGTACAAAAGGACTACCCCACGTCACCATTACATCATCTTTCCCCTCGTCTTCATAACCTTCAAGCCCTCCATTTCCTCCCCGCATAATAAGCCTTTTGTTCATCAAAATGAATTACACTCACTATTTTGTGTAACAAACCATCGACATCCCCATACCCATGGTAATCTTGTGCCATGCATGCCATACCACCATGTCCTCCTATCGTCATGATGATGGACCTTTTCACTTTAGGTCATCACTGTTGTTTTTCATCAATTGCACATGTTTTGCACTTTATATCGCACAATCCTGCAATGTTTCCTTCCATCATTCCTTTACACACTTGCACCCATTGTTGAATGCTTTCGCAACAACTTTAGTTCTTTTTCAATGCCTTTGTCGTTGATCGACTACATCGATACAACTATTGCAAGTGTCTCTACAACACCCTATCCAGGTGCGTGCATTGCCCAATTCGAAGGTCTGGCATTGCTTGTAGTTTGCTTGTAAAAATTACATGTTATTAGTTGCATTATAAAAATTACATGTAGAAAAAATTATCTCTATTTGGCAAGCTTGGATGCATGAATTACAAGTTGAAGATCATTTTTCAATCTCTTTCCAAAGCTACCAAGCGCACAATTTTGTCCGAATGTTGTGTGCCTACATGTAGATGTCTCTTTCCTTCCTTTTTCATTATTACCTTCATTAGTTTGGTCAAAGTCTTCAACATCTTGCATCTCCCAAAATAGTATGAGTTTCCCCTTCTTGATTAAATAGATATCAACTCCTTGATCACATGTTTCTTGCAAGCGCTATTCTTTCATATGGTTTCAACTATGTTCGATGACATTCTACGAAAGATCTAGCTCTTTTTTGTGGTCCCTAGAGTCGAAAAAATATGCATTGTTTAACAATTTCCCTTGTAACATGTACATACTATTAAATATTCTTGTTTCCATGGTTTTTTTGGGTTTCTTGTCCTTTATAACCTACTAATCATTTGAAACAAGGCATTCAATCATATTACAGTTGTAGGCTCTCCCCTATAACATGCATGCCCACAAATTGTCCCCATTTGGTGTTGACAATGTCTTTGTGGTGCCTTTGTAAATCAATTGAACCATATTGTGTAACCTATAGTTCATTTCAACAAGGTCCTCACTCCAAGCAACTTCAATCAATCCTCTATAACATGCCCACAAACTATGTTTAATTCTTTATCTTACCTAAATAACCCTATTCTATCAATTCAATCCTAATTGAAACATGATTTACTAAATGATTTTAATTCCAAGTAACATGTCCATGCCTTGTAACAAGCCCCCTTTTATAATATTTTACCTTGTGAATCCTTTGATGGAACTTGTTTGATGGTGTTGTAACTAGGTCCACTTGCATAGATAATATAATGACCCTAATTTCATGTAACATTTCACAACATGTTTTGGAACATGTCCTTACTCATGAATTGTTGATCTTATACCTTGTTAGTTAAGGTATGTAACTTGCTTTGCCCTTTCCTATAACCACTCCCACTTGCCTTGATGTGGTCACCCCAATTATTTCATGTGACATGTAACAACATTCCAGTGTTGTCCCTACAAGTCCATTGAATCACAGTTTATAACTTGCAACTCATTTCAACAAGGTATTCAATCTATCCTCTGTAACATGCCCACAATCTGTCTATAGAATCCCAAGTGTAACACAGATCATTAAATGATTATTTGATGTTGTTGTAACTAGTCCCTTTTACTTTGATAATATGGTAATCCCAATTTATTGTAACATCGGTATGTAGCTTCTAATTCCATGTGATTCCTCCGACCTTGTGAATCATTTGATGGAATTTATTTGATGGTGTTATAATTGAGCCCACTTACTTAGATAATACAATGATCCCAATTTCATGTGACATCTGACAATGTTCCAATGTTGTCCTTACAAGTCCATTGAGCCATAGTCTGTAACCTGCAACTCATCTCAACAAGGTACTTAGTCTATCCTTTGTAACATGCCCACAATATGTGTACAAAATCCTAGGTGTAACATGGATCACTAGATACTGTCAATCCCATCTTGTAATGTAGCTTTTAGTTGTTTGGGGAAATTGGTTTGATGTTGTTGTAATTAGTCCCCTTTACTTTGATAATATGGTAATCCCAATTTGTTGTAACATCTAATAGTCTTTCCTAACTTGTGAAGGTTTCTTGTAATAGGAAATGTAATAAATATATTATGAAGAAGAGGGCAAATGAAGAAGGTGGCAATGATGTTACTAAAACTTCAGATTATGGGAAGGTGTACATGGATCAACGTAAAGAAACTTTGGAAGTAATGATGGGACGTGTTTGATAGCCACCTCTAGGTCCTTTTATTTATAAGGACATTTGTTGGTGGAATGAATACTATGTAACCCCACAACATGGTGTGGATGGCACATGCATTCAAAAGAAGGTTTATGTGGCATATATTCCATGGGATAGAGTTCATGATTTCTCAGTTGGGGAAAAAACAAGAAGGGATGTGTAGTGCAAATTCATTTGGAAAGACAACCAAGTCAATGAATACTTGAAAAATACACAATGGAATATTTATTCTATAAACATGCAATAAACCAATTGAGAGTTAGTGGTCCATAACATGTAACACGACTGTACATATTATTTCAAAGACATACATAAAACAATCATGCAACAATTAGGGCATCAACTAATCTTGATTGTGGTTGTTCATTAAAGTTATGTGAAAGCATTACACTTGTTACAATGCAGTACTTATAAAACATAATGAACGTATTATAAAGTGGGAATGTCAATTAGGCTTTATCAAACCATTTATTTCTAACATATAATATTGCATGCACATGTTTAAATTAATGTGACATGTTATAATACATTTTAATTTACACTATTCAGGTTTGTATGCATCCACCAATGTGCAGGATGGCATTGAATTCTATGCAAATATCACTATGAATATGGACCAACATATTCTTCTAACATCATTCAAATGCTCCAACCCAATATGGCTTCTAAGAAAACCAAGAGGAAAAACAAAGGAAATGAGATTGCTAGCCAAGGGCATAAGGGTCCTCAAACTTCTATGAAAAGTCAAGGAAATTCACATTAAAAAAGGTGTTGTTTTTCATTCACTTTAAAGAGATTTTACCTTCACTTGACAATTGCTGAAGTTTTTTACGCCACTTTTCAACATGTCAACAAATCAGGTCTTGTCCATGGTAATGTCAACTTTGGTTACAGGTCAACATTCTTAACCCATGTATCAAAAGAAACCAAATCCTTTGTTTTGGAAAACCTTCGCTTGGGCCTCTTTATATATCAAGTTATGAACAAGTACAAATCTTGAGTTAAGGAGATCATGGAGAACAATGGAGACTAGTCAAGGGATTTTTTTAATGTGAGCAAAACATTTGTAACCTACCAGGAAAGCTTGCAAAAGAAACCTACAAGAAAGATGAAAATGATGAAAAAAATGTGGGTCACTAAAAACAAAGAAAAGGTTTTTTTCTACCAAGAATATAATGTTCAAATTGAAGGAAACTTGCATGATGGTAACATGCCTTTCACAATTGGCATACAAATTAAGTGGCAAAAGGAGATGATGTTACGTCATGGACATGAAAGTGGTGTGTTTATTGATGTTATGTTCAAAACAAACAACAAAAAGGTAGCCATATCTCTTTACTCTAGGGATACATTGTTCTAGTAACATGCAATATATGCAAATATCCTAATATTTAGTGTGTGCATGTTACATGTCCTTCATTGTAACATGTGTTATTGTTTAGCTTCCATTATAACATGTAACATGTTTTGTTGATGATTATCATTTTCTAACATGTAAGTGATAATTTTGTAATTTATTTTCGTAACAAGTGGCATGTTATAAGTTTTGTCCTGTAATGCCATTGTAACTTGTAATTAATAACATTGTCTTTCATATAACATGCCAACTTGGTGTTCTTGTGTCCACAATTTCCATTGTACACCATGATGGTTTTTTATGAATGGCATAATGGTGTGCTTGTTGCTTGTTAAGGCTAATTGGCACCCTAATGCATTAATTGTTGATGATGCCCAAACAAAAATAAACAACCTAAGGTACATGATGACACAACTACTTCTACTCGTCATTGGTAGTTTTCTATCACAAGTAACAAGTTTCAAAACACCACAGCCAACCCAACCTAACTATCTAAATAACATATTTTAATTTTAGCAAATATTATGTACCTGTAATATATTATATGATAAGTATGGTTCATTGCATGTAACCACAACTTCTTGCATGTGAAGTTTGTGGGGTACATGGTTTGGAACTAGTTTTTACACATTTGGTAACTTTTCACATTGCAAGTTTGTTATAGGTTACACTATTATAATTGGAGCTTCTTGAATGCACCTTTATGTTCATTTTACACAACTGAAGTTTGATTACATGTGACCAAGCAGGTGTGGCCAAGAACAAAAATATTATTATGTTTATGGCATGCCAAAAGAGCTTGGTTGAAGCCAACATGCATTAAAATTAAGGATGCTTCTATTCATGCGAATGCACTCAAGGTGTTGGGAAATATAATGTACAACACAAATTGCCCAAATGATCAAGAGTTGGATCCATGGGCAAAAGTTAAATTGGCAAGGGCAATAAACGAAATGCCCACTGCTAATTCCTTTTAGAGTTACATAAAGCTTGAATGGCTACAAAAAACTCAAATGTGGTTGGTGGGTAACTGTAACTTACCTTATGCAGGACAAGATATTAATGCAACCAATGAAAACTATCATGCAAATATGAAGGCCACCCTCCATTCCTCCAAGGGTAGATTCCATGGGAGACATGTGGATTGGGCAATACATGAATTAGTTGGTGATGTTTTGCTTCATTATCAGTACTAATCCTTGCGAAAAAACCATGAATTTATTTTAAATAGAAAATAATAGGGAATTTATCATTAATGTGTTCTTGAAGGCAAGGGTGATTCTAGATGTTTGTGTCACGTTACCAACTAGCAATTCTAGAGTGGCACTAGTTACATCTTGGAAGCAACTTCACAAAAAGTACTAGGTTTACAACCCAAAATCTAAATGGGCATCTTGCGATTGCCCATATGCACAATGTGGGAACAATTACAGCATTAGTCAAATCCAACTTCTTCATCTTAAGCTTATGAAAGTACAATAGCACGTTACTATGGTACTTTGAAAGGGACAATTCATGGAGGTCTCCAAAATGTATTGAGCCCTACCAGGCAATTACGCAACTCACCAAACAATGTGCAATACAATCCACCAACATCAAGGACCCCAAAAGCATTATCCAAGGTGGATTTAAAGGATGATATTTGTAACTTTCAATTTGAGTTACTGAAGGAAGCACGAGATAACAAGTTTTTGACAAGTCAAAATTCAGAATGGAGTGTTACATCTTTATCATAAAGAGTCAACTTTCAAATGCAACCTAGACAATAATGGTTGGAGCTTAAAATGTTATAGGGATTTTCTAGAAATGATTGATAAATGTATGAAGAGTGGGCATTATAGGTCTCTGGTGTGTTACATGGTGCAAATGTCATGCATTTAGTTCAATTACAAGCGTTAGTGACGCACCCCCAAACTCCTTGATAGATTCAACTACGAGTCCAAAAGTGAAAACAACGAAAGAAATAAAGAGTTGGGGTACGCTTCCTAATTCACAACATTTTGGGGGTAGAGGGGCATGTTAGAACTTTGGGATGGGGAATAGGACGAGTGACAAGCAAGCCAATTATTCACACGGACCTACACAAACCAAACTACAAGTTGGTTAGTGCATAGTTAAAGCATTTTTGGTGGATGAACGAACCACTGGCAAACACGGATTCACAAAACTCACCACGGCCCAGACTTGGGGGAAGCCACCACCTTCCCCCTCATAGTATTCTCTATGCCTAGCCATGGGGCCAACACCCAAATTTCATTTTGTCCCAAGACTCCCAAGTCGAAGTCCCAAAATTCCCTAAATTAGGATTCCTGCAATTTTGGAGGCCCATAACTTTGTGTGTAGACCTTTAATTAAGGTGAAGTATAAAATAAAGTTATAGCCCTCATCAAGATATTTTCAACAATATGTGACACACCACTTGAACGCAAGGAAATCAAAACGATTCCCAATTTTTAGTGGTCGGGAGTCAAATTGTCAATTTGACTCCCGTCCCTTCTTTTGGCCATAACTTATGTTCAGAGTGCCCAAATGGGTCATGCAAGCCCATTTTAGACATCTAAGTTTTAATATTTTTTTAATGGTATAAGTAACTCTTTAATCCAATGAGTTTTAACCCTTGCAATCGCTTTTTAAAAATTTGGAAGTCCATCGAAACTCCAACTCCCAAATTGAGAGCTCATTTGGGAGTGTGGGGGTTCATTCCCTCACACTTTCGTACAATCCCAAGAGCATGAAATGTGACTCCCGAGCTTCATTCTTGGCCCACACCTTTGCAAGCCTTTGTTTTGGTTGCAAGCCCAAGGCTAAAGTTGCGATAATTAGAATGTGCTTATAACATGTCTTAAAACAAGCACCATGAACTTCTATTATGTTTACATGTTTATCAATGAACATGGGTCCTCTATCATGTAACTTATAAATACATCATGTGTAGTTACCATTAACTTCGTAATGAGCTGAAAACACAACAGTTGTAACATTTGGCATGTTGTGATAGTAGCTTGGGTTAGCAATTTAATGCAACATTGAATGTTGTAACTTGCACAACAATCTTTCAAAGTCTCTAACAATTAATGTATGTCTTTTATACCTTGTAACATGTGAAGTGTATGTTTCTTGTATTTTGTAATAGGTAAAATGTATGTCTTTTGTATTTTGTAATAGGTAAAGTGTATGTCTTTTGTATTTTATAATAGGTGAAATGTAATATGTAACATCTGTTTGCTTATTCTAATGAACTACACTTAGTACTATAAATTGTTTCAACCACCTTGCAAAGTTTGGTTTGGTGCATCAACTTGGCATGTTTGATATGTAAAATGCATTAATATTTTTGGTAGAAGGTAGCAGTATTTTTGTAAATGGTAGAAGTATTTTTCGCAAATTTGGCATCAATATTTTTTATATAATCTATACCACTAAATACACGATGCACCTTGTTGTCCTTATGTTTTGTAACACAAAACTTATCTTGTAGCCTTATCCATTGTAACATGTGTGTTGGAATCCCATGAATACATAACCTAAATTAACACTAAAAGAACATAATTTGTAACATGGTTTATACATGTTACAACACACCTCCAACATGTTATTAATTGAGTTGGTCATAGAAGTTTGGTGGTTCATGCAAAAGAAGTTGTAAAATGTTTTATTTGCATGTACTACCAATGAGAAGACAACATATCTATTAATCATAGGTCAAAATCACAAAAATACGTCTTAGACACCAAATCTTTCAAGAGGGCATTTTGAATTTCTAGAAAATAAGTTGCTAGACAAGATGAATTTGTAGTGTAAAAAATGGCATGCTAAAGAAGATCTCAAAGTTCAAATCCTTTGCAAAATTACCAAGATTTGTCACATTGTGAGTAATCAACTTCTGCCATAATCTAACATAAATTATCAAAATGTCTATACAATAGTCAATGCTGAAGGATATCCAATTGTCAAGTTCGGTCTTGATTATCCATTATTGCCTTTGCTAAACTTTCATTATTGTCATTTTTGCTTTTGAATTGCCATGCTAGTTGTGTGACCCTTGTTACATGCAAGCCATCAAATGCATCAAAACAACAAATGTTAGGGTCTAACATATTCAAATTCTTTAAAAAACACAATAGTTGGTCCATACCTTTAGATGCAACAAAAAAGGTTTGTGGCTAACGCTTTCACCTTTCAAGTTCATTGATTGTGCACCTTTATAAGGCCTACAATTGGTAGAACCGTTGTACCTTGGTGGCTTTCCCAAGTCCCCCATAGAAATGTTAACATGTTTTGTGGAAACATGCCAACTTGGGGCCATTGGAGAATGCCAATGAGGACCCAGATTCACCAAGTCATTGTAAATGCGCATGTGCAAATCAAACATCAATCCTACTTGATAAGGTGTGAGCAATCACCTACTTGTTCCTATTGGCCAAGAAGGTTCATTCTCATCTGTGAGCTGGTTCAGACTATTTGGAGGTGCATAAAAGGTTTCTACTTTTGTAGCTTTTTGGTTTTCATATTCTTCAACAATGCTAGTACACTTTAACATCTCCCACACCACTTTCCAAACCCTATCAACTTGTTTTTAATGACCTTTTTACTATTAGGTCATGATCCCACCATACCTATAGATCAAGCCTTCTCACTCAATCAATGAAACGTTGCCACTGTAATAATTGCTCTTTGTGTGCATTCAAAATTCAACCCTAATTCTTGAAACAACTCCTCCATTTACTCACAAAAACCTTCACATCTTTCACACTTAACCTAAACCTTTTAGAAATGACAAGCACATTTCCAAATGTGCCTTCAATTGTGATTTTTTCACATTGAAGCTTATTTGCTACCCCAATTTGAATTAATTATGGGGAAACGCCCCTCAACGGTTAATAAAGCAACCTTAAACACATGTAACATGTAACAATGATAAACACTAATATAACATATGTAACTTCTGATCTATGTTATTAACTTATAAATGTTACAAGTTCTTTATTAATGTAATACTTGGGTTATGTTATTTGTTTCATTGTTGCACATTATGGTTTACATTTGTTACATGGATTACCTGTTACATGTGTAGTTTAAGTTACAAAACTAGCAATAACAAGATGCCAACCCTAAACCCTAAACTTGAAAATGAGAAAAAAAAGACTACCAAAAAAAACACCAAGATAAATTTAGGGTTTTAGTCAAAGTTAGCTTTCTCTAAGGGTGTTTAGTTTAATGCCCAATTGTTCTCTTCTTCAGCAACTGAATGCCTTTTAAAGTTATACCTTCTAAAAGTGCAAGGACATTGTAAAAGAAAAATCCATGCACAATAACATACATTAATTACATTCGATTATAAGTCCCACCACATTGCAATTACATTATATTATACACCATTACATTACATGTCATTAACATACATGCTAATAGAAGCATCATCTCAATTTTTTATACATATATAGTAATGTAACATGTAATATAACATGTTTGGAAATGTTATGGGCACAAAAACATGTGTCTTCAGTTTTTTTTACAGGGGGCATCACATATTTTGACATTTGTTGTCCTACCTAGCTTATGTGATTTTGCCAAGGGCCTTGGGTGTTTTACATGGGGTTATAGGGCCAGAAATGGTTGGGAGGGCAAGCTAATTACTAGGTTTAGTGACCCTCTTGCCCTTTTTTAGAATCGTTTTTTAACTACTACCTTGATTCTTGTTCTGAATGTCATCCAAGATGGCTTGTTGTAGATGAAAGTAGGGGCTATGCTCCTCCACATGTTCTACTTGTAGGGGACACACAATTTGGTCCTAGTGTGGCAGTTGCTATAACACCAAGCTCATCAACAAAGCCGTGGATGTTGTTGCTCTCAATTTCCCATGCTAAGACTTGAGGCCATGTGCTTTACAATGCACACCATCAACCATTGTTATAAAAAAACCTTGCTAATAAATGGTTCATGTTTGTTACATATCCAATAACATAGGCAAGTTACAAAAGGGAAAAGAAAATGTGAGTTTACATACTAATCTAAAGGCACATAAGCATATGTAACTCACAAACTATCCTAATAAAGAAGATTGTGTTCCTCAACTCTTCACATAGGTGGCAAAGTTTGCAACAACTTGATGCTTGCATTCCCAACCATTTGTTTGATTATGCACCTTGGGAATACAAAACTCTACCTTCATGAAGTCCTCAAAGTTCTCATCACTTGGCTTTAGGCCCTTAGAAATAGCCCATGCTCTATGCACATTCATTGAAAATTGCAAAGTTGATGGGTTATCATGGTGCCTTAGTATCGAATCAAAGTGAATGGTCGTCTCCTCAAGTATGTACAAGGACCAATGGTTTTGAACCAAAGAAGGGGCAATCATAGTAATAACAAAATTTGTATGGTTCTTGAAAATTTTCTTCCCCCTCCTAGCCACCCCTCCCCTACTTTTAACATCATTCCTTAAACAAGAAGAGGCTTGTGAAGTCACCAACAAATATCCACCCCTATTCAATGTTACATTCATTGCAAATGTGTGTATAAGCATGAAATCAAACCATGTATCATTTAAATTGTGCTTGAAAATGAATGGCGTCCTTAACATCGTTAAAACCAATGTCAATTTCCATGTTCTTCAAACCCTTGAAGAAAACAATGTAATCAATTATCTCCATGTTCACACCTTTCTTCAGTTCATTTAATATATCATCAACCTTGTAAAGCCCTTCAAGACATTAGACTAGAATGTGAAAAAATTACATTATATGGTGGGAAACTAATTAGCAAGTTACATAGAAAGACATGTAACATGGTTATAATCAATGAATACATTACAAATAGGAGTTGTAACATGGAGGGATAACAATGGAAACATGATACCTACAAAATTAGAACATATGCATGTGCTAGTTACACGTTTTGCTTTAACATGATCAAACCTATTTCAACCTATGTTATAAACCACTTCAATAGCTCATGTATGTAACTAACATATTAGAAGATGTGCAAGTAACATATGGACATACTAGTTACACATTCTGCTATAACATGATAATGATTATTTCAAATTATGTTACAAACCATCTCAATAGCTTGTGTAACATGGGATACAATGAAAGATTTGTAACATGGGATATGATGAAAGATTTATAACATGGTGTAGCTTGCTTGAATAACAAAGTAACTTATGTAACATATCAAAAATTATGTTACATAACATATAAAGGATGGCAAGAGGGCTCACCACAAAGAAACATATAGTTGTTGTAGTTTAACATCCTTCTTAACTCGTGTAATTGATTTAGAAGACTTTTGCAATAGTGTCTTTGATGATTCCTTAGGTTCTCTGCATACATCCATGATGGTAGAAATTGGAGGCACTTTAGTAGACGGTGGGGTAGATACCTTATGAATGGGGGGAGCCGGTGCCTGAACAGAAGGTGGAATTAGTACCTCTGCAAGTAGTAGTTTTGACATCCTATGTAGGGGTTGTTGTTAGTACATCAATAGGGATTGGAAAAATTTGGCAGATGGTAGCATTGGGACATTATTATGGAATTCCATGGCCACTTGTGCAAGGGAAGGACTTGGGATTTCCAATGAGGATGGTGCTTTCACTACAACATGTGAATCAATGGGGGGGGAGGGGGGCTTAGTATCATGGGATGTAATTGTTGTAGATGGGGGCAATGGTTGAATAAGAAGTAACCCATCCAAAAGTCTAAAAGTAGGTGGAAATTTTGGTTCAATTGGGGGTGGGGTTGGTAAAACTTGTTATTTTGTTACAACAAATTGTTGAGTAAGGTTTTTGGAGGGGCATTCTATATGGGTAATGAACTCAAACACTTGAGATGGCACATGACCTAGCAAATCTACTTGGCTACAAGTTACCCTTCCTCCTAATTGGTTGAAAGGATGTATTTGGTTCAGGTCAAATTCTGGTGGGTGTTGGGATAATGGCAATATTACTTCAAATGCAACCAATACAATTAGGCTAGTGACCTATGTTGTAGTTGTTGGGTTAAGGGAGGTAACATGCTCTACGGGTGATATTGCCATAACACCATTAATGCCACATTTTGTCCCAATTTCTTGAGGTGTTTAATGGTCACCTCCTCCATCCCCTTGTCAATAATAGGTTGACTATCATGTCTAGATGTGTTAAAAAGGGAACCTTGATCTGCACCTTCAACTTTACTTGTAACACAAAAAATGGAAAAAGGTTTTCCACTACAAGATATGTCAATTGGTGGCAATCTTAAAGTTTCTTCTTGGCAACCACCCTCACATCTTGTTCAGTTGTTTTAGACGTTTGAATACCTCCTAGAAAAAATAAACCTTATTAATAAAAAACACTAAAAGTTTATGTCTACATTAATGTACAACATTTGTCATGTTACATGAAGTTTTGAGATGTTGTTTGATCTACATGGTTATAGAAGGTTTAAAATGTACAATATTTGCCATGTTACAAGGAGCTTTGGAATGCACAAAATGATCATTGAAAAGAACATCCTACAATTTTAATTACAAGTATAGGTTGGGAATAATGCATATTTACTTGTCTTGGAAATAACCCAACCCAAGTCAATGTTTTCTCTTCGTATTAACCAAGTAGTGAAGGTTACATCAAAAGCACAACTTTATGGATCTCCATGGAGGTGTTGCCATGCTAAAATAAAGTCCTCTTTGTTTTGCAAAGCAAAGTCTTGGATAGCTCGCAATTGCACATGATGCATCCATTTTGTGAACTCTGTATGCCACTCATTAGAAGAAAATAACATTTCATATGCATGAATGGCATGGGTCTACCAACCCTCTGTAGCTAGTGATCCCACCCTTCTAGCAAACAATAAGGGTCCCTCCTCTTCAATCAAGAATAACCAACCATTGCCTACTATGTGACCCTTTAGAAAACCATATTGATGTGTTGTTTTGGGTAGGTCCACATAATGGGTGCACCAATGGACTTTGTAACCTTCTTGAAAATAGGTATAATTTAAGAAACCTTGTAGACCATGGCAGATGGTCAAACATTTGTAACCTCTTCATGTTGCGCACAACATCATACAAGCTTGTGGCTTTTTCTTAGTTATGTGCCCATGGAAAAGTGAGAGCAATACGCTAGAATGCATGAATTGAAATGAACAAATGGTAGAATGGGTGCCAACCCCATTTCCTTTCCTACAACATGCAAAATGTCAAAATCTTGCATTTGCCTATCAATGTAATCTACCATCTTCTTTACATGTTCCTTTCCCCATTGTGCTTCAAGCTTCTGGTTGTCAGGTTCAAGTAATTTGTATTTGATGTACTCAAGAAGTGAGGTGAACTCGTCATCCACAATTTCAGGGTTCATTATATGGCCAACAATAGTTCGCACTTCTTTCCTTTGGGCTTTTGATAAGTGGTCCTAACACAAGGCAATAAACCTTGCATTGGTTAGTAAATCATTCACAATTATAAGGAGCATGTTCAATATATATCATTATAAGGTAAAAGGAAAACATTATAAATATAAATTTGTAACATGTACATGGAGTTCTGAAATGATGGGCACATTTCAAAATCCTTGTACTAAGGAGTTTTGAAATTATGGCCATGTTTCAAAGTCCTTGTAACAAGGAAGTCCAAAATGTGGCCATGTTTGAAAGACCCTGTAACAAGGGGTTGTGAGATTATGGGCTTGTTACACATGCCCCCTTAAAATGAAAAAAAATAGTAGTTAGTAGCATGAAATAATTTAATATCAAAATGTTACAAAACAATATTAACCAAATGTAATGTTATAGATGCACACATAGGGTTCCAAAATAGGGACAAGAAAATAATGGATGCAAACAAAACCATAATGGACAGTTGGAAATGGGGATGTTACAAAAAGCTATAAAGTTAAATTTTGTGCTTGGAACAACCTATTCCAATAGTGATGACTTGAACTAGATTGACATGATGCCAAAACCTTTACAAATATATATATAGTTACATTATGTACATGGAACATAACCTAGTCTGATGGCATAAACAAAAGAAAAATGATGGCATGAATTAAAGTATAACATGATGCAAAACATTTCTTCCCAACAAATAAGCTAAAACTAGATGCTACAATGACATTCCAATGGTGTATAACATGCTCCAATTGGACTTCATTTTAACCCTACTTTCAAAGGATTTGTGGTTAGAAGTCAGATTCCCAATTTGATTCTTGCCCTTTCTTTTGATCATAACTCATGCAAATCAAGTCTAAATGAACAATGCGAAGGGATTTTAAGCATCTAAGCTTCAAGAAATTTCTAATGGTATTTTGAAGGCCCAATTTGGTGTTTTTTTGCCTTTCCAACCAAGGCTCTGAACATTTGTAGCTCCTGCACAAATGTAACTCCCAAAGTGGGAATGCACTTAAGAATCATTAGGCTTCATCCCTTGCACTCTCCCCCACTCGTGAAAGTGTGTTTCACACCTAAACACACTCTCAACCTCATGGGCCTTTGCACTTCACATTTAGTTGCGAACCCAATGTTGGGGTTGTGACATACAAACACACATTGGTATTAATAAATTTAAATACAATTTGTGATGCCTACTTGATCCTTCATAGTCCATTGGCCAACTGACATTGAGAAGAGTTATCAACCGGACCTCCTTTAGGGAAAACCCAATATATTGCAAATTGTTTTTTGAAATCATCAATAGAGATACTCAACCAATCATATTTCCTCAACATATATGGAACTAAATTAAACAATTTAAATGGATGCTTGAAAAGAAGAGGTAACGATGGCTCCCATGAAAATGTAACTTGTTCATAGGCCTCTACCTCCACATGTTTCAAATATTAACTACATGCATTTTCAAATTCCTCACCAATCCTCAACCCCCTAGTTGAATTTCACTTTGGTTAGGAATTGGAATTATAGGCAAGGATTCAAGAGAATATTCACCTTTTGAAGCACATCCCATCAGCTGATTCATGGACTTTGGAGTACTCCCGGGCTTCTTACTGGGAGGAGAAAGTGTAATAAGTTCAATTGTAGAATTTGTTGGTGGAACCTTGTCTTGGACATTTTGTTCACCTTGCAAGGTTGGGTGAACAAAACATTGGCACTTTTTTGTATGCCAATTTTCACTAGGCGCATATGTGTCAATTTTACTAACATTTTGTTCATGCATACGTTCTGCAACTATTCCCATGATGGTATAATCATCCTCATCTTTTGATGATGGCACATTCACTAAGGTAGACACTATTTGTGCACATCTGTGTCACCCAATTGCCTTTAATTGTTTCAATTTGAACTTTGCTTTTGGTAAGACACCTTTGGATACTTGTAGATGATTTGCCACAAAATTTGTGGATTCCAATTGCAACCCAAGGTTTGATGCAACTGCCCTTGGATCATATGTTGATGCTTGTTGTTTACGATTGTTTTTGCTATAGATAGGCTCTAGAAATAGCCCCTTGAGACTTTTGAACTTGCACATTCAAACATCCACATAGTTTCCAATTCTAGGGGCGCCTATAATTAAGTTTCGCTCTACATCAACTTTTAATTGTGTTTTTAACTTGAAAGGCAACGCACAACCATTGTTACTCTCCATTGTGCGCTTCATAAGCTTGGGCATTTGGGCACTACGTAGGTTAGGAACAACAGGAAAAGGGATTCGGTTATTTGTGTTAGGGTGAAATGGACAAAATTCACACCCTTTAACCTTATGGTTAAACAACCTTCATTTACTAGACCACTCACAATATATCCACTAGAAGCCAAGGCGATCCTTCTCTCCCCATAACGAAAGAACTTGAGTAATTTGGGTTTGCTCAAGTAATTCGTGATAAAGTTCAAGGGTCACCCACTTATTTTACAAACTATTGCACATTCATTTTTGACATAACACTTCAACGAGCCTTCAAAATGTTCCTTTGACACCATTGCATTGATATATTTATGATGGCCATAATTGATAAAACACCAACCACAAAAAAACTCCGATTGTGAAAGATTATTCTAGTATGTCTTACAATACTGACCCAACACAACACTATTAGGAATTGATTAAAGCTTCCAAAGGATTTAAGTTTGTACCCATTGTTATTGTAAGAAACAATACCAACAACATTAAAGTGTAGCCCAACAAAATGCAAAGTTCTATGCACTTTCTCCTTGCAAAGTTGTGGAAATAATAAACTCACCAAAGGTTTTATTGTAGTCTAGGGTTTAAGGAAACTAATTGACAAGTTTAGGGTTCCATAATATCCCAATGATGAATGTTTTCCCACCAATTGTAAACATGTTACAATGCAATGGGTTAAAGTAAATATGCACATTTAAACCAAATTGCCAACTAAAATGTTGCATACTAGGAACCGTTTTAAAAAAATAATTTAGCTACAACTTCATGTGAAGGAGTTACATCATAAATGTATCACATTAATATTACAAAAAAAAAAAAAAAAAAAAAAAAAAAAAAAAA
>Ga0116227_10006692_pt1 | contig 23160 bp, 16 predicted proteins | sample S1TSphgellanicum_FD_89693 | JGI IMG/M metagenome (GOLD analysis project Ga0116227, IMG submission 89693) | Host-associated microbial communities from peat moss isolated from Minnesota, USA - S1T2_Fb - Sphagnum magellanicum MG | ecosystem: Host-associated > Plants > Peat moss > Unclassified...
AGGACAATCAGAATAGCATTGAGCTTGCCTTCAAGACTGAATGGCTTCACGGCCGCATCTTTGGGGAGGGCGAGGCTGCCATTTCGTGGCGCCTGCTCCCCCCCTTGTACTTTCTCAATTTTTTTAATGATTGATGGGGCTGTTGCCTCCCTCCCCGTAAGGGGTTCACCACCAACATCTGAGCAAATGTGTGCACACCACATGTGATACAGTTAGTTGCACTAAATTCCCTCTTTGTCTCACATAGTACCACAGTTTGTGCCCCTTCGGTTAGCCAAGCCCAAAAGTAGCAACAAACAGTTTTGGAAAATAAAAGTTTCATGCAACCAATGAGAAGGCTCAGTATGCACTCATGAGGGGTCCAGTTTTTGTTCTTCTGGGAAGGGCGGCCCAGGGGGGAGGGATTCATTTCCCTTGTTCCCAATGTGTTCTCATCATGTTCTCACAGGGTTCCCAAATTCTTCTTCAAGACCTTCCCAATAGCACTTCAGATTTATCCCATATGGTTTGCCCAACGTTCAACTCTCATGTATATAAACTGAAAAGGTGGTCAGTAGCATGAGCACTGTTGTTCCTATTTTGTGACTTGGGGGTCCAAAGAGGTGCTTATATAGGGAGTGCCCCAATGTTCCACAAAAATTGCCGATGGGCCCCAATCAAAGGCTCTCCCACTATTTTGGGTGCTTTGTTTTATTGACTTTTGGCAGGTTTTCATCATATGGCTTCTTGGAAAAAGGAAAAGAAAACGTTGTGAGCACACCCATGACTTTATAATTAATGTGAATCTCACTATGTTTCACTCTATTAACAAATACTGAAATTGCAATTGTCTTGTTTGGTACCAAACATTTGTCACCCATGGGTTTCTTCCAAGGCTGTAGGAAAGGCTGCCCAATGATGGCTCATGGTGTTTCAAGTTTGTATGAAATTCCAAGCAAATTTTTTTTTACTTTTTTGAGAAAATTCAAAGGCATGGAGAGCACCCAATTGCTCGAAGGTAAAGAAGCCCAATGGGGGGGGGGGCCTGGCAGATGTAGGGTGCATAAGATTTTAGGTGCAACACTTCTTTTTCTGTTTTACTCCAAACTTGAACTCTCACTTGTACTAGTGGTACTTCTAAAAAAGGTGCCTGTTTGGAAGGGTGACAAGTCTGGCATGTACTACTTGGTCACATAATTGCAAACCTTTGGTTTTGTTGGCCTTGCCTACCAAGAAGGCAAGGATTTGTGTTTAGATTCATTATAGAGTATAGTAGCTTAAGGGATTTTGGCCCCTAGGTCATAATAGGTCTATTTTTATATGAGGATTTTTGAAAGATGATATTTTGGCGTGTGTTGAAACTTGTGATTAGTTACAGAGTTATAATATTTTGAAGGATTTTGGTTTCTTTTAGAGGGTTTTGGGAAGATTATATTTTTGCATGGTGAAGTATTCGAGTTTCCATAATTCTTCTTTTGCCTTAAGATACTTTTTAATGCAAATGACAAGGCCACAGTGTGACACACCCCTTGTTAGTTTTTGGTTAGGGGATACATACCACAGTACCTTTACAATTCCAGCATCTTCTTGATGATTTTTTAATTTTATTTTTGATTTTTTAAATTTCTCTAGTGAAATTGAAAATTTCCTGAAATTTCTGCACTTGAGGTGGGCCAATTTTTTTAATAAAAAAACCGAAATAATTTTGCACTACTTAGGCACACTGCACCGCCAAGCTTTAGGGCAGACCAGTCAAATAGTAATGTCAAACAAATAATTTCTAGAACTCTCTAGAACTTTGGACATTGTGAGTACCTGATTTTGAGAAAAATTGACATTTATTTAAAAATAATTTAACTACTGCTGGAATGATAAAAGGTATTATGGTGGTGATCCACACCAAAAAGCCGACAGACTGAAACATGACCCAAGAAACTAAAAATTTGCCAAATCTTTCGGTGACTAGCCGACTTGCTTCTCATTGGTTCGACTGAAGATCAGGCATATGTTGTGGGCTGAACTTAAGTCCCAAAGGGGAGGGGAAGCCTTTGGTTGAAAAAATAAATTGTCACCCGTACAATTGGCGGTGCATGTAAAGAAAAAGAAAGAGAAACCACCAAAAGAAATTTGTCCGTATTTGTGTCAGTTTTCACATCCAGAGTGTGTCCTCTATGCCCACAAGGGGCCCCTAAATTCGTTTCATGGAGTTGATTCCGGTCTCCCCCAAAATTTAAAGGCACCCTCACAAGAAGCATTGCTTGATAGGCTATGAAGAAAAATTCTGTTAATGTGCCAGAGTTACACTCAAACGATGGTTCCCAATAAAGCTCCCAGTGCGTTTCCAAAGTTCCCAATTGTCAAAAAAGTTCCCTCTCACTGGTTGGATTTTTGCATTATTTCTAAAACATTTTGTTCCCATGAGAGTGTGGGTATGAATTGAGGACAATTCATATTCAAGAATAATTTTTTCTATGGTTTATGCTTTTGAGCTTCCTTTTACTAATAAGTGCAATCTACTAATTGAATAATCAATTGGTAGTCCATATAACCTCTATGGTCCCATTTCTCAGTCTTTGCAATTTTATTGTAAACTTGTTGAAGTTTGGTGTTTTGATGGATATATTGAAAACCAGAAAATAATCATAAAATACCATTGATGACATTTATACTCAAAACCTGATATGCATACTCCAATGAAGTACCTAGTACCAAAACTGCTTCAGCTAGTGCTAGTACCTAGCATATACCCACTTGAGCAAAAATTTGCATTCACAAATATAGTTTCATACCTTACAAGTTCAATAGGTGGTCAAATTTTGCTATCTAGTACCATATAAACAGGCAATTTTGTGAAGAAAAACCTAAGAATGGGTATCTTTTATTTGTTGTGTTAAACTGTGAAGTTGTTACGATGCAGATGTGGGACTTTCAAGGAGCAAAGTGGGAATACCAGCCTGGGGTATGTGCAATATGTGATACCCATCCAACACTCATCAGAGTTCAGAAAGGCAGAGAACCCATCAAGCAAAGCATGTGAAGGTTGCTTGGGTGACTTGCACAAAAAGTAACAGATTTGAATTCTCAAAGAAGGAAAGTGGATGGCTTTTGATCTCCCCACAAAAGGAATTGCATGCAAGCACTAAACAAATTAAATGTGAGACTAGGCTGGATGCTGTTGCATGACATTGGTCGGTCACAACAATTGGTTCATAGTGATGACTTTTTATTAGTCTTCCATATTGTATACTGTCCAGTTTTCCATGTTATGGATGGGGGGATAACTGTTGTTTTTCAATTATGTTCTATCAGAATTTTGATGATTTTTCTCAAAACATTATCCAATTAGTCAAATTTGAACTAGGAAAATTATTTTTTCTAGTTCCTAATTTTTTGTGAAAATTATCACAAAAAATTTCAAAATAAATGCAGGTGGGGATGGGGTAATAATTAACACTGAAGTGTGGATGCAATAGATATTGATAGAGTCCCAAGTAGAGGGTGTGGGTGGAGACGCATCTCCACCCCAAAACTCTAACAACTCCTTTATTTTAGAATAGAATACTGTTTAATGAAGACTGTCTCCACCCACAAACATCAAAAAAGTCCATTTTAAACACTGGAAGACCATTTATGTCTTTACAGCTGGATGAGTACTAGTCACTATCCAAATCCATATAAGAAAACAGCTTTCAAAGGGGTTAAAACGACCACTGCAAAATGGACCATTAATATCGGAGAGCAGCAAGATTTAATGAAAAGGGGGTGTTTGCAGGTGTTGGATGGAGATGCTCAAACACCTCCAACAATGTAGAACTAGTATCGATGACTAAAGCTAAACCAATTTGTTTGAGTGACATGTCACCATAAGGGCACTTAGCAGTTCATTTAACACTTGATCTAAGTCTCAATGCCTTTGTCAGGCTTGCAACTTTACAAAACAAATCCATAGGTAGTTCTTCTTTTCATTCATTTTCTCATAAGAGAATTTATATTCCAAAAGAGAGAATGTCCCTTTCAGCTTGTGTGTGTATATATGTGTGTTTAGTTTCCAACAATTATCAGTTCGACAAATACTTCCTTGCACTTTCTATTCATCTAAGCCCAGAAGGGTTATAGAAACATGGAGCCAATGTGAATGAAATTGAGATGGAGGGATAAGGGTTGTAACTCTGTACATGACAGCCAATCAGAGTGTCAAGATGAGGTCTGAGAGGGTCAGACTGAACCAGCACCCCAACCAACCCACCTGTTGTTGGCATAATGTAAATTGTCACTTCCAACTAATCCCAAATCCCAAAGCGTGACCAACACGAATGCACTAACACTAGAAGAGAAAGCTCTACTTTAGAGACTTGTTGACATACATTTCCAAAGAACCTGTGTTATGCATCCCCCACCCTCACAAGAAGTAGGTCTACTATTTCTGCTCTATTCTAGAAGGATTATTATACACATAAGATGCTCTAGCAACACACCAGGAAATTTTCTGAAGTGCTTTGCATGTCATGTAAAAGCCCTAAATGCCCTAGACCTTAGGATGGAGGTGTAAAGGCCTTGCTACCAGGCCTTTTACCCCTTGTATTAGATCAGATAGGCCCATAGAACAAGCCCTCCCACTTGTCCACGTTGTTCACAAGGAATTAAGGAGTGTAGTTCCCCTCCCTGTGAGCAAGAGGGCCCACTGCACGGGCCTGCCTCATGGGAGGGATTTTCACAGTCCAAAAGGTTTAGCTATAAACCCTATTATGAATAGGTAGAAGAAGTAGGCCTATGGAGTCCCATGTTGTCATTTGTTGTCCTTACTTACCAAGGCAAGAATATGGTGTTTAGATTCATTATAGAGTATAGTAGCTTTAATGGATTTTGGCCCCTAGGTAATAGGTCTATTTTTATATGAGGGTTTTTGAAAGATGATATTTTGGCTTGTGTTGAAACTTAAGAGATTAGTTATAGAGTTATAATAGCCTCAAGGATTTTGGTTTCTTCTAGAGGATTTTTTGAAGATTATATTTTTGCATGATGAAATATTTGAGTTTCCATAATTCTTCTTTTGCCTTAAGAAACTTTTTAATGTAAATGGCAAAGGCCACAGTGTGACACACCCCTTGTTTCCCCATATGTCATGTGTAATGCAAATGGAGGTGAAACTCAGGTTCACATTTCACACCAAGAACCAACTAGAAAACCCAACAACATAGAGTTTTCTTGAATTCATTACCCCACCAAAACTCTTGATTGTTTGTCATCCTCATGACCTACAAGAAGAGGACTTGCTTCTAATGCATGTGCCTAGAACTTGGAGATTTATTAGTCTCAAGTTATGAAATTCTTAGATATTTGAATTGGAGCAAATACATAAGTAACACAATTATCTAATTTTATAGTCAATGGATGCATAAAGTTTGGTTGTCATTAAGTTGGATATATTATACCAAAATGAGGCATAGAGGATGTTCAATATATGTTATAATTGTTAATTTTGATTTTTTTAGCACTACCAAAATCAACAAGAAACAGTTTTTTCCACTAGAAAGATGCACAAAATGTGTAACTTATATTAGAGAAATCCGTAAGTGATCTTCACTTTGGGTCCCCCTTTCACCCCTCACCCCCTATTTCAATTTCAAACCTTGCTATTCACAAAATAAAATAATTTTAATGAAGTAGGGGTGAAACTGAATACCATTGTATCTAATGGATAAGATTTGAAATAATTATAGCATAATAAACACAATAACAATGAAAGTGCTTTTTAAGAAAAAGACAACTTAAAACTCAAGTATCACCAAATTCAATTTAATTTGAGTTTCAATCATGTTTGCACTACTCATTTAATTACAATGTATTTTCATTTTATTTTATTTAATCTCACCCCATAATGACCGAACTTAGGGTACTAATGTTGAGTTTCCTTCACTTTACAAAATAACTCTTTTGTGTATAAGTTTTTAACAGATACCCACAGTCAAACGTGGTGAGGAAAATGAAATGGAAAATGAAATTAAATGAAATTAATTTATATATATATATATGATTTTTTAAAGGAAATTGCGTCACTGGGGATCTAAGACTTTTGCATTAATAGTTAAGAAAGGGAAATGCACTTTCAAGTTCCTTTCAAGCCAAGTTTTGTATAAGCAGAGAGGCAGCAGCCACTTTATGGATGAGGCAAGAGTCAGAATAGTGTGAAAAGGGGTTTGTCCATGTAAAAACTTTACGAAATAGGTGAAAGTTTTACATGGACAAATCCCTTTTCACACTATTCTGACTCTTGCCTCACATTCTGTGCTATTGATTGGCCAGTGGTTGGCTCACGTGTTGTATATAAATGTTCTCCTCAGTGTGTGTACTGTTCAATCTTTACTGTTTAGGGTTTTGGGGGGAATTTTTTTGGGTTTTTTTCTATTCCCAATGTGTTCCCAAAAGGTTCCCAAAGTTCACAATATGTTCCCAATAGTACCACACGTTTATGGCATATCTTTTGCCCATACTTGTCTTCTTTTCACCTACTATGTTCACACATTTCATGCCCTTGCCATTAACCTAGGTCAAAATTAATAAAGAACATACTTAGGCATAGAAATTCTTGGGACAACCAATGAGGTGAACTAGCATGCACCCAAAGGGGCCTTGTTTTTTTTTTCTTTTGGGGAGGGAGAGAAAATGTGGAATTTTTTTTTAAAAAAAATTTCTCAATGTGTTCTTATCAAGTTCTTAGCATGTTTTCCAAGCTCCCATTGTGTTCCCCAACATGTTCCCAATAGCAGCTTAATTTTTTCCCATATGCTTTGCCCAATGTTGGCCTCTTGGAACCTAATATAGGTAGACAAGAATATTTCTATATCCAGAAGTTTCCAAAGTTGGAGAATTCTTTTCTGATGGGCCAATCAAAGAAACTCATTGTCAAAAAAGTTCTTAAAATTAACTATGAACTTGGGGAGGCACCCCCAACTAATTTCTAAGAAAAATATTACATCACAAAATAAGTCAGCCATAGGGGGAGGCACTCTACATTTCTATCTTGAAAGTATATTCATGTTTAAAAAAATTAGACGGGTACCTCTGAAGGTCAACTTTTCCATTTTTATGCAATTTAGCATTTTGATTGGCCCATCATCCCAAAAAAAAAACAAAAAACTAACAGATACCTTCGAAGGCTCCCAAAACAACATCCAACACTCTCCAGATAGAAATCTAGAGTGCCTTCCCTTTGGCCCAGGTATATAGTGAAAAGAGGACAATTTTTGGGCAAAGCATATGACATAAAAGTGTGGTGAAATTGGGGAACATTATAGAGGGACACATTGAGAGAACCCCTTGAGAACTCGATGGGAACACATTGGGAACAAGAAATAAAAACAAAAGAATCCCTACCACCAAAGTCCAAAGCCCCACCAAAACCAAAAAAAAAACCGTCCTGAGTAGCATGTTAGGCCTTCTCATTGGTGGCATGAAAATTATGGTCCTAAATTTGGGGCCTAGTCTTAAATGGAAGGAAAAAAAGGGGGAGTAAGAGACTAAGAGTGTACCTATGATTTTATATTATTAATAAGAAGCGTTTTTTTTTTCCCCCTTAAAAGTTTGCTGCATTTCAGTTTGTGTATAAAGTTCTGCTTCTCCCATCTTCCTTGGCGTCTGCTCTGCTCTTATTGCGTCCTTTTCACCCATTTCCTCCGCATTGTCACCCATTTCCTCCGCATTGTCTCGTTGCACTCGCTTCGTCTCTCCCTCTCCTTCTCTCCTTCTCTCTCTCGTGTCCCCATTAGCTCCCTGTCTGTGTGTGTATGTGTGTAGTGTCTACTTCTTTCACAAAGTTTTTGACGAGTTTTTTTTTTTTGGGTTGTTTGTTGCTACTGTGTTTTGACGAGTTTTTTTTGGTTGTTTTGTGGCCTGCTGTGTTTTAACGATTGGATGAGGACTAGTTAGTTATTTGCTTTGCAGCTGGATCTAGACGCCTCGTCTTTTTCTCTCTTTTTTGGTCGTTTTTGTCGGTGATTTGGAGTTTTGGTGGAGGAGAGAGACAGGAGAGAGATAGAGAGTATCGTAGTCTCGTTTGTTGTTGTTGTTTCTGTTTTGTTTGTTGCGAGGATTTGTTGATTGCTTCATTGTAGTAGGAAAATTCTTGATAGTCAAGAGTTTGCCAATTGGAAGCTTTGCCGGTTTTCTTTCTTTTGTGTTTGGAGAAAGAGGAAGATGGGATCCTGCAAAGAGAGATTGATTGTGGACGTTGAAAGCGGATCAGCTGTACTTCCTGGCAGCAACAGCAGTGCGACTGCGGATAGTGGTGAGTACGTGCGCTTGGCGGAGTCGGCAGATCAGACCACGGCGACTGCTTTTTCTCGCGACGGAAGTAGACGATCGCTGAGAATAGCGTCCACGGTTTTGGTGACTCTCTGCTGTTTGATAGTGGCGTTGCACGGAACAGTGAGCTTGTACGAACGCATTGACGTACTGGTGAGAAGAGGAGGCGTAGTAGCACCCCCCGGGCTGTTGTCCTGTAATGAGCTCGAAGCAGCTGTTCACAAGCGCTTGGACGATCCCTCTCTGCAGAACCCGCATAGGACTTCGTTCCATTACCAACCTGCCAAGAACTGGATGAACGGTAAGCAAAAACTGGCGTCGGATCGATCTCCCAGCGAAAATTTCTTTGGATTTTTGTTTTTGGATCTGCGGCCGCGAGAGCGGCAATGCTATAGACAGTTTGTTGATTGATGACTGCGAGATGAAGTTTCTCTGCGGATTCAACACTGATGCTTCAAGTGGGACGTGATTGTTTGCCATGTGATCACATGTTTCTGGTCGGACGCGATCTGTTTTTGTTGCTTTCGATCCGCAGATCCGAATGGTAAGATGTCAATCCCTCTTGCTTCAACCGTTTTGTTGCATCTTGAAACCTCCGCTAAGAGAACTGCAATTCCGTCAAAGTTGTTGCAATCTTGCAGTGATGATCAATGTTTTAATATGACACTGTATTAGAAATTATCACCAAATCTTTCTTTGGTTTTGAGGTCTTTGGGGTGTACATGTTATTGTCTCTCTCTTTGGATTTTTTGAGTTTGAATCCAGCTTTTGAGTGTGTGGGCATTATTTGCAGCTCCCATGTACTACAAGGGATACTACCATTTGTTCCACCAGTACAACCCTTTTGCAGCAGTCTGGGGCAACATCGCCTGGGCTCATGCTGTCTCCACAGATCTTGTTCACTGGCTCTACTTGGAGAATGCTTTGGAGCCTGACCAGTGGTATGATAAGGAGGGAGTATGGTCAGGCTCAGCTACCATCGGACCTGATGGTGTCCCCTTCATTCTCTACACAGGTAAGTACTTCGAGCTCACACGTCTTTTCTTGAGCAGCTTAGTGCAAAAGTAGTTGAAAAATCTTCTTCATCACACATCTGGTGTCTTTTTAATCACACTCTTCTCATCTGGTCTTTGAGCTCATAACTATAAATTTATTATGGATTTGTTTTTTTTTCTTTTGGGTTGTTGTGCTGCTGTAGGTGTAGTAAACAAAGGAGCCAAGAGAGATGGACATTTCAAGCAGATGCAAAACATGGCAGTGCCTGCTGACCCTTCAGACCCACTTCTCAGAAAGTGGATCAAAGTGCACCACAATCCCATAGCAACACACCCTGCAAGTGTTAGTGAGGAGGACTTCAGGGATCCATCAACTGCCTGGCAGAAGAGTGACGGCAGTTGGATGTTCACAGTGGGTGGCAAGAATGGGACTAATGGTGTGGCCTTCCAGTACCGAAGCACGGATCTGCACAATTGGACGTTACAAGAGTCACTGCTGTATGAGTCACCTGAAACGGGAATGTTGGAGTGTGTAGATTTCTTCAAAGTGGGTTATAATAATGCACCCCCCTCTGGAGAAGTTCCTGACACATACGTCTTCAAAGCAAGTGTCAATGATGAGGCCCACGATTACTATGCCATAGGCACATATGACGAGGTTGCTGGGAAGTTTATCCCCACTGATCGGAAGCTTGATATTGGGCATGGATTCCGCTTAGACCGTGGAAAGTACTATGCTGCCAAATCCATGTATGACCCTGTCAAGAACAGAAATATTATGTGGGGGTGGGTGAACGAATCTGACACTATGCAGATGGACATCGAAAAGGGCTGGTCATCTGTTCTGGTAAGATCCCAACAGTTCCCTCCTGCCTTCCCTCTCTCCCTTCCTCCACTGATTGTCATCGAGAAGGAGCAGCTGCACCTGGGATTGAAAGAATGGGTCAAAGGTTGGTTGGTGATAGATACCAGCTACTTGAGGAATTTCCTTTCTCATCATCCATCTTCTGTTTGCTATTTTTTCTGCAGGGAGTTCCAAGGTCCCTTGCTGTGGACAGTAGGACAGGTGTTAACCTTATCCAGTGGCCCATTGAGGAAATTAATGCATTGAGGGGGGCCAAAGTGTCAAAGACAGATGTGAAGCTTGAGGCAGGTGCTGTTGTGGAAGTTGAACGTGCTTCAGGTGGTCAGGTAGAGCACAAATGTCCAGATCAGAAGGGCTTTCTTGCATCCCATTCAAATGTTCAGATTGAAGAGTGTTCTTGCATTGCATCAAAATGGTCAAACCTATGCATCACAAAACAGACCTTGTACTGTACATTAGTTTTGAAAGAATTGTGCAATCATTTCTTGAATCAGCAAACTGTTCAAGAGTTTGGTGATTGATTCTCTGTTGCCAATTCAATGGGACATTTGCAGTTGGATGTGGAGGTAGTTTTTGAATACCCGGACATATCAGCTGTGAGTGTTCTAGAAACAGCAGCCTTCGACAACCACTTTGATTGCAGTCAGGGTGGATCTGCACATCGTGGCATCTTGGGGCCATTTGGACTGCTTGTCTTAACAGACAATGACTTTCAAGAGCAAACAGCTCTGTTTTTCTACATTTTGCAGACAAGTGATGATCAATGGACCACAACATTTTGCAGTGACATAAGCAGGTGTGGTCTAATTCCAAAGAACTCAGTTTTTTTCTCTCAAGATCAGCCCATGTTCAGATTGTTTCAGCCAACAAACACTACATGAAAATGAATTGTTGCTAAAGGGAACTATTACCATTTTTTGGCACTAGACGTCCACACAGTACCAGCAATTTCTCCTTGCCACTATTGAAGTCCTTTCTCCACTGCCTGTGTAAAAATGCTTAAACTGTTTGTGGGTCTTCCCTATGCTTTGGCCCCACTGCCTTATTGGACATTTGAAAGGCATTTTATTTCAAAACTGTCAGAAAATGGAGAGGAAGAGAACTGACTGTGGGCACTTCTGCCATGCAGATCATCTTTGCTACCTGGCATTGACAACACAGTGTATGGCAGCAAGGTGACAGTTTCGCCAACAGAAGATTCTCTGTTACTTCGTGTACTTGTGAGATTCTCCTCCCTCATTCTCATAATGAAATGTGTACTCCTAGTCTGTTTTCAAACCATTTGTTTGATTTGCTGATGAAACTACTTGAAGTGGCTCTTCTTGTTTCTGTTGGGATTACATTACAAGAGTGTTTTATTACATACTATGTTGAATGCTATTTGCAGCCATGGGCATCTCTATGTTTTTAAAGTCCTGCATATGTAAAAAAGATTGCATCTTGTTTGAATCTGGAATACTTTCTCTTTTTTCTGTTCAAGGCTAACAGGAACCTGTTTTGGATGTTTTCAGGTTGACCGATCAATAGTGGAAAGCTTTGTGCAAGGTGGACAAACCACAATCACCTCAAGGGTGTATCCAAAGGTGGCCATTGACAACCTTGCAAACCTCTATCTCTTCAACAATGGCACTATCCCCATCACTGTGCGGAGCCTTGATGCTTACCATATGAAAAATGTTATAATGCGTCCTTTTTAGATACATTCTATTTTGTTCTCTAAAGCACAAGAGAAAATGATCATGAAAACCTCCTTGACATGGTAGTTACATTAGGTTGAAGCTATTTTATGGAATTCTGCTTTCCAGATAACAGTAATTCCACTCATAGCTACAGAGTCATGCACAGCTCCAATGGTGGCATTCAGTAGTACTTACAAGTGTACCTTAGAATCTGAACAGTTACTCATACATTCCTTATATGGTGCAAAAACTCTTTTGCACCATTTGTACACTATACAATCTCTCTGGACACTTACCTTTAAGGTTTTTTCTTACTGAAGTTTATTTGTATTACTTATGAGCAAGCACTCTTTTGCCAATCACATATTTTCACTTCGGAGAGTTCTTTACTACACCAAAATGTTCTAGATAATAGGTAGTCTTTCTAGTGTGTGCATATAATATTCTTGTCAATTATGACTTCTTGGTGCAGTACAAATGTCATGTACAAATTATGTCTACTACACCAATTCCATGTCTCCGGTCTTTCTAGATGTATGGTGGTAGAACTGAATATAATCAAATATTACCATAAACAGCCCATCATGTTTTTAGGAGTTGCTACCAATAGATTTCTACAACATCAAAAGCCAAATGTGCAAATTCTTTTGAATGCATAATCTTATCAAATAGAAGTGCCAGTTCAAATTTACTGAGGATGAAAAAATGGCCTCCTTGTGAAAACATAGTCATTTTTGCAACCTTTTGAGACTAGCCTACTGGTAGTTGATTTGGTTTTATTCTCAATGTCAAATCAAGTCTTCTTGTCCTTATATTTCATTTGTTCAATGCATTTGGTTGTAAGTAGACGGCATTTGCCAGGTGGAAGAGTCATATGGAAGCATGTATATTACCTTATTAGCCTTAAGACTCTTCCAAAACTACATGCACATGACATTGTGAGTGTATAAATCATTGTATTCCTCTAAATATTTCCACTTGGACTGTGACCAAAATGAAGATAAACATGACAAATTTTTAAGCTTATTCATTTGTTGTGTTCTATGCAATGGACATACTCTTCCTTCTACAACATTCAATACTGGCACATTAAATCGTACAAATTCCAAATACCTTGTGCTACATGGTTCTTGTCTGAATTCCAATTTCATGTATCCAATGGTTTTCATTAGTGGTATGCAAGCTACAACTTCCCGATCAAATATCCTTGCATGCGCATCCTTCAAAATTTAGCAAGAGAGAGTAATGGATGCAATAGCTCAATGCTTAGCAAACATGAATCACAATTTTGACAATCGGTGACAAATTCAGCAATTGATTGGCAATAGCCCCCCAAAAAAATAAATTTGAGGCACTGGAGTCTCGATTCCAAGGCAACAACATTTTGGACATGTCCATAGATTGATATTAAAAAAGCCCCCCAAAAAGACCCTAGTCTTGATTCCAACACATTACAATGGTCCATCAACAATTTGAATGCTATTACTTTTTTTTAAATTAATATTTCTTTAAAATTAGTCCTTCCATTCCAACTAGTAGTTCAACCATGTCAATCATTTTGGACCTAGTTATTTTAATCATCTCAATCAACATAGACTCAATCAAGTTCTTGAAATAAAAATGATTGGTTATTATGACTTAGTCCAAAATTGTTCGATGTCTATTATGGTTGAATTTTCAATAAATAAAAAGATGTAAAAACCATGATTTATAATAATGCCACCAAGACAACATCCCCTATGTGATTTAGCTACATTGTCACTAGAGATACACACAACACAAGCAAAGGTAAAACATTGTCCTTGCAACAAAGCATAACAAAGGTGAGGAAACATAAGCAACAATCAATAACCCTCATGAATTTGAGTCAAAAATTGATGCATAGATTATCTCACATGCTTCATAAAATATACAAAGAGTAACCTCCGTGAGGGCTTCTATTGTAATCACAATTGTTGGCCACACCATGATTCCAGTACCAAGGTACATAATAGCTTGTCAACAAGAAAGACAACCACAATAGTGACATTGGATGCAAGGTTGCAAAGTTATGCAAATTCAATACCAGGTACACCAAATACCCCAACAATACAACGTACAGGCCACAGTAAACCATCACCCACCAATGCACCATCCACTGGATGCCTGTATGATTCAGTTATGGATGAGCCTCAACTGAATTACAACCCAGTTATCATCCTCGTACCCCATTCCATAAGGAGTACGTCTAACATATAGACGAGTAGGTAAGAAAATAGGGGACTAATAGGTAAGTAGATAATTAAACATAGTAGGTAGGTAGGGGCTGTTATTTACATCATCCATCCTTGATGGTGCACAGGTGGGTGCTGGTTCACTGTGGCCCAAGGTACACAACAATATACCCAACCTATACTCATAATATTAGCCTAATATAACAAGTAGGAAGGCAACAATGGTAGTTGAAGGAAGTGGACCAGCCCTAGCCACCTGCTAGATGCAAACAACCCTTTAAGCCCTTCTTGAAGAAATGACTAGTATGCAATACCCAAGAGATCTTTAGATCCTACAAGATTAGGTAGCAATGTTCAAGAAGGTTACTTTATCCTCCATGGTATTTGACTACTACATTAGTGCCACCTTCAATAGGTCTAACACTACTAACTCATGTGGATAGTAATCCACCTAGGAAAGCATTGTAGTACCCTAACTATGAACCTAGGTCAAATACAAATTATCACAACAAGTTATACAAGCTAATGGAGAATGGCAAGAGAAGCCCATTATAAACATGTTTAGCTATACACTACATGATAAGGTCTCAAAATGGGGTGAGAACTACTTACAAAGTCATCCCTGGTATACCTTCCAAAAATATTTGGAGCAAGCGTTTTGAAAGCACTACCAAAAGGTGCAAAATGATGACTAGGTGTACACAACACTATGCACCATTAATCAAGGGCATACCAAAAAGGTGGAGGAATATTACAAGCATATCTTCAAATTGGCTAACTGCTTGCAACATAAGGTTAATGATAAATTCTTGACTATTGTATTCATAGTAGGATTTGAACCATACTTGCACATTGCCAGTACATGCATGACATAGGATACCCTAATTGAACAAAAGGAGGTTATGGTAACTTGTGAGGAGATGGATGAAAAAGATGAGTACCTTGCTAACATATTGGATGCACATAATATCTCTAAGAAGAGGACAAATGCAAAGAAAACTAATGAGGTATGCAATTTTGCTATAAAAAATGTAGCCGTAGTAAGGAACATTGCCACTTCAATCTAGAGAATCCTAACAACAAGCTACAAGAGTATGGCAAGGATATTGTAAATGTCCATGAGGTCAATGCTCAAACCTCTAGGTAATCAAACTAGAAGAAAGACAAGAAAAATTTAACTAAGGATATATTACTAACTAGTGGTATGGATTTTTCATTTGCAAGCAATTAGATCTTCATCCTCAAAATTGTCCTAATCAAGTGGAATTCCAAGCAATGTTAGTTTTTGGCAATAGAGTAGACCCCAACATCAATACAACCACAAGAGGCCAAAAAGGAAAAGTTGTAACTAATCAACATGGACATTATTGTAGTAACCATAAGAAATAAGACACCCAAGGATGTCCCATTCCAAGAATGGGAACCTATCAAGGGGAAGGACCCCTACACTAAACAAAGGAAAAAGAAATTTAGAAGTTCAAGATATATGCCATCCCACAATTGCAGAAAGATGAGCTGAAATTATCACCTAATATTTCAAGGAGTTCAACAATGGAATACCAAATGGGCAAACCTACCCACCCAAGAAAAGAAATTGCCTACTATAAAAGATGACAACAAAAGATAGGGACCAACTCAACCTACTATATTTCAACCAATCCAAGGTATTGGGCAAAAATTATTAGATAGTAAGTATACATTCACTTTTGGGTAATTATTGTAAATTACACTTGATTTAAGGACGTATCTACAAGTTAAATTAGATCTAGTAGTACCCAAGGATTTTCTTGTCAAGTTGGCCCTAGTTGTGGTTATTATGGATATCAATGTAGCAATAGTTGATGCACACATTGTAGTGATTCAAATCCATGTGGAAAAGAATGTAGTCGAAGATTTGTTCGACTAAATAAAGGTTCAAGAATCAACATAATCATTGAAGATCTAATAAAGAAGTTGGGACTACATTAGTACAAAAGTGGGTGTAATTCACTAACCTAAATCATTATGGGACTTTTAAAATGAAATAGTTCATTGCATTTTAGTGATTTCACCCTGGTTAAAGTTATTTCACTATAATATCATTATGTAAACATAATGTTTCACTATTAGTTGACATAATTCACTATTATAATTTATTGTGATAAATAGGTTTCCTTTTATGTTATTGTTTTAAATACCCTATGTTACTTTATGATATACCCTATATTATTTTAAGCTACTTTAATTATTTTAACTTATACCCTAAATTATTATACGTTATTCTACTTTAAGTTATCCTAACTAACTTCTTATAGCTGTTTTACTTTAAGTTATTTTAAATTAAATTATTCAACTAACCTTAGGTTATTTTATTTTAAGTTAGTATATGTTATTTCAAGTTATACTTTAAGTTATTCAAGGTCATTACACTTTATGTTATTATAAATTATTTTTCTTAAATATAATTTTTTTAAATAATCTAAAATATAATATAATGACTTAAGGTAAAATAACCTAAAATAACCAATAATAGGTTATGAAAAATAATTTAAAATAACTTACAATAAAATAATTACCAATAGCATATGATAATATAGCTTAGAATATCTAACAATAGTTTATAATAGAATAACCATCAATAACCACCAATAAAATAGCCACCAATAGCCATTAACAAAATAACAACTAATAATTATCATAACCACTAATAAAATAATCACCAATGGCCTACAATAGAATAGCCAACAATAGCCATTAATAGAATAATCACCAATAGCTATTAATACAATGAATATTAATAGTCATTAATAAAATAGCCATTAATAGAATAACCACAAATAGTCAATAGCAATATAACCTAAAATAACCAATAATAGCATAAGGTGAAATAGCCTTCAATAACAAAAAATAACCAACAACAGCTTCACATAGCCAAAAATAGCCTCAAATGAAATAACTTAGAATAACCATAAATAGTCGTAAATAATGTAAGGTGAAATAATTTAAAACAAAAAAATGGCCCTAAAATAGTTAAAAGTAGCCTAACGTAAGTAGTATATATTATTATATTAACAAAAGTCTTATCCATTTATTAAACATTTTCTTTTCCAAAAGAATGGTCATTGAAATGTTATTGAATAATGATATTCAAAAAAAATTGTTCAAATGATTTTACACTTTAAAAAAGAAATAAATGTAATTATGTAAATTATTGAAAAACTTTTAAATTAAATTTTAATCATTTCATTTGGACAAAACTTCAATAAGATATGAGTTTTCAAAGTTTGTGTTTTTATAATGTTTAAAATAAAGTATTTGATAAATATAATGCAATCTAACACATTATCACAACAAGTGTGGTGGCTTGATGGTAGGGGTGTTTGCTTCCATCCAAAAAGTCAAGGGATCAAACCTCACAAATGGTGATGCACCCTCAAGCTCCTTAATGGACTCACTACAAGTCCAGAAGTGAAAACAGCGGAAGGGAAAAGAGTTGGGGCGCGCTCCGTAACTCATAGCACTTCAGGGGTAAAAGGGTGTGTTGGAGCTCCGAGATGGGGACTAAGAAAATTGACAAGCAATTCAATTATTCACACGAACTTGCACATACCAAACAACAAGTTAGTTAGTGCATAATTATAACACTTTTAGTGCATGGACGAACCATGGGCAAACATGAACTCACAAGATTCACCATAGCCCGGACTTGGGGGAAGCCAAAGTATACTATAAGGGGGAAGCCACCACCTTCCCCCTTATAATATACTCTGTGCTTAGCCATAGGACCAGCACCCAAATTGGGATTCCCACCATTTTGCATGCCCATAACTTTGAGTGCAGACCTTCGATTGATGTGAAGTCTAAAGCAAAGTTGTAGCCCTCATTGAGAGCTTTCCAACGGTATGTGGCATGCCACCTACACGCAAAGAAGTCAGGGCGATTCTTGATTTTTAATGGTTGGGAGTCAAATTGACAATTTGATTCCCGGCCCTTCTTTTGGCCATAACTTGTGTTTTAATTACCCAAATGGGGCATACAAGCCCATTTTAAACATCTACATCCCAAAATCTTTCCAATGATATAAGGAACTTTTCAATTCAATGAGTTTTGACCCCTGAAAGCGCCCTCTGAAAATTTGGAAATCCATTGGGACTCCAACTCCCAGAGTGGGGGAGCTCATTTGGGAGTGTGGGGGTTCATTACCTCACATTCTCTTGCACTTTCGAGAGCATGAAAGGTGACTCCCGGGCTCACTCTTGGCCCGCACCTTCACAAGCCCTTGCCTTGGTCACGAACCCAAGGCTAAGGTTGCAACAAATGGTGTGTTTGTGATCGATAATGGTAAGTTGACCGAATATTTTCCTATGTAGTTCACTAGAATAAATGCCTACTTAGGTTGATTGCATGGCCTATGTACCTAAGCTAAGTTTTTAACCTAATATAAGTAGTGACAGGTGTCGATAATTCATAGGCTAAAAAAATCATGAAATTATCAATAATATTAAATATTAAATAATTTAAATTTAATTGATTTCCATGCTCCTAGTTAATTAACTAACAAGTGAAATGGCTTGATAAATTTGTATTTCATTTTAAAGTAACCTTGTTTCACTAGGTATTAGTGGACCAATTCACTATCCGTAACAACTAATCCTCGTTCACTAAAGGATGAACCAATTTCACCATGGTAAAAATGTCCAAATTCACTCAAAATTTAATGAAACCCAAAATGAACTAGGATGCATTTTGATGTAGTGTTACTTCTACCAAAACTAGCTCACCATAATTTATGGATGATAAATCATACAATGACCAACCTATGGGATTGATTTTTAAAACTCAAGATTTGTATTCACGAGATTTAATATGTAATATTTTTAATGTATTATAATATGATTTGTTATATTTAGTTAAATTTTATGCTACATGTTTGGTTGTGACTACATGATCATAAGCTATCCCATGATTAGTGTACTAATTTGATCACAATTGAATGCAATGGTGCATTAAAAACCATAGATGTAACCAAAAGACCTTATGGCAACATTAAAATGTTCAAAATATTATTATGATATGATATTATCCAAGGAATAAATGAATGAGGAAGAAGACAAGATTTTAGTTATTAAATTAAACTTACTTTTGATTTAAACAATTATTTTACATGAGATGGATGTTGCTCCATTATGTACTTTGACAACTTTGACCATCATACTTAGGACAATATTGAAATAAATAAAATACTAACCAAATATAAATTACATGAATTGAAAATTGTTGAATGAACCTTACTCCAAGAGGTGCAAGTCAAAAAAATTCAACATCTCTGTACTCAAGAAGAACCATTGTATTTAAAAATTAATGTTATTTTCATATTAAAATTGTTACTATTAAATTTGGCAAAACTTGATTAAATTTGAATAATTAGTTAAATAAAATTGGCTTAAATTAATTAAACTTGATTAAAGTATGTTGTTTAGGTTAAAATTGGTGAAACTTGGTTAAACTTGAATAAAGTATGTTATTTAAGTTAAACTTGGTGAAACTTCACTAAACTTGGTTAAAGTAGGTTATTTTGGCTAATTTGGCAAAACAAGATCATTTTGGTTAAATTAGTTTTTATTTAGTTACAATTGGTTAAATTAAGTTACTTAGCCTAAATCATGTTTAATTTGTCTAAACTTGACAAAATTTGACAAAATGGAACTACTTAATCTAAAGTATGTTAACTTGTAGGCTACAATTGGTTAAATTATTTCAAACTATGTTACTTGGGCTAAATAGGCTAAAATGGGCTAAACTTGGAAAATTTTGATAAAATTAAGCTACTTAAGCAAAACTTGGCAAAACTTTGTAAATATTGCCTACTTAGGCTAAACTAGGCTAAATTAAGATAAACTAGGTTACTTAGGTTAAACTTGGGTAGATTTAAGATATTTAAGCTAAATTAAGGTTATTTGTTTTATTTAGGTTAAACTTGGTTGGACTAGGTTACTTGTACAAAATTAGGGCAAAATTGTGTTATTCAAACAAAACTAGGTTAAACTAAATTAAATGAAGCTAAATTAAGCTATATGAAGTTGAATTTAATGAAATTATTTTACTTAAACTAAACCTAGGTAAATTGGGTTAAATTTGGCTTAAATTATTAAATTAAGTTAAATGAGCATAGTTAGATTAAATGAAGTTATTTGGACTAAATTAAGCTACTTAAACTAAACTAGGTTAAATTGAACTAAACAAGGTTAAACCAAAAAAATTAGGCTACTTACATGTTAGATTAATTAAATTTAGTTTAACCTAGGTTAAATGTGGGCTAAACCTATAAGTTTAAACTAGGTTTATTCTAAAGGTTAAACCTAGGTTAATCCTAAAGGCTAAACATCCAAAGGTAAAATTAATTTATATCATGTATTTAATTAATTTCAAACTTTTGAAAAGTCTTGAATTAACAAATTACCATGTGGAGATTGGAAATTTGGAAAAAAACTTTGATTTTAAGGGTCACCATATGATGGAACAATATATATTAATAATGTTTTGTCTCACTAAATGATCCAACAAATAGATGTTTTCCATGTTTTGTTTTGAATTCCATAGAAATTAACTTGATCCTAATGACTAATTAGAAAAGTTCAAAATTAATAGTTAAGTCCAAAACTAACTAAATATGTGTTCTTAACCTAAATGTTATATGTAAAAGCTAAAACTAGAGACTAACATAAAATGTAAACCTATAAATTAAACTTAATATCTAAGTTAATCCTACAAATTAAACCTAGGTGAAGCCTAAAGGTTTTAATTATATTATATTATATTATATCTAGAGATTAAAAAACCAAGGTTAAACCTAGGTCAATTTAGATTAAACCTAGCTACATGTTCCTATTTTTATTTTATTTTTATAGTTGGTCAAACAAGGTCAACTATGTTCAACATGACTATTAGTTGTGTAGTCATAATTATAATCATGTAATCCTAATAATGGTTGTAATTGAAACTTTGATAGTGACCCAAGTTCAAATATCATTTCATGATTATAGTTGGACATTAATCGCAAGTTGTCCTAATCATGAAAACCATGTTTTGGTATAGTGTCACAAAAGATAAAACCAAATTCTTCTAGCATTGTTATTTTAAGTTGAACGAAATTTGTCCTTTCTTGCACAAGTCATATTGGAAGCACATGGAGCTTATCAACTACATATTTCATGTCCATGCCTCCTATGCAATAGTTAAAGTTTTCATGACAAAACCAAAACTTTTGAAGTTCACAAATGGCACCTTTGAAGCTAAACCACCAACCATCAAAACATGGAACAAGAATGCCACTAGTTTTTGTTGGTATGATTTAGTAGGTGTAGTAATTTTATTTTTCTTTTTCAATGTAAAATATATAGAGTTGAACTTGGGAAAACACTATTCAATACACCAAACACCATAATCACAAGCATTTTCACACATTCCTTAACATTGTACATGAAAACATAATGGCACATCTTGCATTACCAATGGACTCACCACTATTACATCTAATCCACTATCAATGCAAATAAAAGTGGTGAATTGATGAGAAAATTTATTGTAGTCATGCCTATGCAAGTCCTCCTTTGACACTAGGGGAAGATTTGCGCATTGTTTATGTGATTTGAAACCTCTTCACCTTCCAAATGCAATGTCTTTGATTATAGGAGGAGCTCAATGTGCATTTTGATACAATTGTTGTCATTTGCAATGGGTTGCCAAATTGTCTAATTTCACATAAATAAGGTTCATTCTTATTTGAACCTTGTCTCAATTGACCATCCTTCAAGTACTCCATGTACAATGAACTCTACTTGAAAACTTGCACGTAATCATCAAAAGTGGAGTGTACAATCAAGCATCCCTTTTCCTAGATTGTTGGAGCCAAATGCCTGGATTGTCTCCAACAAATTACAAGTTGACATGTCTATGAACTCCTTTATTGTGAACTTTTGCAAACATGTTGAAAAGATGATGTAAGATTAAGAAATTACATGACATGTGAATTATGCACTTTCAAATTGATAAAATATCGGTGGGAAGATTTACATGTAGCATGAATCTTCCCCATTGTTTCACATGGAAATGCTAAATGTTCAACAGTTATTAAACTCATGAATCACACTTTCACTAATAGCCCAAAAGGAATACCACCAACATTGAATTGCAACATATCAAACATTGTCATCTTCCAAAGATGTCACATTCTTATATTCAAAACACAATGTCTTATGTCCGTCTTGGAACTCCGATACAATTAACTACATAGTATGTTTATAAAATGACCGAATCTAATGAAAGAAGCAAGTTTACTCCCTATTAACCATCCTCATAAATGGGATTTCCAAACCCAAAAAGAATTCTAATGACATTCCAATTTACATGCGCAATATCTGCCATGAACCTTTTGAAGTTAGTTTCAACGACTCCATACTTGAGCATCACCTTGTTAAGTTTCATCCACAAGACACATCAAGCTTCCTTGGATTTTGATTACATGCCATAGATAGCATTGGTCATGATTTTATAGTAAATTGGGTTGTAATGTGACACACATGGTGGTCCATCCTTTTACACAATTGACATGATCAGACACCATCCAATTGCATCCCTTGACCAAATCCACATTGTTGGCACTATTGTCAATGAACATCTTAAAGAATAATACCTCCTTACATGAAATATGTCTTAAAATTTTTTATCTTGAATGTAATCGTAATGACTTTTGAACTTTAGTAAAAGTATGTTATCAATGTAACCTCTATTTGGGGGATGGGGTTTGAATGATGCTATGAGGTTATTTGTCCATCATTACTTTTTTTCCCTTTAGAGGCTCCATCAAGTTGTCGCCATGTCCTCATTGAATAGGTGTTGGGATAATAGTGACTTACTTGCAAACAAAGTAACTACAAAAAGATTTCCCACAAAGTGTGCAATAAACCTCCCCTTCAACCAAAACCACCAATTCTTCCATAGCTTCCCTACACATGTTGTTTTGGACGAGATGATCATGAATGTCAAAAGGTGTCAAACTTGTGGACAACATAGTAGATGTAACATTTATAGGTCTACACACATAAGGGCATAACACCACAAAATTTCCAACCAATTGTGAAGGTAGGAGG
>Ga0116227_10006694_pt1 | contig 23153 bp, 16 predicted proteins | sample S1TSphgellanicum_FD_89693 | JGI IMG/M metagenome (GOLD analysis project Ga0116227, IMG submission 89693) | Host-associated microbial communities from peat moss isolated from Minnesota, USA - S1T2_Fb - Sphagnum magellanicum MG | ecosystem: Host-associated > Plants > Peat moss > Unclassified...
CAAAAGCTCCCCCCCCCCCCCCCCCCCCCCCCCCCCCCTACAATGCACTTTGTGAAATTCCAAATTCCTCAAATACAAATACAAAATGAATAGTGTAAGACGTCTTAGGTATAGGTGCTTGTGAGACAGCCTTTTTTTATTGGCAAAATTTCGCCAAAAAAATCGCAATTCAAAATTCAAATTTTTTTTTATTTTCCAGGTTTTCAATCACCTAAAGTGAGCACAAAATAGTTTAAAATTTTCGGATTTCTATATTGGGTTGTTAGTGTTTAGCCAAAAATAAAGAAGGATGAATCAAAGATTTGTAGTTGGTATTTGACTTATAGCCAGATTTGGCTAAGTCTTCTTCGGTATGATAGCCACTTTTTCTACACCTTCCTATGCATGATCGCCACTTTGGCTACAAACAAAAATGGCTATTGTGAGAGGTGTTGCCTTTATTCTAAGGAGTGAGATACAAAAGAGTAAAGAACTGCTCAAGTTTTCCCAGTGTAAATTTAGGTCAGTCCTGGTCCTGGCCAGCCTGTCATAGTACCTTCCAGAAGGTCCTTCTGGAAGGTACTTCTTTTTCTTCTTATCTTTCTAAGGTTTCTTTTCAGGCTTCCAGTTTAGGTGACTTTCACTATCCTTTCCATAGGAGAAGGGGTCTCTATCCTTAAACCCATCCAGGACCTGTAATCCTCATGCCTAGCACCTCAAATCCTAGAAGGGTTTAGGGTTTAGGGTTTAAGGTTTAAGGACCCTTTAGGCCCTTATCCTATGCATAACAACAGTCCTTTATAAATTCAAATAACCACACACAGCAAGGAGCACCCGTATCTATACTACTGTATTGATTATGCTCACCAGAGTGTGTGCAGCAGCAATCATGCAGTTCATTGAAGAAATGTCCATACATAATAATCACCCACCAAATCTGGCTAGAGAGAGAGAGAGAGAGAGAGAGAAGGTTTTGTGAGCATTTGGACACCTCAAACCCAAAAGAGCACACACAATGTTTTGCACCACCCAAAAGCAAAAAGAAAAGCAAACAACAGAAAAGAAACATGATACAGAAAGACAATGCAATACATAGGTACCTCACTGCAGGTTGCTCGATCCACAATATGCAAGCAAGGATCCACAACACATCTGCAACCAGTTCATTTTCATGTAAAAAATTCCATAAAATCTGCAATGGGATCTTCATGTTGAGAATGTGATCTTTAGCACGTTTGCAATGATACATTCATTGTATGAATATTCCTGTTCGTCATGCTTGAAATTTATATGATTCCCCCTGTCAGAATGTAAAGCCAGATAAGTGTGCACACAAACAATGCCTTCAGAAGAAAACTGTGCAGCTGAAAGCAGTGAGCCAAGAGATTCTTCGGTTGTGCCTCCTGTGCACCCTCCTGGGTTCTGTGTTCAAGTGTTGTGTACCAAGTTAATGGGGCACATCCTCCACACTTACTTGCCGTAAACTGCACTCCAAGCTCACACTATGGTTAAGATCTAACTAAAACATCTTTCATTTTTGTTACATGGGGGCACATTGGAAGCAACTTGCTGGCCAGAAAATTGTTTGAAGGCACATGCAATTGACAAAGTACATCCAGCTAAGCTCTGGAGTAGGCTTTGAAAATTCTTTTAGTGATCAAGAATCTTTGTACTCTTCTTTCAATTTTTTTGCATATTTAAGTTTTCCTTTGCCATCAAAAGACTAGTGCCACTATGGGGTTTCTTTTAGCGTTTTTGTATACTTTCTTTGGATAGTGTCAAATCGCTGAATTTTCATAAAGTATAAAAAAAGAGGCAAGACATAAAAACACCTAAATCTTATGCGGGTTGTAAGGTCTTGCACCATCTTCCAGCTGAAAACTGTTCTAAATTTTATTTTTTTAAGAAAATAAAATAAAATAAAGGAGGCTGTTTTATTTTATCCGGTTTTAAAGAGTAAAACATGCCGAACCAGGCAAGTGCATAGACCCTTTTCTTAACCTTTTACTATTGTCAAAGTTTGGTCAAAAGCTGTGGTCAAATATTTGGTGGTAGGATCGATGGCCAAAACCAAGGGAAACAAAAAGGCAAGGTCAAAGAAAGGTCCAAAGACAAATAGCTTGTAGGAACCAAAAAAAGGGAGAAATCTAGTCCTTCTTGTGATAGGAAGTTATTTCACCCACCCATGACCCTTCTAATGTCATTTGCACGCAAAACGTGAAATCTAATAGTAATGGGAGATCTAGAACACACATCATGCACCAACATAATCTTCCTTTTTATAATAGAGGCTAAAACATGTTGAAAGGCAATATTAACATGTTGCTTGCAAAATTGAATGCAAAAAAACAAGGATAAATGACTTCTTAATTATCTATCACAGAAAAGTCGAACACACTCCTTGATAAAATGATCCATATCACACTCGGGTGTGTTGTGCATTTTCATGGCCGTTAGAATAAAATGGTGCTTATCATAAAACTTTTTATACTTACGAAATTTAGCAATGGCGTTAAATTTCACATCTACACCTATTGATCGAATAATGACACTTGAAATCATCGTCTCTCACATCAAGTTAGTAACTATCACATTAGGAATGAAAACCTATTCCTCTCAAGTCATGTAGAGATCGGTTCATAATGAAATTCTTAACATAAAGGTGTACCACCACTCTTTCCATACAATGTGCCTACTTTTTCGAGTGAAGGCATACATGATATCTCGAATGGCGTCATGTGTGATTATTCAATGACTTCCAAACATGCAACAAACTAAGTGTGTGCTAGATGTGTTTAACCTATGTCCACACTCACACATGAAAAGATTACATGATGAGGGTTGAATCAAACGAAAATGAAAACACAATGTTGAAGTGAAAACAAAACAGATAAATGACCTAGCAACCAACCATAGTACTACCCTTTGCTTGAGCAAGAACAAATGTGGGCTTTGGATGTTGAGAAAATGGAATCATCTTCCAAGATAGACCTAAGGGATGTGTTGTGATGGAAGTTCATAAAAAATGCTTGTAGATTTGGGGCACCGATAACTGCTAGACTCTCAAAAGAAAGGTGCATATCCCTAGCTGCTAGAAGAAAGCCATCTCATGCTAGACGTAAGCAAGACACCAAAAATACACTTCTTAAAGTACAGTGGTGCCTTACTTGTGGGATAAGGATTGAGAACAGGGCCATTCTGGGAATGAGTGCCCAGCATGAGGTGGGAGCTGAGTGTGGGAGCTGAATTCCCAGAGCTGCCCCATTCAAGGTCCTTATCTAGCATAAAGATCTGGTGGAATTTTAATGGCTGCAATTTTGTTTGAGAAGGAGAGGAGAAACCTTATGCTTAAGGTGCCTCCTCTGTTGTGGCAGAAATATTAACGAGGGTAAGGCACTCTCCGCATACACTTAAAATTTTTTTTACCCATTCTTTACATTTGAAGAAGCATGGGTTGGTCATGTTCAAATTGCTTGAGAGAAGTTGTGTGCCAGGTTTTCAAGAGTGAGACAAGGCCTAATTCCTCACCCCACTGCTCGCAATTGGATGCAAGATCCAATAATCAGGCAGCATAGTACCTGCTCAATAGATCCAAAAACACAATCATAATCTTCAGCTCCTCAAAATGGATCGTCCATCTTCTTGAGCACAAAATAACAAAAGTGAGTTCAGCAAGTTTGACACTCCCACCAACGAACTGTCTAGAGCTTTGGATAGTTACAACAACACTTCATTAACAAAAAAATTACTCACAATTTTACAGAGCAGCAAGTATCACAAGCAGTTACATTTCTGATTTTTGCAGTTTTTCTACAGGACTATACATAAGCATTGGTGTTATGTACATGACAGAGGATGAGCTTTTTATCATTGGGAATGATCTTAAGGGGTTTAACAGTTAGATGAGCAAAAGACTTGTTTATCATTGCACATCACAAAGAGAGATTGAAACTACATATACAGAAGTGAGTGGTGACTATGACACCATATAGCCCATGTTGCCTCATCTTTGATGTGCTGAAGTACTTCAGAAACGGCACACAAGGACAAAACCTGAAGCAGGCAACATGATCTTCAAGTCATCATCAGGCTCCAACTGCTTGGCCCACCCAGGCATGTTGAAAATTCTACCTTCCCAGAACTTTTTCTCTTCAGGTAAAGTGAGAACCATTCCTTCAAAAGGCAAGATGTCAAAGTCTTTTGATTCATTCTCAGAGACTATATCAAGCAACTGTGTGCCAAATAACTTCCCCATTCCCGAAGAATTGGTCCATATTTGTGGCCTGTCTCAATTGTTTCCAGCTTGTATCTGCTTTCCCCTGCAGGCACATCTCTCAAATCTTCCAAACCCAGTTCTTCACAATCTTTGCAGATCCCATTCTCTGCTGTCACAGTTCCATCTGTGCCTTGTTTTCCAAACCCATTTGTTCCCTGCATGACAGAATTATGTCTCACAGAGTCAAATGGTGCAACAGCAACCATTGCAGGTTGACTTGTATGCTAGAGCCAGACTGCTCTGATCTACTTTGTTTTATTCTGGGCTATAGTGGTATTATTGTTTCTGCATTGATCTGAAATTTGGGCAAATTCTGAATTGTTGTCTGCAACAATGTCATAGATGTTTATGCAACAAACTGAAAGAATGCCCTATTGGAAGCTCAGGGACCAATGAATACATCAGACAGATGACATGCAGCAATGAATTCCAAACCAAGCCATCACTGGGAAAGATACATGTGAAAGGAGGATTCTCACTCAACCCATGCATAAAGCAGGTCTATGAGATTGCAGAGAAATCTACACAAGAACACTTCGAAAGTAACATGGCAGTGCACGCTGTCATGACATAATGAGAGTTGCTCACAAAGTGTCAGACCATCACCTTAATCACAAATAGCAGTGACACGCTGCCAAGATTACTCATTGGACTTCGTCAGCTCCCAATGGTGGGTGTACAAAAGTATTTTCTGCAAAATGATCTGTGTCCTGAGTTTCGGTTGCATTTCTTGATGCAGCAGGAAGACTTAAATCATGATGTGAGCACCCAAGAGATACAGAGCTAATAGAAAGAGTCAGTAGTATCCTCATTCAAGCTGCAACAAGCTTGTGAACTCAGGGAAGCTTTGTCTCATTTTAGCTTGCTCAGGAGGTTACGCTTCGTTTTCATCTAAGCTTGTCCTTAAGCAAGCATCTAAGCCCAAGGCATAGAGACACCTATGTAGAGGGCAGTGGTTGCAGCCTCCTCCACCCTGAACATACCCTTAAAAGCACACACCACTGGTGACTTACTTGGATGGAGAACATATCTGCGTAATGAGCTTGCTGGGATTTCACAGTGTATTAGTTTAAATCCAAAAGATTCCCTCCTGACAGAGGAGATCGTCTTATGTTTCTGGTCAGGTTCTTTCATTTTTGCAAGGGCCCACTGTTATTTCTTTGCACTTCAGATATCTGCTGAGCAGCCATTACTCACAGTAAGGCCCTTGGAAAGGTGTGTTACCAGAATTCAGCACTGTCCTCAACTGCCACCTTGGGCAGGTGTCTTATTCAGGGCCTCACCTACCACAAAGCCACTGCAAAACATGTAGACCATGAGATTGGCAGAGAAATTCTGGCAATCAACACTGGAGTGTAAACACATTGACAAGGAATTCACTCAACTCATGTATTACATCAATACTACACATAGAGCTCCGATTGACCTCCTACCCCCTAAAACCCTAAGAAAGCCAAATTACCTCCAAAGCAAATCCGTAACCTTGTCCCAAGTGGCCAACATTTTGCTCCAAAAAAGCACAAAGGCACATTTGGAATGACAAAACCACACCTGATCAGCTGCTTGTCATACTGAGGACAAATTCATTTATATCTGGTTTTGAGAAAAAGGCTTTTTTCTACAGGAGGGCCAATTGTGAAGTCCCGTGCACCTTCAACTATGGGAAGAGCTGGTCGTCAGATGCACGTCATCTGGAGTTGCAATGCGCTGCCGTATGCATAATTGTGACAAGAATGTCCTATCGAGAATCAGAACCAGAGGACACGTCCTGCAACGGATCCGGACATTCTGGCACATAATAAATTTGAGAAAACTGAGCGCATTTCCACAATATTATTTGTTCCGTGCTTCCTGTGCAATGTCTGACGAATACTGTATCCCGTGAAAGCTTTCTAAAATCGTGCCGATGTACAGAACATACCGATTCTTCTTTAGTCAATCCGATTCTTAATGCGATCTAAGAATCGCCCAGAATAATATGAAGTAGATCTGCTTCGTTTTATTCTGAGCGATCTAATTCCTGAAAGAACTTCAAAGAATGGTCAAGAAAACAATTGAGACGAAAGAGCGCTGTAAATCTTAAAATGAAAACTTCATGCATTCATCACGACGTAATCTTTCAACATTTTTGGAGGGGAAAACAAAAGGAGAGCAATAAATCGTCAGGACTTTACCCTGAATGGCATGTCACTCTTGCGAGTCTTCAACGCAGTTCTCCAAGGAACAGGGGAAGCAGATCGTAGTCGGCGGTCTCCACTTTAACCGGGCCTCTTCTACTCGCGTCCGTAAGTTATACCTCAGAAAAAAAACATGAGATGACGCTCGTAACGATTCTTCACGCTTCTCAACAGGTAACAGCGCAAACCTGTACATCTTCAATCCTTGCGGAATTTTCACTATTCGTCGCCTGCCAAAGCCGAAGAAGAAGCAGCAACTTGGAAGAAGCAGACAAAATCCGCCGTGACTCTCTCTCGCCCCGCACTTCCTGAACTCCTGCGGATCTTGGCGAGTCCATCACCAAAAACAGACCCGTTAAAACTGCGGTAAATTTTGCAGAGGGAAGAAGAGACAGAGAACATCGAGAAGGAAACGAATTTTCATTGTGTGCATTGCAAAATCCCTCCCGCGCTCGCGAGATCGCAGTGCGTCGTCCCCTCTAGTCCGCCCGCCCGCCGGCACGCTCGCCAGCTGCGAACTCCTCTTCTCTCGCGCGAGACGAGCGACAGGCGACGCCAGAAGAAGTCCACACTGAAACAACCCTGTGGATGGATGGATGAATGGATGGATGAAAACTCCTGAAAACCTTTTTTTCACCAAACGTGTCCCTCTTTGCTCAAAATCCTTGGAAATTGGAAAGGTGGAAATTGAGTGGATTTTGGATGAGGATTTGTGGAAGACTCTTTACAATAAAACCTCCACTTTCATCAATCCTTGGATGATTAAATTAGAGCAAATATCTTGCACCCTATGCATGAATAAATTTCATTTGACATTGGACAAGTTCTAACCTTTTATCAAAATGGATGGATGGCCAAAAAACAAAAAAAATTAAATCATTTTACATGCAAGAAGTTCAACATACATCAAAAGTGAGATTAAAATTTGAAAAGGGCATGAAATCTATGCTTACAATGTAGCAAAGGTTTGCTAAAATCAAAATCCTAACAAATGGAGGCATCACTTTAAACTCCTAAGTTTTGCCGTAACGCTCCAACCTCCCATAACAACATCTCTTTTGTGCTCCTCTACTACTTGTGCTCTTGGTTTGAATGTTGTGTGCTTGTGTTTTGGTTGAAAGAGAGACAACCCTCCTCATCATTTTCTTTTAGAACTTTTCATCCCTTGTCTTTTTTGGTTTTGGTCAATGGTTGATTGTATGTTTTTTCAATTCAAATCTTGAGTAAATTTTCATCAAATGTAAGAGTTTGTGCTTGCAAAAAATAGGCAAAGATCTTGGAAGAGCTTGGTGAATGTTGTATATGTTTTTTTTTTTGGGGTTTCTTGTTGTTTTCTGCTTGCAAATATTTTTAAGTATGATACATGAACTTTTTCATCGCTCTTCATTTCTTGTTGTGTTTGTCTTTCCTCAAGCCCAGCTCCCTCCTCTCTAATTGTACTCCTTCATCATTTTCATCTTTTTATATGTTCATTTTTTCAGGCCTACTTCTTTCCTCTTAGATCAAACCCCATTTTTCATCTTTGTGTCCTCTTGGATCAAACCATTCTTCACCTTTGTGTATTCTTATGTTCATCTCCTTCCAAGTTCAACTCCTTCCTCTACAATCCAAAACCTTTTCATTGTGTTTGTATTTTTAAGCTCATTTCTTTCCTTTGTTATTTGGACCCCCTTTGTATTTTTTTATGTTCATTTCTTTTCAAGCCTATTTCCTCTTTCTCTTCAATTAGATGCAAAGTAGATCCCTTCTTCTTGTGTTTGTCTTTTTTTAGGCTCACCTCCCTCATCTCTAATCTAGACCTTTTTCATCATCTTCATTTTTTCTTGTTTTCTCGAACTTGCCCCCTTCTTCTTTAGTTAGAGGTGGGTTTAGAAAGAGACGAAGAGAGTGAAAGGGTTTCATTCTAAACCCACCTCCCTCTTCTTCAATTAAACCCATTCATCCTTTTTATTTCCTTAAAGATTGGCTTTCATTTTTTCATCTTTGTTGGGACCCCCAAGTTTTGAAACCCTCTTTGTTCAACATTTTCTAATTTTTATTAGAGACCAAGACTTATTAAAGTTTTCTTTTACATGTTTTTTAGCCATACATTGAATTGTTCACTCAACTAAGTTAAATGATTTAACTATTTTCCTTGCTTTTTTTTGCTTTTTTTTCTTTTTTTTCTTACTTTTCTTTTATGTTCTTTGATATGTTCAACCACTTCTTTGTCCAAATTTTTTTGTTGCAAAATCACCAAATATTCATTAGATGTCACAACATGTGATATGTTGTAATCAACAAATGGTTCTATCCTTCATGTTCTCCTTGCAAACAAATAACAAATGGGGTAGCAATAACAAATTTGCAAAACAAATCACCTTTGAAATTTGATTAGTAAAATATTCAACCTCAACATGAGGTTCATGCATAGGTTGATGTAAATGTATTGTTAGTTCATTATTTTGATTTGTTAGTTTTCTCTTCTTTGTAATAAGATAAATTCTAGACTATCCACATAATATCTTAGGTCATTGGGCTTTAAGCCTTCAACATTAACCTTCACTCAACAAACTCTCTTGCACTTGAAATGTTTATTAATTCTTTAGCAATTCCATGTTCTCCTGAAACTTGATATTCATTGCTTTCTTCATATAAGTTTTAAATGTTTTCATTTAACATGTTCATGTTAGTTACAATTGTGTACACCTCATCAAGTTTGGTCTTGTTCTCCATGGCCTTTCATCAAAGGCTAGATTCCTATAACCTTAAACCCACTTTTGATGTTTTGTTTTAATATCAAAATATCTAATGTCTTATCAACTTGGCCAACAAAAAATTTGTTTGGCTTTTGATAATTGGATCTAACCATGTTATTGTTTCTCTCCTTTCCAAATATAGTTTTGAAAAGGTTGATTCAACAACTCACATTTAAAGGTTGTAATGGATGGGATGTGTGTTAAGGTAAAATCACCATGTTTAACCCAATTTTTTGTGCTTGTTCCATTATTTCAAAGGTAACATGTGAACCATGCCCATTTAAAATTAATAAATGCATATTAGTTTGAGAAATGCCTTTAGGAAGTATCCTTGTGAAAAATGACAAAAATTCCTTGTAAAGGAAAATTTTGATTTTTTAAAAAAAAAATCTTTTGCATTGTCATCATGTCCTTGACTTGCAATTTTTGATGTAGTCATCTATAATCATCTCACCCTTAAATATGAATATCCTTGGTATAAAACCGTTAGTTACATTTACAACATAGTTTACAATTAGCCATTCTTTGCATTTGGGAATGGTATTGTACATTTGTTGTGAACCTTTTTTTTGCTAAATCTCTTACCCTTGATTGTTCCCCAAAATGATTTGCATGTATTGTTGGTCATACCTTGTATTCTATAATTTTTTTGTCCTTCTACAAGTTTGATTAACAAATTAAAATGTTTGCACTTAAAATACCACCAAAAGCATTTAGGTATCCCATTTCAAAATGGGGTATGCTTAATATAGGTGAATTCTACCACCTTGAATGTGAATTATTGTACTATGATTGAAAGTCCACATCCTTACATTTTAGAAATTTAATTAACAACAATTTTTTTTTCTTTAAACAAAACACCAAGTGGGTCAACTTTTTTAGACTTGATCTTCCCATCTAGATGGATTAGACAATGAGGTCAAAGGAATGTCAAAAAATTTGCTAATGATATTATTATTTTTCTATTACATCCATGGCATCTTCTAATTGTTACATGGTCCATTTGCACATTCTTACTAAATAAAAAATCCTTGCACCTCTTTTTAGTTTTAGTCTTCTAGCTTGATTAAATGGGACATTCTCCTTGTTTTGAATTGGATCAAATTAGATGTTGGCATATGTGACTTGAACTAACTAATTTAAAATGTTATTTTGTCATTTGTGGGACACATTAAACAGCATTTTACCTTGATCCTCCTATCCTTATCCTCCCAAACACAAGGGGGTAAAAATGAAGAGATAGGAGCCACTCATGCTTCCTAAGTTGGTTATGACTAATCTTAATAAAATGATATGGTAGCACAAGATTGATTTAAAAGTTTTAAAACAATGTTAAACAATTATGTTTAGATAATGCCATGTTTTTTTCAAACATAAGAAAATTAGTTATGGGGTGACAACATGTTGAAAGGTACTTTATATTTAGTTTACTTTCAAACTTATCAAAATGTTATATTAACATATTAAAAAGGGTGTGGTACAAATACAATAGACATTTTTAACATTATCTAGTTTATAACACTTGTAAACATGTTAGAAAAACATTGGTCATTGTGATTGAAGATATTATTATTATCCCATTTTTACCCAAGGTGATGCACCTAGGCATAACAAGAGGTATTCCCTTGTTTTTATTAAACTGGACCAAAATCACAAGAATTGAATTAGTTCATGGTATTTTTCATTAACATGTTCTTTTGTTTGTCAATAGTTTGAAATAAATTCAAAGAATTATATTAGATCTTCATTTGTTGTTCTACAAAATATGGGTGTAAATCTACAATTGGTTAGGGTACACTAAAAGTTACATCTTTACACCCTATTTGCATAATACATGGTTAATTATTCAACAATAGTATAAATATTCATTAAACCTTTCGTTAAGCTTGTCTATAAACTAAATAAACTAAATTTTGCACTCAATAGATTGGTCTTTTATTTGCACCTTTAATTTTTCATCTTTTACTTTTAATCATAAATTTTTTGCATTAGGAAACATAACCTTATATAAAAGTTTTGGAGTTCATCTTCCACACTCTTTGGCAACTTGAACATATTTAGCTCTTGTAAAAAAAGTTGGATGGCTTAACAAAAAGTGGATTCATACACTTTGGAATTAAATTTATGATGCTTGATTTTAGTAAGAAATGTAAGGAATCAACATAGGATGCCTTTGGTTTTCCATGGGTTGTTATGATCTAATTTTACATGTTAAGTGTACTAAAACTTTGCAATTTATGGCATCATTCTATTATTATCAATGTACTAAATAGCTTCTCATCTTTGAACAATGTGCCTTACTTAATGAATTGCAAGGTTTATACATATTCCCCAGATCACAACCTCAACGAAAGAACTATAGCAAAATGTGGATGTATTTCTAATGAATATGTGATTTTCTATGTACATTAGATTGTGACATAGACAAGCCGCCCAATTCCCAACAATGACCCCACATAATGACTAGATAAGTTTATATATGTTGTATAAATAAGACCTTTCATTATACATTTTTTTGTCCATGTACAAGTTTGTGATATGAAATGTCGCAACTACTACTAGTCCATCACCAAACAAATTGATTTATATTCTTCAACATTGAACTTTAAGATATTTTATAAGCAACACCCATGCGCAAACACAATTTTGAATGAAGGACCAAAATTTGCAAAATATCATGAACAATTATTTCTCACCAAATGTTTGCCCATAAGGTGCAATGAATGGTCCAAGGCTCTTCACCACCTGATCACCAACCTACTTGGGGACTACTTTGAACTCCCAAAGTGCTTGGTCAAGGATGAGTTTTTGATCACAAGTTGTTCTACCCTATTCATCCATGATTTTTTGGTAATGTAAGTGTCATCAACATGAATTCTGATTTATTGCATGATTTTGATCATCATTATTCATCCATGGTTGTTTGGTAACATTTAGTGTTTTTTTTTTGGGGGCAAATTTGCAATGTAGTCAAAATGGCAATCATCCATAGGAAGATGTAGCCAAATTTGGCTATAAACCAAAGGTGAAAGCAAAAGAATTTAAATATCATTCTATATTTTTGCTACATGCATGAACCATGTATAAAAATTTGGCACTTTCCTTTTTGGGGGTATTTTGGCTATTGAAAATATCAAAAACCACTTCATTGTAGCATTTTAAAGTTCTAATTTTGCTTGTTGGCAAAATTTCTCTATTAAAAAATAGGCTAATAACTTGCTTGCTGTAGTCATATTCTTTTTTTTCCTTGGATGATTGGTCACCATTTTTAAAATCTAGGGTTATTTGTTTGGTTCTGCCTGTCAAAATACAGTTGAGAACTTTGCAAGTCTGCTTTAATATTATGGAACAAGCCCATTCCACCTCGGAACACATCAAGGCTGGTAGGATGAGACACCATTCCGTCAAATAATAGTGAGTTTCATTAATAGGACATGTTCCAAAATGTAACTGGCTGTTTACCACCTTTGTTTTCACACCATGGATTCACATGATAAGTGGATTTGGCACAACCAAAAATGCAACAAGCATTTGACCACATATCTGAGGTAGGAAAAACCCTAAAAAAAAAAACCTAAAAAACTAAAACACAAAAACAGGTTACACACTATGCAAGTGTTTACCTTGCAACCAATGTTTATTTATTTATTATTAATTTATTTCTAATTTTAAATTTTAAATTATTTTCTTGGTGAAATTTATGAAGTTGGTGGGTTGGCAATCATCCACAAGAGGACTTAGCCAAATTTGGCTAGAGGTTTGGGGGGAAGTAGGTTTCCTCTTACATTCATTGTGTAGGTGATGACAAATATTACCTACTATAGCCTAGTCTAACCTAACCCTACAACATGTGTTAAAAAAGAAAATAATCACATGAAAACCATGTGAGTCCCTAAGCCTTACCTAAAGGCAAGGTTGGCCAATTGTGTTGCCTAGTTGACCCCCTTCATGGTATTTGAAAGTGAATCACTTCCACACAAAAATGAGGAGGGTAGGTAATAACTTTTCCAAAGGGTGTGGCATGCATGGTTGGGAAATTATCCTTGTTGTATTAAGTTTGTCTTTTTTGTTTGTTTTGATTTGTCACATTGAGATCTCCCAAGTCATGGGGACTAGGGTTGTGTTCTTGGTACCATTGGAAAAGCCTTGAATGACTAGGGTGCATTGAGGTGGTTTTTGAAAAGTTTAGAGTTGTAGTGCAAGAATGATGAAATCTTGATTACTACTTTCATCACTAAAAATTCAATAATTTTTTTTTAAAAAGAAATATTTTAAGGAAATTCGGGGTTTGCTCTTAGTATTGTTGGAAAGCATTTAATGAATATGAGAACATAAGGTGGTTTCATAATTTTCAAACCAAAGGTGCAAGAATGATTAAATCATGAATAATTATTATTTATAATTGCAAATTCAATGAAAATAAAGATCAATTATTTAATGGATTCCGCACACACGAATATAGTATATACTTTGTGAATCTATGTTACAAATTACAAAATGCATTGAATGCCACAAGGATAGACTAGTTACACTCTATTTGGAGTGATTGGGCATACATGTGTACATGTATTTTTCTTGTGGACATGTGAAGATTGGAAAAGGTGCATGGCTTTGGATGGCATTTTAATGTTTTGAAAGCCTTGAGAAATTGGCATTTTGATAGTTTGCCTAAATGCTTTGGAACATCATTGGAATGTTCTCCAAAGTATTCAAAAATTAATAGTGATATATATATATATTACAAAGCAATTCAAAAGTGGATTTATATAAATTTATTTTCACTTTGCATGTCATGAGTTGAAATGTTAAGAAGCTCCAACACAAATGATTCAACTTTTAGAATATAAAAAAGTGTTTAAAACTAGGTAAATTATTGAAATCTAATGATTCTAATTTCCAATAAGCCATCAAAAGTAATGGAAAAAATTAGTCTAGGACACCTTTTTATCCAAATGACGACACCCCAATCATGTGATCATAATCCCATCCATATGTTCTCACAAGCTAAGGCATCATTTTCACAAGGACATGACAATGTGAAAAAAACAAAATAAGCACAAAATTTGGGTATAGATGCACTCAAGGACTATGTTCAATGTGATGAAAACATATCATTCACGTATTAATAGGCACGTTGCTTATAACATCATCTATGATGCAAGGAAGTTTGTTTCATTTGCTCGGGTCATGCCAAGATCTCCCAAACCTTGGTATCTCTAGAAGGCTCTTTGATGAGTAGGGGTGCACCACCGACTTGGTTTGAGATTGTTTGGAGCTATGATGTGCAAACTATGCATTATTGAATCATTTTTTCAATGAAAATTAAATAAATCAAAACTGAAAACTATATTGGAATTTGGGGGTGTTCTTGGTTGTTGCAAAGCCCCCCCCCTCCTTGAGTCAGATTTAATGGAGTTTATTTCTTAATTTTCAGAGCTAAGGTGTGGAAAATATTGATTTTTTTAAAGTGGATTTTGTTGCAGGAAATTCAAACAAATTGCAAAAATTGGGTTTGGAGGGGAAAAAATCAATTGAGCCTTTAATGTGTTCACACTTGGGGCAATGGCATAAGCTATACTAGTGACAACAAATTAAACGAGGAAAATATGATGAAGTTCTTAACATGCGGATGCCATGGATCAATGTATGATGGACTAAAACCCTATCCACATCTTTTCATTGGATGAATGTATGGTGGACGAAAACCCTAGCCGCATCTTCTCATTGGATGAATGTATGGTGGACAAAAACCCTATCCGCATCTTTTCATTGGATGAATGTATGGTGGACTAAAACCCTATCCGCATCTTTTCATTTTTGTTTCCTGTTTAGTACCTGGTAGGTTCCGTGCAGAATCTTCCAGATCCAAGATTCTCCCCACACGTGGGAATTGATCGTGAATCCGCGGAGATGCAGCAGGAGACAAAAGCAAAGGAGGCTTCCGTTTTCTTTATTGGCGAAATTTCGCCAAAAAGAGAAATTCAAAAATTCAAAAACTAAGAGGTTTTAGAGGTTTTCAATCGCCAAAAGTGAGGGGAAAAAAATAGTTTTACATCTTCTGATTTATATATTGGGTTTGACGCGTTTTAGCCAAAAATAGGGAAGGATGACTAAATATTTGTAATTGATATTTTGATGTATAGCCAGATTTGGCTAAACCTTCTTAGGGATGAGAACCACTTTTTCTACATCTTGCTGTGGACGATCGCCACTTTGGCTACAAAGAAGAAATTCTTAAAGAAAACACTGAAATGGCGGGCTTCTTCCAAAAGCCCCGATGATACTCCTCTTCTGCTCGAAGAATCGCGAGCGATTTGTTGCCAAAGTTGTCGTCTTTGGCGAAGATCGCGAACCAATGATCAAATCCCCAGCGACTCGTGTTGTAAAGTTAGCATCTTTGCCCAAGATCGAACGCCAAGATCGATCCAAAACAAGAAGAAGACAGAGAAACAAGAACAATAAGAACAAGAAGCACAAACATTTGCGAGGCTCGAAGAAGACGATGTCGAGAGAAGGAAGAGCTTTTGAATTTGTATGACAAAGATGGCAATTGAATTTTTCGACATCGACTGATTTCATATGAGAGAGAGAGAGAGAGAGAGAGAGAGAGAGAGAGTTCATGAGAATTTGAGAACTGGTTTTGGAAGAAGAACAAGAAGAAGAAGAATCATGGCGAGCTTGGGGAAGATTATCAGGGATGATAAGCACCCAGTATGGCTAGTAGATGCGATTGTTCTCTCGGCTGTGGTGTACAGCAGTGCTCCAGAGGAGGAGCTGAAGATCATAGAACGAGAGTACGGACTTCCAGCGACGGCCAGGTACGAATTCGTGGCGGAGAAAGAGCTGAGGGAAAACGGATATGGAAACTGCAAGCAGACGTTGCTGGTGGTCAGGTCGCTTGTGGACTCTCACTACATTGTCGCCTGTCGAGGTTCCTCTGACATCAGCGATGCGCTGGTGGATCTCAGATTCCTGCACCGGACTATGAGCCTCACCCCAGGTGCTGCTCACGCCGGTTTCTTGGATCGTGCCAAGACCATTCCCTTGGAGTATTTCAGACGTCTGTTGGTGCGAGGGGAGAATGTTGTGCTCGCTGGTCACTCTCTTGGAGGTGCTGTTGCATCCCTCCTTGCTCTCAGGTACTAAGTGTATTCGAGAAGAGACTTCTTCTTCAAGCTCTGGGAAAACCCAAAATCTTCAATGGAAAAAAAGCTTGTTTATTAGGTCACGAAAGAAATGCTCCTTCTGTTCAGCTCTCTGTCTTGTCTGTCTGTGTCTGTGTCTGACTTTGACTCTGTCTTGCGGGGGCTGGCATTCTTGTATTGTAAAATTGTTGTACATATTGTTGAGGGTTTTGGTGTGTGTTTGTGTTTGTGTGTGTGTGTGTGTGTGTGTCTCTCTCTCTCTCTCTCGGGTGTTGACATTCTTGTATTCTAGAATTATTGTACGTGTTGTTGAGGGTTTTGGTGAAAGCTTTGATGGTGCAGATTGCTGGAAGCAACAGGGCGATGGTGTCATGCTCAATTGCAGTGCTATACTTTCGGTTGTCCATTCTTTGCAGATTCTCGACTAGCCAGGTATCTATTTATCTATCTATCTATCATCAATCCCCTGTGCTTCTTCTTCTTCAGCATCAAGGTGGTCATTAGGGTTTGGTGTCTTCGGCACTTGGAAAGCACTTCTGGGTGGGTGTTCTGCATATGTTAAAGCCCGAGGGTGAGGGCATTCCCAAGATAAGGGGCCTAGGATGAGGCAGTAGTTGAGTCCAGTCCCGCATTTTGGGCAGGGGACATGGGGGCATTCCCCAAATGATGGGCCTATTGTAGGATGAGGTGGTAGCTGAATCTGGTTTGGGAATGTACACCTTGAGATCTACATTCTTGTTTGGGAATGGTGCTAGACATATGTAAATCATGAGGCGTAAGAGGGCAAGGGCTTGTAAGCCCAATCCTTAAAATTGGGAGGGATCTTACACCTATTAAGTAGGCATAATTTCCCTTCCACTCGTAAGGAGTAGCTGTAAGATCCCTCCACATTTCTAAGAGGCATATTCTCAGATGTAAGGTGCCCTCCAAATATACTAGAATTTTTTTCAGAGTGCTTTACAAAGTGTGAAGTTGAGGTCTGTAGAGAGAATTTGTTATTTGGGCTGATTTGAGCGTTTTTTTGTCTGTTGATCATCATATCAACCAGGTACATCAACAAACATTACCAACAACATTTTGTACATGTGGTGTCACAGAATGACATAGTTCCAAAGGTGATGCCATTGGCATACACAATCTTCAACATGTGGGCAGGGTTGAATGTGGGGCCTCTTCATGAAGTGCTACACCTTGTTCGTGTTGGAACATTTGGGCTTCAGTTCTTTAAACTGAAGCCCAAGGAGTTGCCATTGGTTATGGCTGCCACACAGGCTCTAACTTGGGTTCCAACAGTTTTGCGGTTCTTGCTTCACAGGGCACTTGCTTTGGTGCTTTCGTACCAATCTGGTCGTGGCTACTCGTTTGCAGGTCACATGGTTTTGCTTGACACACAATCCAACTTCCTGGAATACACAGATCGGGAGCAATGGAAGATGGGCAAACATTTGAAGTTCCATCTAAATTGTGGCTCTTTGGACATTATGAAAGAACATTCGCTCATGAACTACATTGATCATGTGTTTGCAATCGAGTCTAGTAAGCAGGCATCTAGCAGTCAGTTGAACCAGGATGTTGGATTAGCTGCAACAGCTGTGACAGCAGCAACAACCGAGGTAACTGCTGCTGCTGCCACCACCATTGATGATGAAGCTGCTTTTAGCACATTGAAGGTGGAAGTGTGCTCAGCTACACTGAGTATGGATTGGCCTGCTGACAACAATGGCAACACTCATCATCCTCAACAGGCAATACTCTTTATTACCCCTCCTCTCTTGTTATGGCAAAATGCTTTTTACTCACAAGTTTAGTGTTTGAGAGCAAGTCCACCCAAATCCCTTGATTTGGGCCTCTACAACTGTTTATCAAATCCAACATAGAGTGTTAATTGTATCCCCCAGCTCCACCCGTATGCATGAAAAATTGGACAGTATAAGCTGAGAGGCCTCAATTTTGAATGCCCACCTAAGCCAATCAGAAGTAGTCATTTTAAATGCTGTTATTTGGGGCAAGCATTAGGCCAGCCAACCAGAAGCGGATGGTTTCTTTTTACTGCGCCTTCTGGAGACCAGTGAATCCTGTGTACAAGTTCCAAACCCATATTTTACACTATTTGAAGGCTACACTTCATCCAAAGTACAGTCTACAGGCCATTTTACTGCTGACTATGAACCTGCTCTAATAAGACTAGAATGGATTGTGGCTCTGGTGTGATTACAAATCACAAGATGCTGGACTTGGGAGTCTTTTGATTTTTTGTGTTTTTTGGGGTGAACTTTGCAGACTTTTGTGGTGGCAACAGCAGAGCAAGGGAAAGATGAGGAGGGCATGGTGTCTGAAACACAAGTGGTGACAATGGAGCAAGGGGAGGAGGAGGAGGAGGAGGGCATGGTGGCTGAAACACAAATGGTGAAGAAGGAGTTAGTGCCAGGAAAGATTCTGCGCAGCCGAGTGGCATGTCTCATCTTTGTTCGTCGCATGCAAGAAGCCAGCCCCAAGGGCTTCATCAAACCAAGGTTCATGAAACCACCAGGCATGATGGAGCTCGCTAAAAAGGGGTTTTGCAAGGTAACGAAGTTTGTGCACCACTTTGACATGTTCTTTCTTGCATCTTCGGTCGTGTGTGTGATGATTCAAATGAAAAGATACTTGGTTCCATGACACCCACCAAGCGACAGACATAACAGCTTCTTACTTGAAATGTGAAATGGGACCTTTCTTAGTAGTGGGGGCAAAGCATTCTTGTTCTTTGGTCTCCGAAAGTTCTTCAAGTTGAAAATGGTTTTTGAGCTCATGCCCAAAGGGAAAACATTGTTTCAGAAAGCAATATGCTTGCAACATCAGGAGGATTGTGATTCTTAAAAAAAACCCTCATATTTTCTAAAGACTTCCATTCTTATTTGTAATTGTAGTTCTGAAAATTTCTAAAAAATGCCAGTTCTTTGCCAATTATTTCATGAAAATCATCAGGCTTTGTGACGGTGTTTAGGGTTTAATAGGGTTTAGGGTTTCTTTAATGCCGAAAACTTCAAAGAATCTGGAATTGGAGTTTCTTTGATTTCAAGTTTTTTTCAAAAACTGGAGTTGGAGCTGTGTTTCTTTTCCTTTCAATTTTGTGATGTAGCCGAGTGGTGATCATCCCAAAGACCATTTAGCCAGTTCTGGCAATAAGAAAACATGACGGTCAAAACTACTTTTTTAGCATCCCTCTATATTTTTGGCTACATGCTGGAACCTGGACTAGAATCTGGCAAATTTTATTTTCAAAATGGCAAAATAAATAAATAAATAATATATATATATATATATATATAATTTATTTATTTATTTATTTATTTTGTTTTCAAAATTTGGCCACTAAAAGACCCCCAAAAGCACTAAATTTTTTCCATTTTGAAATTTTCAAAAACCAGAACTAAAGGTTATTAAGAGAATCAAATGACCACTCGAAGTTGGTACATGCTCTTGATTTTGAAACGAACCTTCCGCTTTTGGTTTTAAATCATTTTTGTCTTCAAAAAAAAAACAACTCTATGATGCAGTTCTGAGAACAATTATTTGGGTTTTATAAAACTCTTGGTTTTTTTTTTTTCTTTTGGTAGACTTCTCAAAAAATTGGAGCTCAGTCCAATTTTAAAAATTGAGTTCCATTCCATTTACATTGCACCCAACAAAAAAATTTAAATTATTTGCAATAAAAAATTTCCAACTAGTGCAAAGTGTTCGAGAATTTCAAAATAATTTTTTTTTTGTGTATCAATTGTTTTGTATGACACATTAAAAACTAATAACTTGAATTTTTTTTTTTTTAAAACAACAATTTATTATTGCCCTTTTGGAAAAACTTGTGCCTATAAAGAACCTTGACCTGATTGCAAAGGGGATAATAATAACTCGGATTGAATCATATATATTAATTCACTTGGTCTGTCTGTCTCTAACAATGGCAGCGGATTCTGAATGAAGGTGGGCCAGCACGGGCAGACTGGGCATGGGAAAGGGGCAGGCCGGGGAGATCCCGACGGACAGTGGCCACAAACAATTAAGCTAGCCTTGGTACATAGTTATGGGCCTCAAAATAATGACAAAGTCAAAAAACCGAAACCAAAAGGTTAAAGAATCGAGGCGATGAGAGTCGACGAGATAAAGAACCGAAGTGAGAAATGCGAAGGACTGGGGCAAGGGGGGGACCAACGGTTGTTTGAAAAGAAAAGTTTTTTTAAAAAACCAAAAACATCAACCAAACATTGTTGAAATAACACACCTGTGCATTATGCATGAGGTTCACACTAGTTTCTATTAACTCAGATTGAATTGAATTTCAGTTTCAACACGATCCAAGATCAAATCCAATCTTGTAACAAATTTTTTTTTCTGAACCTCGGATCTGAAATATCCTAAAACCTGACCGAGAAGCCAATAAGAGAGAACTGACCTAATTTCCGGAAACCACCCAACACTCATAACTACCTTTACAAATGGCCTTTATTCACAGGACTTTGTTTTTTTATTTATTTAAAGCAAATGAGGTGGCTGAGTTGCTACCAAGCTTTTTGCATCATCTGTATACCTTACCCTAAGGTCAGTTTCATCATTAAATAATCCACAAAATAGTGAAACGAAATATTAATTTTTTTGGTGAAAATATGAAATTAACATGTTGAAAATCATTATAATTATCATAGGTTGCACTCTAAATAATTTCATTATTCACATGAAAATATCATAGTAGATCCTGGAAATAGTAATAATAATAATTTCAAATTTAAACTAATTAATTTTTTTGAAAAAAAAATTATTCGTTTTGTCAATGTGGAAACTTACCCTAAGGTGTGGTACCCATAAGCAAGATCTCTAAATTCAACCAAAATTTTTTACTCCACATTTTGATAGTATTGAACAATTTATTGGACAATTCCTTGTCCAATGGTTTCTAAACTTTCAAACCTCCTTGAACAAGTTTGACTCGGGTTTTCAACAATCCAAAAATCAAATCCTCCGCTTTTTTGAATTATTGTGCATGTTACTCAACATTCATTCATTCAGAGTCTCCACTCTTTTGAAGACTTTCTGGTGAATTGAAGTTTTTGGGCACTCAGAAGATGTCTCCTTTATGGACTCATTTTTTTCCTATCAATTTTTTTTGTGGGGAGGGCATGGGGCATGGGGCATGGGGAGGGGGAGGAAGAAAAAGTAGCCCCAAAGATCAAAGGCCCCTTTTGTTCCACCTGAAAGGTCGGATAATAGCTACTTATGATTAGCTCAAGAATCGTGCATTTGTGTCAACAAGGAGCGAGCCACAAGAAGAAGAAGCAAATTTGATGAGAATCCATATTCTTCGCACACGGAAGAGATAATTGGGCCTATCCTTTACATATGACACTCACCTTTGTTCTCGCCCTTTCAATGTGGGGGTTGAAGTGAACCATTTCTTCTTCGTCGTCTCCTTCATTTTTCCCCTTGTGGTGTAAAACTCGCCAAACTCTCTTAGGTAGGGGTGAAATCCACAAGAAAGGAGAAAAAAAAGGAAAGAAGAAAGTGTAGGTTTTAAGGCTTAGGGTGAGGGCCATTCCCAAAATAAGGGTCCTAGACATTTTGGGAATGTCCCTCCCCCAATGGGTTAGGAAAGAAGAAAGTGTAGGTTTTAAGGCTTAGAATGGGGGCCATTTCCAAAGTAAAGGTCCTAGACATTTTGGGGATGTGCCTCCTCCCCATGGGTTTGGAAAGAAGAAAGTGTAAGTTTTAAGGCTTAGGGTGGGGACATTCCAAAAATAATGGGCCTAGACGGTTTGGGATTGTCCCTCACCCCATGGGGATTATAGGTAGTAAAGCACATGGCTAAGGTAAAAAATAGCATGAACCTAAACATATGTAGAGCATGAGGTGTAGGAGGAGGAGGAGGAGGGTTCTTATAACAATTCTTGAAGAGTGGGAACGGACCTTACACTTGGGATAGGCGTAAGACCCCTCGCATTTTTAAGGAGTAAACATAATATTTGGCCACTTTGCTAAGATGGATATTTCAAAGGTTTATAGGTGCCCCCCCCTACCAAAATACACTTAAGAAATTTCTCCCAAGTACTCTATAAAAGGACCTGAAATTTGTTGCTTGAAGCTTGAAAGTCAAGCTTCAAAATTGTTGATGTGGGTTGTAATCATGTTGTTGGTGATCTTAGTTTGCACATGTTGTTGCTTCAACTTCCGTCTGAATTCCACCCAATTCCCCATCCACTTTCATTGCAAATTGCTCTCTCACCTTCCACTTGATTTCAACCCAATTTGCCTTACTTTGCAGGTTGCTTTTGGTGGCTCTTTTTTCTTTTGCTTTGTGCAACCTTAAAAAGCTGCAAAACTAATGGCATACAAATTGAACAAGGATACAAATTTGAGGATCTAAAATTCAATAATGAGGAACACTTAGAAAAGTGTGAAGTTTGAACCCCACCCTCAAAAAAGGACTAGGTCAATATATACATTTAGTCATGTGATTTGGATTTTGTTGGTGAAGGAAAGGCATGCATGTGTGTTTGTGAGAGTGAGTCCAATAAAAGTTGAGTTCTCAAACAAGGGAAGTAAAAAGCATCACACAAAGCCTCATGTGCTCCATGTATGGGCCTTCTAATTTATCCTATAGGTGCATTGAAAGAGGAGAAATCTCAATTGAATGCATATGGAATAATGGTTCACCAATCCAAAGAGTTAATACAAGGAAAGAAAATTGACAAATGGAACTAGTTTTTTTTTTTTTTGGGGGGGGGGGGGGGGGTCATCTTTCCGCTCAAAAAAAAAAGACAGTCATACATCCCACCCCCAAAGAGTTTTTTTAACAATAACTACCAAA
>Ga0116227_10006695_pt1 | contig 23150 bp, 25 predicted proteins | sample S1TSphgellanicum_FD_89693 | JGI IMG/M metagenome (GOLD analysis project Ga0116227, IMG submission 89693) | Host-associated microbial communities from peat moss isolated from Minnesota, USA - S1T2_Fb - Sphagnum magellanicum MG | ecosystem: Host-associated > Plants > Peat moss > Unclassified...
CTTTTATAAATTGTTTTATGAAAACTGGATCTAGTGGGTATCATAAAAATGTGATACCCACCCAACATTGTAATAGAAACACCCCCCCCCCCCCATTTAGCCACTTCATGTTTCACCATGTGCTATCACGACTAGTGTTTTCTTTCCAAACAATTTGTGTCATTTTGATGACAAAAAAATTGAGAATTTTTGGGAATTTTTGATAGTGTAAATTTGAATGATTTTCTCTTTTATGGAAAATTTAGCCAAATTTGTTATATCAAAAAATTGGGGAAAAAAACACCCCAGATCATAACACATTTTGTAAATCTTAAGTCATATTTCACTTAGTGTATATGGAGGACTTAGTTTATATGCCAAAGAATGCCCACTAGGCTCTCCAGATCCATACATGATTTGTAAGGTCCCTACAGGGTGTTACCAATATATGACAAGAGTACACGTAGTTGGTTGAGAGCAGTAACTAAGGTACTTTTAAGGAGTGGGCGTAAGACACCTAAACCCTAAGATCCATCCTCTTTTCTAGGAGGGATATTCACATAAATTAGGTGCCCTCCAAATGCACTTAGGAAATCTCTCCGAGTGCTTTTACATATGAAGGAACATGTAACTATTCATTCGACGTCTGCAATGGCAAACTTTTTTCTTAGTGTACAAACAGGAATAATCTGAGGGAGAGAAAAACCGTCATACATAAAAATGCACTTTTGTGCAACAACAGCAACAACGGCCATACTCATATTCGATTGCTCCTCATCGAATTAATTGCTAAGAAAGCATGAAAAGCATTAGAAGCATTGGAGTGACAAAACCAAAAGAGTATCATCAAAGGAAATTTTCACATGGCAAATTGTTTGGATGTGATCCTTGTTTTGATGCAAAAGGCCCTTTTTGCTTTTGATGCTTTTACGAGGTCAACTTTTTGGAGTGGAGTGAAAGGAAGCAACTAGGTATACTCCTCTACTAAGACCAAGTGAAAAAAGCTCAAGCTCTCAAATTGTGTGAGATCCTCCTTGTGTGAGCAAGGTCCATTTGTCCCTTCTTTTCTTCTTTTTTTGGTGGGTGTTGTTTGTTTTGCTTATAGTTGACAATTTCTTTTTGCACTTTCTTTCCAAAATGGAAATGTAGTTGTTTTTTCTTTTTTTTTTTTTTTTTTTTTATATAGGAAAAAAGGAAACTAGCATATTTTAATTAAAAAAAAAAAAAAAAAGCTGAAAAAGAAACCCCATTCCCTTTTCCTTTTTTTCCTATTTTTCTTCTTTTCTTTTAGCCCTTTTCAGGTTGCATCTAAACTGGACAATAATGTGGTATCAGTTCAGGGCTTTTTCTTTTCCCTCATAAAGCCCTCACAGAAATTTTCTAGTGTATTTGGAGGGCACCTTATACACACAAATTATCCCTCCAATAAAGACAGGCAAGTTATTATGCCGACTCCTTAAGAGCGGGAGCTGGGATCTTATGTGTAGGGTAACACCTAAAAACCACCACGTTCCCAAAGTAAGGACCCATCCAAGGTGGAGCTGAGGGGCCTTATTTTGGGAATGGTGCAATCCAAGGGCAATATACTGTGTAAAGGCCAAACTTTTTCTTTGGGGCTTTCTTTAGTGGATAGATGAAAGTTGGGGGCTCACAAATCGTAGGTGGATGAAATGGTAGAAAGGCAAGCCAATGGACATGATGAGTGGATGGAAGGGTGATGAACCTTGGCAAGCTAGATGGAGCACAAGCAAGAATAAGGATAGGGCATAAAAGAAGGAACTGGTTACAAAAAGCATACCTAATTCCCATGAACACCATTAAAAAAATTTAATTAATCGTCAAATGAAGTCATGGGAGAGAAGTTATTTCCTCTAAAGCCCACCCATTTTAGCATTAAAAAAGAAAACCAACAAGGTCTTTGTGCCTAAGCATAAGTATGTATAAGATCCTTGTCACTCTCAAGGATTAGTTGTAAGAACCCTCCCCCTTATGGGCATTGCAATCTACATATGTTTAGGTTCATGGTAACCGTTTCTTAGTGCTTTTTATCTACACTACTTTGTGGGTTGCAAAGTTCTTCAGGTAGTAATAGTGAGGGAGGGTTGTGGGTGAGGTAGCGGAAAGTAGTACTCATATCAAATTTAAAGAGGCCTTTTGAAAATTTGGAGACTAGGAAAACATGGGTTAGTATAATAAGCCCTATTGGGAAATCTTTGATATTCTAGTATCATGGTGGTAGCAATAATTCATTCATTCTTGGTGTGATATTGTACCAGTATCAAATACCAAGATTTCATTACCAAAAAAAAACTCATATCGGAGCATTATGATACAAGTCTCATATTTTAAAAAACTTATCATATTTCTCCATTATTCTCATAGTCGATTTAAAATCATTGAATGACAAGTAACAAGCAGATCTAGGCTTTGATACTGCTGGTACAACCACCTTACCAAAACTTGATTTCCTCTTTTGCTTTTGAGCTCATTGAAAGACTCACTCACATCCATAATTTTTATCAAGTGTTGCCATCACCTGCCTTTGAAGTTCCACATTCAAGGAACAACCGACATACTTGAGGTAGCACTCCCATAACATTTTAAATCACTCAAACTGAAGCACATATGATGAAGATATACATAAGTGTTCGATCATAGGCAGGCGATCGATGATGGGCTGGTCTACCCTACTCCCTTGTACCAAGGTTTTTTCCTCCTCACTAGATGACCATGGCATTGGTAGGAGGTACTAAATTTTTGACTACCTACCACACTTATAAGACAAAACTTAGAGTTTTTTTTTTTAATTTAAATATTAGTCAATTGGAGGACATATGTTAGGTATTGGCATTAAGCTGATACCACCAGCTAGTAGCTCACAAATTGGCATATATTTCAATTATCAGTAGCCATAATACCTTGGCAGCTTCCACTAATTATATTATTTGTAGAAATTTTCACCCCAAAAAATTTCAAGAAATTTATTTTCTGAAGGAAAATACAGAATCTTCCAGTATGGAGTCTTTAAATTTAATTAAATATTTGACAGAAATAGGTACACATTAAGCAGCCCCTGTACTAGGGTACCTGTCCGAACCGTTTATCATCAATATACATGTCCTCAGTGGAAGAGGTTATATCGGTCAAGGGTCCTAAATGCGGGCAGTACAAAAGTGATGCTGCATTTCTTTTGTCATTATCTGCCCTTAGCCTGAAAAAAAAGATGGATGCTGCCCAGAGACATTTTGGCTCCAAATGCATGCACGTTAGGGGCCGGTAATGGACATTAGATATCCCATGCAGGCCTAAAAGGTTCATACGAGGACCCAAAATGTGTTCTGGCAGCTCCAAAATGTTTCTAGTCACCATGAGATGTACCTTGGATGGGGAAAATGGGCAGCCAGTGGAAAAAAAAAGAAAAAGAAAAAAAGGCAGACAGTAGCTTGCAATTAGGACCCGTGGCCGAATTACCGTCTTCCTACAACATACTCTTTTTTTTCTTTTGGTGGGGAAGGTAAACTCACTCTCTTAGACTCTCACTCCCTAGTTGTGAATGAATTTCAGGATGCAGAAAAAAGAAAAAAGAAAAAAAATAGAAATTATTGCAAGTTCTTATTTATCCATAGATAGAGTGTCTTGATTTTTTGAAAGGCAAAAAAAACCCAGGAAAAAAAAAGGAAAAAAAAAGCCTAAATTGATTCTGAATATATATATATATATATGTACTCAAATTCGTTAGGAAGTCTTGGATGCACAAAGAGAGCTTGCTGAGCAAGAGCATATTGACAAGATGAGGTTTGGAATTCTTAAACTCCTTACACTACACTCAATTAAGATTGAAGATAAAGATCAACAAGTCCCCAAAGGAAAAACCCAAAAAAAGGGGGAAAAAAGCCTAAAAGAATTTCTTTAAATTTTATTTCTTTTTTTTTTAGCAATAAATGTATAAGGAAGTCACCACCTAATTTTGTTATTGAAAGTAGAAAGGTAATGTTACACCTATTGTTTGCTTCTGAAAAGAGCTGCCCGAAAAAATTTAGTTGTATTCAAACAGCACATTCTAAATTGGAATTCGGCCTCTGAGAAATTTCATGGCCTTCTCTTTCAAAGAGGTTATCTCCAGGTTTTTCTGTCTTAACCATTGAATTAAAAAATTTCAAGGTAAAACTTCTTCATCTTTAAACAAATAAAATTAATTTTTTTTCTTATGCAAAAATAAAATTTGGCAGCTTCTTTACCTTAAGTAATGGCCTAGGGTGAGGGCATTACCAGAAGAAGGGGTTAACGGCTTGGTGCAAGCCCTTCTTTTGGCAATGCCCTCAACACTAAGGCCTTATGCTCCTCATAGGTGTGTGTATATGAAACCTACCCATCTTTTCTTTTCCTTCCTTCTCTTTGTGGTGGCATGTGTGTGTGTGTGTGTATTAGCTTTTGAGTTTTTTAAGCAAAGGACAAAGAAAAAAGACACCAGGATTTGCAAAAGAGCATAAGCAACAGATCCAAAGAGAAAGAACAACATCCATGGCTTTTGCCACATTAAGTGAATGTAAAGAAGCCGTACCCCTAAAAGAAAAATAAATTTGTGTAGGATGGGAAATGGGGAAAAAACAAAAGAGAAATGGGGAGGTTGGTCAGAGCTCTTGAAAAACCCAGTTAGGTTATTATCTTGAATAGGGTGCTCACATGCTCACCAAGCTCATCATCTTATGGCTATCCTCTTTTCAACTCGTCTCTTTTAAGGAAATAGTCGCTTGCCCAAGGCTAAGGTTGACATAATTTTAATCTAATAATTTTATTCATTGAGTAAAGATTTGCTTGGTTTGTCGAGTCAAGAGCCTCCAAACTATAAGGCCCTTGTCGTGTTCTTTGTTGTTGGAAAGCTAAGGGTTATAAGTCTTAGTGGTCATTAGCATGTTCTTTAAGAAGAAAAACATTTGTCGTCATACTTATATTTATCAATAATATATAGCCTTGATTTTTCCTGGAGAATGGTATATTGTGAATGTGAATGTTTGATGGACATCATTGTGTAAATATTAAAAATTAACACAAGATCTTTTAGTTCATTGACAATGGTTGTTTAAAGTTGTCACCCCATTGTCAACATCAAAATTCCTCCTCATGTCCTAGTGTGATTAATTGCATTTTGAGATTTGGTTAGGTGAATTGAGGAAACGAACCAAAAAAATTTTAAAACACAAAGGCAAAATTTGTAAATAAAAATCAAGAAATATAATGCATCATCAATGTTACATATCAAAATGGATGAAAATGGCTGACGTGTTCATTCATGCCAAAAAAAAGTTAATCTTTTTAAAATGCAAAAGCCAAAAACTATATGCCAAAATGCATTTGAATAAAAGAATAAGTTTGTTAAGATATAATCATGGTATATGACAAGTTAGTGCAATCTTTTCCCAAAAAACTCATTTGGGTCCTCAGCACACCAATTTGTTTTTTTTCGGTCACCAAGTGGCAAAATTTCACCACCCTAAAAAAATAATAATAAATTAATTTTCTAATTTTTTTTATATTTTTAAATACCACTAGTTACACTATGTGCTTTATATAGCACAGAGCACATCCAGCCTCTTCTCCTCTAAAAGAAAGAAGAAGGAACAAAAGAAATCTTTTGTGGATAAGTTAAGGTTGATCTCGACACCGCAGTTATTTTAACTTTTACCCCCCCCCCCTCCTCCCCGTTATTTTTGGACCTTCTACTTTTCCACTTTTACTCCTAGTAGTTTTGTTTTTTGTTTTTTTTCTTTTTTCTATTTTTTTCTTTTTTAAAATTTTTTTTAACAGTTTTTTTAAAGTTCCTCATCCACTTAGTGGTGACCGGTCAGCCCCCTCTTGACAACCGCCAATAGGTACTAGGTACCTATGTATAGGTACCCATCGATTTGATTGAGGGCTATGAGTAGCCCCTACCTGGTCTGGCGTCATAGGTACAGCCTCTCCGTCTGATTGCCTATAGCTCCCCCCGAGCTCCGCTACTACAGACATGGACGTAAAGAAACTCCTGGAAGTAAAAGATGACAACTCCTGTGCTTTGGGCTGGTTTCAGGGAACCTCGCGGTCCCATATCGTTGGGAACTGAGCTCCCCACTAGAAATACGGACATAAAGAAACGCCTACAAGTAAAAGATGAGAACTCCATTTGCTTTAGGTTTCAGGGAACGTGGATATGTCTTTGGGAACTGAGCTCCCCTAAAAACACGGATGTAAAGAAATGCACGGAAGTAAAAAAGATAAGAACTGTTGGCCTTTATGTTTCAGGGAACGTGGCGGTTCTGTATCTTTGGGAACTGTGGTTGGGAACTCGGGAGGTATGGCCGGAGAACGCGAGCGGGCGTAGGAAGGAAAAAGACGCGCGAGACTCGCGCATCACCGCCCCTCCTCTCGCGTCTCTTTGTCTCTTTCCGGAGTCCTCTTGCTCCTCGACTGGCCCATGTCCGCGTCCGACACTGTAGATGGAGGCGTGAGAAGGCGAGGAATGCAACGAGCCATTTTTTGCTGTATCGATTTCGGTGAAGAAGCCGCCCAGATCCGAACAAAAGTGAAGGACTGTTGGTCGTTTCATACGAGGAGAAGAGAGTAGGTTTGTTGTTTATTCTGTCTTCTTTCTTTCTTTCTTTTGTGCTGCTCAGCACGGTCCTTCGAAGGAAAGGCGGTTCAAGAGCGGGCGGCGTTGCTACTTGTGTGTCGTTGCTTTGGATCTTACTTGAGAAAATTCGGTGCTAGCTAGATCGGTGGTACGTTCTTCTTTCTTCAAGAAGAAGGTTACGGGAGGGGAGAGGGAGTTTGCGTGGATGCAAGTGTCACGGAACAGTTTTACTGCTCCTTTCGCAGGCGGAAAGGAGAAAGGAGGAGATTCATGAGAGAAAAAGAGAGAGAGAGAGGATTCTTCTCTTTCTGTCTTTCTTTCGGGAGAGAGTGGTTGTTATTGTACGCTGTTTTAAGTGCAAGCGGGTGGCTAATTGTGTGGCTTTGAACCTCGAGGTCGAGGGGAAGGAAAATTCGAGACGAAGTAGTGTTCGCCGCCGGCCGGAGGTAGCAGGCAACACAACAGAAGAAGAGAGAAGAAGCATGAAAAGCTCAGGAGTATTTGGAATCGGCTGAGAAATGTGGGATGTATTCCTCTACATGAACATGGTCGCGGAGGCATGTACTGAAGTGCCTCCGTGATCAAGAGATCTCAGACCTAAAAGCTGACTCACGAATTCGCAGAAGAGCATGAACTGGTGGAATGCTGCAATAGGTAACTAACTCATTATGCTTTGAAAAACGTTTGCCGGGAGAATTGCATGTCCAGCAGGCAGTCACGGTGATCTGTAGCTGGTAGAAGGGACACTCTAGGCTTCTCCTTGGTCGCAACAGTTTGCAAAAGAGTTTTGAGGAAATCATAGAATCATACAAAGTAGCAAAGCAAAGCCGTACTTGTGTTCTTTGTGACTAACGTGCTCTCGGAGCGGAAGCGTTTTTGAAGAGAGACGGGGAGGAGGAGGAGCTATGGAAACTTACTGCAGAAACAGCCTCCAAGCCAAGTAAGTGGATACGCACGTTGAACTGGATCGATCCACTTCTTGCATAAATTGAGAATGCAGCAGCTTTGCAATCAGCTTGCCGAGTGGATTTATTTTTATTTTATTTTTTCCTTTACAAGCAAAACACCAGAGTACAAGAACACTGGCAAATGATCAAGCTGCAAAGAAAGATTTTTTTTTTTTCATCTTTCTTTTTTGACCTAAAGTCAGTTGCAGGCTGTTGAGAAAATCTCTTCACCGCCGAAAAGTTTGTCATATATCCTTGGACCTTGTTGCAAAAAAACTTGCAGTCATCTGCAGTTGGTGCTGCAATTAGGGCCAGAAACTTTGTTTCTAGAATCTGTTCATTTTATATGCACCATGTGTGACTGTGAGCTTTTGGGTCAGAACTTGATGCTCACCATGAGGACATGTAAATCACCCCAACAACAAAGTACATGCATGTCATTTGTAAAACTTTGTTTTGTGGTGATGGTTATGCAGATATGCAGAGGCTTGCAAAGGCTATGGCTTGGCTCCCCACTCGAGTGTGCTCACGGCATTTGCTAAGGTCTGAGATAATCCCTATACTGCCTAGAAATCCTCATCAATTGCACATCTTCTTAGCCTATTCAATAAGGTTTTCAACATGTCCGGATCCTTCAGTGATGCTAGGGTTTGGGATGATCATTGGGATGAGGTTTGCTCTGTTTTGTTTTATTGCACAGATGTCCAGTAAAGAGCCACAGGTTCTTGAACTGTGCTTGGATCATATAGCGGATGTTGATGTTGCCCCACTGGTTGACATCCTGCAATTGGTGCAACACTCTGAGCTAGCAGCAGTGGATGTGATCAACAACAACGCTGCTTCCAGTCTCCAGTGGCAGCTGCTGATTCAACTGCTGCATGCTGCTGGCCCCAAGCTCCGTATTGCTGATCTCAGAGATGTTGCACTTGACCGGGAAGCTTTGAGGTTGGCTTCTACTTCTACTGCGCCCCCTAGCTGGCTATGGCACCCTTGCAGACCAGCATTTTAGTAATGCTTGTTCAAAACCATGCCTGCTATTCAATTCTATCAGTTACTGATGCATGAGAATATGATATTGCTCAGCTATGCAACTCTTAGCCTATTCTTATGTACAAGTACTCGTACACTTTTTTATGCTCTCAGCTTGTCTGTGCAGAGTGCTCTTTCAGGGAGGACTTCACTGCCAGATCTTGAATCTAAGTTTCTCGCGTATCCGGAAATTCATTATGGTAGGACAGTTTCCATGGCTCCACACTCTGAACCTTGATGAAAGCTACTCTATAACAAGCCTACCTGATGGCTGCTTCCGTGCCATGCCAAAATTGGCATCTCTCTCCATGTGCGGCACAGGGATCTCAAATCTGTGGACAACATCTGCAGCATTATTCAAACTCCCATCTCTCTCAGAACTGCGGTTTCAAAGGTGTCTATGCTGCCAGGGAACAGGCCCATGCACAGCAATGACAGCAAGGACACTATCAGATGCTTCAGGCTTACGAGAGGGCAACACAGATCAGGTATCATGGCAGTTCCAGTACTGAATTCTGTGCTTTGGGAACTGATTTTATTCTTCTGCTGTCCTAGCTTTAGAAACCTGACTTGTTCATGTTGGCAGGCGAGTGCTGAGCAGAAATCCCAAAGAGAGTGGGCACCACCACCATTGAGGGAGGGAAATGGTTATGGGTCTTCAGATACAGAGTATCCTTACTCAGGAAGTGATGATGATGTGTCAGATGGGCCCTACTCTGATGACAACTCTGATGACAACCAGCCATCTGTCAGGTCCAGTGGAGAATCATCAGGCGAAAGTGAAGTAGATCAGGTCAGTGCATGAAGAGGCAGATGCTTCATGGTTTGGATGACAGGAGTTTTCATCTTTCAGCAAAGTTTCTTTTGAGTTGAAAGTTGGATTTTGGACTGCAGGTTGAAGTGAGTGAGGGTCAGCAAGCAATGGATATCACCATTGAAGATTCAAGGGATTGTACATCTGAGACAGCTGTAAGAACCCAGAGTGAAGGAATCCCAATGGAAACCACCAGAGCAAGCACTAGTCAAGTGCCTTTGGACATCTTAGCATTTGATGTTAACACCATGCATAGATTGTTGGATCCACATGAGGACAGGGGCAGGGCAGTAGCTGAGATTAGCAATGAGGATTTTGCAGCATCCTCAAGCTTTGTTATGACTGAAACAGCCAGTCTTGTTCATGAAGTCAATGAACGAGCCAGTTTTCGCCTCCACTCTGCCAGTGGTGAAGGTGCAAGTGACCGAGGGACAGGGAGCTCTGGAGATGAGGGAGAAGAACAGTGTACTCTAACTGCTGCACAGACTGCTCTTTCACTGGGGCTAACTGGTACTCGCCATGTATCACCAATCTGTTATGAGAATCACTACCGGGAATTCATGATTGCCACACTGCCAAGACTGCAAGTGTTGGATAATGTGGCGGTCACATACTGTGAGAGGGAGAGAGCACGCAGCGTGTGCAAGGAGCATTTTGAGCTTGTTGCTAACAACCGGAGGGAACCAGAAAACGTGATACAGGTAGGGTAGCAACCAGAGGGAAGCAGAAAATGTGATACAGGTAGGGTGGATACTTGATATTACTGGAGAAAAACCATTAGGTTCTCTATGATTTTTCTCAGCTCCATGTGTGCCTGTTGATGTTTCCAGGTGCTGAAAAGACGGGAAACTGGAGGATGGGGAGTTGGTGCCACCAGTGAGAGTAGCAAGCTGGGGTTTGTCAACCATGAGCACAGCTCTGCTGCTTTCACTAGGTCTCTTTGTTCAGCCAAGATGGCATCATGTTCCTGGCCGGCAACCACTGCCATCTGCAAGCTCAAGAGGTCAACTCTTGACCTAAGCCACCGCTGCCGACCACGCCAGTTTGAGTATCATCCCACTGAAGCGAGCTATATGGTGTTTGGTACTTTGCATGGAGAGGTGGTGGTTGTAAACCATGAGAGTGATAAAGTGGTTGGTTATGTTCAGTCCATTGGCGCTCCTCACAGTATTCTTGGACTTTGTTGGCTCAACAAAGACCCTAATAAGGTAAGACCCTAATAAGGTATTCTCTGTCACATCAACTTAGGTTGTCAGGAGGATTGTTAAGGTGTGAAGTTTTTAGTTTGCACATCTCTTAGAGTTTCTTTAGTTTTAGGAGGATATCCAATTGATTAATGTCTGGCATGAATGCTCTTCAATTAAACCATGATTGTGGACCTCATGTAATGCAATTGATCATGTTGTATGCTGAGAGACTTTTGAATCTCAGTGCTTCACATACATGGCTGTGCCAAACTATGTGACAACATTTCCTCGCCAAGAGAATCCTCCTCATGGTTGTGTATGAAATGGCACAATGCAGCTCATTGCTGGGTCAGATAATGGAAGCCTTCAACTTTATGATGTGAACCATATGCGAGCTTCAATGGTGACGGCAGGTGGAAGGAGAGGAGGTTTAAGTAACACAAGTAGATATGAGAGTGCTGGGTATTGGGGTCAACAATCAGGAGGGTCTGTGAGCAGCCGTGTTAATCGAAGCCCAACAATTCACACCTATGATGATTTTGAGCAATTAACATCTGTCCACATAAACTCAACAGACGATTACTTTTTAGCCAGTGGTTATGCAAAGCACGTAGGTTTGTATGATCTTCGCACTGGTATTCAACTTCAGATCTTCCCAGACCTCCACCAAGAGCATATAAATGTTGTGAAATTTGCACATCATTCACCATATCTCTTTGCTACGTCCTCATTTGATAAGGACATAAAGATGTGGGACATAAGGCAGAAGGTTACGACACCAATCTACACAGCACATAGCACTCGTGGCAATGTGATGGTTTGCTTCTCGCATGATGACCACTACCTTCTGTCATCAGCTGTTGATAATGAGGTAATCTTCAGTTTCATTAAGTTTTATCATTGTTTCTTGTTTCAGGGAATATCAGCAACAGTGAACAACAGCAATATATGCAGTGGATGATCTTGTAACAAAGAATGGATGTTACCCATTGTTATTTTGTGCACAGGTTCGGCAACACCTGGCAGTGGATGGCAGGCTGCACCTGAAGTTTGATATAGCACCAACAAGAAGCATCCAGAACTACACACGCTCATACTACCTCAATAACCGGGATTACATCATCACTGGCAGTTGCGAAGAAAACATTGTTCGTGTTTGTTGTGCACAAACTGGTCGACGGCTCCGAGACCTGTCCTTGGAAGTAGATTCCCTATCCCTGGAACATTAGCATATTATAACTTTGAGATTCTGGTATTTCTGCCTTCATCAAAGCATTGTGTGGGACAAGTAAAGCTCTTAGATTTTTGCTAACATGTATTGAAGTCCTTGTACATTCTTTATGTCAGTTCTTTCCCATCCCAGCATTAAACTAGCACAGTCAAGCTATGGTGTTGACTGCTTTTGACCATACTCTCACACATGTGAACTGTATTCAGGGTCGGGGATTGAAGAACTCCTTGTATGTGCAATCTTTGAGAGGTGATCCTTTCAAGGTTAGTGATTTAACATCAGCATGTGTAGCTGAAAATAGGCAGATTTATTTTTGCACAAGTTGTTATTCTTGGCTGTTGCCATCTTTGATAGTACTTCTGTGCGTGTTTTGCTGAAAATAGACACATTGATTCTGCATGAGTTGGATATTCTTGGTTGTTGTGAGCTTTGATAGTACTTATGTGCTTGTTTGACATGCAGGATTTTCACTTCTGTGTCCTGGTTGCTTATAACCATCCACATTCAAAATCTGAAATTGTTAAGGTAGTACTCTGTTACATCTGAGCACTTGATGGTCCAATTTGCAAGCATTAGAAGTGGCTTTTTATTGCCAGGATCCTTTTCATGTTTCATTTCTCACTGAGAGGGGAAAAGTAAGGTGCATGTTGCCATGGGTTTCCAACTATAGATGCAAATCCAGCATTGTGAAGGGTCTAAACTCTCTCCATACTTTGTTGTAGCCTTCAGTGTTGATTGTACCTTCATACAACACTCTTACTAATATCTCTGAGTAATCTACATAGAGATTACTAAGAGCTATTTCATTGTCTCCAGGTGAATCTGCTTACCAGTGGTGAGAGGAAGGGACATGGACTGGAGCACCAACATGCATCACTGACAGGCATGGGGGGATAATTGAATCTCTATCCTGTAATGATCCACATGATTGCTCGAGCTTCAAAAGAGGTGCACATCATAACAATTGTGTGATACACAGAGCATAAACTGAATTAGAAGATAGGAGCTGGAGTTCAACAAAGGCACAATACATCCTGATTGATCATTTCTCTGAGGTGCACAGTAAATTTCAGAATTCAGAAAGTGCAAGTCAACCTAGGCATCCACCCAAAAGCAGCTATTTTTGCCATGGATTTCATGCTAAGATGCTGTCCTGTGCATGATGTCTCTAGTTTACAGATCACCAAGAATTACTTTAACATCCTTTTTGCAATCTGATTCACTGACTTCTGACTAATTGGGCTTTTAACATTGCTTTGCTAAAATAGGGCTTGCACAACTTTTCTGCCCAGAACACGGGCAACAACCAGCTTCTCCAACTTGCTAGAGTTCAGAAGATTTGAATCCTGGCAACTGCATCATTGTCAATCGAGCTTTTGAAACTTTCTGGTTGTCTTTGTAAGTAGTACTATCTTTTCACTCAAGGATTCCTAATTGACTCAACCTCTAAATGCCACAGCAGCCCAAATTTGTATGATTTTGTGTAAAGTTATATTGGATGGCCAACTTTGATGATGAGATGATTTCTCTCTCATCTCAACTCCAGTTTGCATAGTTTTTTTTTCCACATCATTCATCTATCTATCTCAGAATTTTCACCATCAATGAGGCATGGTATCTTGGTTCAATTCTTCAATTTTGAAAGCTGCCTGAAACTAAACAGATTAAACTCTAATGGCAATGATTTTCTATTTCTGAAATAAATCCCTTTTTTTTCCAAACTGAAAGATTCAGCTTGAAGCCTGTGACAACTTTAGTGAGTAAGATTTTTAAAAGTCCAATGTAATCCTTGTTTCTTGTTCACATTTGTCAGTTCTGGTCTAACTTTTGTGTTGTTAACTGTTTTGGTGAAATGTCAATTAGGGTTAAGACACTGCAGATAAATGACAACCCCCTAAAAATTCTCTGCTATAATTTTATGACAACTGCATGGTTACCTCTTGGTATGAACGAACAGTTCTGTGTCATGAGATAATGGTTAGGCCATTTTGGCAGACATGGTTATCAAAGCTCACCTCTAACCACAAAAGCAAGTTAAGGTTTTGATGCAATTACATAGAGGTTTGGTGCAAATTGCAAATTGCTCTATCAAAAAGAGAGCCAACACATTGCACATCAGAAGAGGGATGAGAAAACCATTGCTTTGACAAATATGACAAAATGTCTTCTGCTTTCATTCTGCAGGGAATGCAACACCACAGCCATTATAGTTTCTGACCAAAAGCTTTCTTATTGACATAAAAAGCCACTGAGCAAGACAAAACTATTTATCCACTACTGCACTTCGCACAAGGGATGGAATTTATATTAAGATTTAAAACTAGGTTCAAACCAGTGTTGGGTTAGTATCACAAATCCCCCCGGGCATCAGCCGGGCATCAGAGTCTGAACCCCTCAGGGTATCACACTGCATGATACCCTGCCTGAAAACAGGTTAAGTTTTTAAAAAATAAAAATAGTGAGACCTGGTTAAGGTCTGACCCCTTATCCAGGTCAGGGTCTCAGAAGAATCCTATGTGAAAAAATTAGGGTTAGGTGTAGGTGCACATTCCAACAGCCACTTCCAAAAACCCCTATTTTTTTTTATAAAATGCACTTTTCTCCCTTAGTTCTTCCTCTTGTGTTTTTTTCACTTGTGTTCACAAAGGTTGGGCATTGTGCGTGTTGTGTTCTCTAGTGTTTTTGTGTTGTTTAGATTTTGGAGTTTGGATCACAGAGTTAAATTTTTCTCTTTTCACTTTACTTTTTTTCCTCACCTTTCCTCACTCTCACTCCTTTTTTTCTTTTTTTTTCCCTTCTACTTCTTTCCTTTGAACCTCTTGTTCTTATTGCCTTGCCTCACCATCTCGCTTTGCTATTTCGAGGCCTTGTCCTACTGCCTCAAGTTGCTACCTTGCCGCCTTGCTATGCCTTGTACTAACTTGAACTACTACCCCATCATTTCATCCTACTACCTCAACCTACTACCTTGTCACCTTGTTGTGCTGCATGCTACCTCAAACTGTCAAGCTACTTCAAATTGTCGAGCTATTGAGTTGCCAAACTACCTCAAGCTACCTCTCACTACCTCTACCTTGTTGCCTCATTGCCTTTACCTCTTGTTGCCTCTTGCTACCTCGTTGCCTTGAACTGCCTTACACTACTTCGCTACCTTCCTGCCTCGCGCTACTTCATTGCTTTGTTGCCATTGCACCTCAAGTACCTCTTGACCCCCCCCCATTTGTTGCTTTGATGCCTTGCTACCTTACCACCTTGCACCTCATTAACTCATTGCCTTGCTACCTTGTGTTGGTTGGTACTTCCCTCCTCCTTCCTCTTTTACAAGGAGGAGCTTGGAGAAACGAGCTCTCCAGCAACTAGATAAGGTTAGTTTTTTTTTTACTTTCTTATTTAATTTTCCTTTGTTTGTTTTCTTTTGTTAAGTTGTTTTTTTTTTAGATTTTTTTTATTATTTTAGTTTTTTTTATTCTTGTAATATGTTTGTTTAAAAATGTAATTTTTTTTTTTGTTTGTTAATTGCTAGATATCCATAAACCCAAACAATTTTTCTAAAAAAAATTATCATTATATAATTTTGTAATCTTACTAAGAGAAAATTGAATGATTCTATTTTTTTTCCTAACCTTCAACCCCATTGTTCGTAAATGTTTTTTCTAAACTCTAAACCCTTGTGAATATTTGATTTTTTCTTTCTTTTTTGTTTGTGAAAAAATTGGGGATTGTTTATTAATAAATTTTGCTTGAAAATCTTATGCTTTAACTCTAGAAATACTTTTGTGAAAAGTACTAATGGAACAATCTTCTGCAAATGAAAATGTTGTAATTGGAAATAATGAGACAATTGAAACATGTATGAATGATGAAATTATGGAAGAAAATGTAAGTGTGAAAATAAAAACAAGCAGGAATCCAAAAAATGAAAAAAAAGAACAAATGAAAATAAATCTTCAAAATTTGCATGCACAAAAAAAAAGTTGGAAACCACATGGAAGATTATCTTTGTGTTGGAGTTTTTATTATGTCAATGATAATGTAGAAATTGACCTTGAGAATACACAAATCATGCATGTATCCTTTGTTATCAAGAACCTGTAATAGGAATAAATTCGAGAACTCAAGCAAGGAAGGATTGATTTTTTATTACAAGACAAATGGAATAACTTTTTCTAAAAAAACATGTGGATGCAAATCACACTATTATTGCAAATATGTTTGAAAAAGAAGTAAATTCTTTGTTAAAAGGAAAAGAAGAAAAATAACCAACAAAAAAAAGTGATTGTGTTTGGTGGGTCAATTTCTAAATTTTTTTCTATCAAAAATTCCATCAAAAGAAGATGTGCCATGAAAAGAATTTTTAGAAGACTTGGGTCTTTCAATTGTCATGAACTATTTACCAATTCAATTTGTGAAAAGCATGTGGCTAAAATGCTTAGTTTTGTGTTTGTGTCCAAATTAAATTACCCTTGCAAAAGGCAATTTTCACTAGAGATATTACCAAGGTTAGTTGAGAAAACAAGTCAATAATATGTTCTTGCATAGCAAAAAAATTTCTACAACAACGAGCTTGGATCTTTGGATGTCTAAAGGAGCTTATGATGTCTTTGCATTAGTGATCAATTTTTTAAACAATGATTGGCAGCCAAAACATGTAACTATTGGCTTGTTTGAAATGACAAAGATTATTGACCAAGCATTGGCTAGAAGTCTCACAAAGTTATTAGATAAATATAATTGAAGGAAAAAAATCATTGCTTATGTCAAAAATGAAGGGTCAAATTTCAATGCAATGAGTATTGCATTAAAAGTTGTTGTAAATTGTGAATCTTTTGGTTTAAAAAAAAACTTTCAGGGCACTTGCTTTGGGCATGTTTTTTCAAAAGCATGTCAATATGGCACTATAGAAGAAAAGGTGTGTAAGGATCTAAAGTATGTTTTTGTTAAATATGTTCAAACAGATCTGCAAAAGTGCATCACTTGGCCTAAGAAATCTAGGAAGGGAAGGCAAGAATGGAACAAGGCTTATGTTAAAATTGGCATTCACCCCAAAAAATTGAACACTTTAATGAAAACCAAGTAGTCTTCTTTGTTTGATTATTATTTCAATAGTTTACAATTTTTGAGGTTCTAAATTAGACAAGATAACTAATCTTTTATATTATTGGTTGTGTTACAAGTTTACTAATAAGTTCATTATGTTTCAAGAGGCCTTACAATTTCATTACCATTGTGCCCTGTTATAGCAAACAAATTGTTGTGAAAGTCACTAGTTGAGTGCTTCCACCTCTAATTTGGCACATTTGTGAAATTGTAGTGGATTGTCTTTCTCCAATTGTTTCTGCTTGTGTTCTTAACCAATCCGTGGACATTGGCTCCTCAATGATGTTTTACATTTTGCTATTTCTATGACTTTGAAATTGAAAGCGAAAAACAAAATTATTCTTTCATTTGAAAGCTAATGGAAGATGATTCCATTATTTTTTATGAGTTATCTTTGCTAGCCTTTAATATTAAAAGGGAGGTAATCAATGTGTTAGATTCTTTCTTTTCATTTTTGAAAAAATATGAAAATAAGAAAGCTCATAATATGATTTCTTTAATGTTAGACCCTAGGCTTAAAAGTCTTCCTATAGTATCCTCATTTGTTGGAAGGGAGCAAGGTGTTGTTCTTGTTAAGGAATATGATAGAAAACGCTTGTATCCTATGTTGGTGAAATGCCATGAGCATTTGCATTCTTGGTAAGGTTAGATACGAATTGTGTTGATCAAGATTTTTTTTAACAAGATTGTAGTTTGGATATTTTTGAGCAAACTACAATCACAAGTGAACTAGTAAAAGAGCTTGTGAATAAGGAGTTGCTAGTTTTCAGGAGATATCAATTGGATGTTAAAAACATCAAATGTCCTCTTCAGTTGTGGTAGAAATATGAAACAATGTTCCCTATAATTGGATTTTTAGCCTAACAAATTTTGGGTGTTATTGGATCTCAAATTGAAATAGAAAGTAAATATTCCAACCTTAAAAGATGTCATTTGCAAACTGAAAATTTGGAGAAGTTGATATTTGTTAACAAAAATTGGCCTAATGATCTTAGAATAGGTTGTAAGTCTCCTTCTAACTTACTTAAATTCCTTGAAAGGGATGTAAATCTTAAAAAGGAGTTTAAAAAATTCGAAGGTGAATTTGAAGTGGATGAAGTTGTTGAAGTGTAAAACTTCAATAAATAAAATGTTATTTAGTGTTAAAAAAGTTGTTTGTAACAATGTTTGTAATTTTTTCATCAATAAGAAAAATAATAAAATCAAGATTTTTTAATAATTTTAATTTTCTACAAAAAAAAATTTAATCATAACCAATTAATAAGTAATTCCCGGTTTGTGAGAACCAGCAAAGGAGAACCAATTGTTCTCAAAATTTCAAGAATCAACATATTGAGAACCAGTTTTTTTTTTTTAAAATATTGATAACCTTGCCTGGCATATAAATTTTTAGGGGAAAAGAAAAGTGAAAACCAGACCATTTTATAAATTTTTTTATGAAAACCAGATCTGATGGGTATCATAAAAATGTGATACCCGCCCAACACTGGTTCAGCGGTTATGTGCGAAGTAAGCAGTGTGGCGCTGGTTCAGTAGTTATGTGCGAAGTAAGGTAAACTGGCCCGCCACCAAACACTAGACTATTACTGAACACTTTGGCAGATCTTTCTCAATTCTTCTCCATTTTGAGTGATTTAAAATGATATAGGAGAAACTTCTCAAGCTTTACAAATCATCTTTGAAATGCAAAGCCAAAGGAGCAGCCAAAAAAGAGCAGTAAAGAAAATACATTTTTCGGAATTGCAAGATACTTTTTTCTTTTTTAGGTTTTTCCTCATTTTGATCCCTCCTATTTCATCAGTGCACAACTTTCTATTGTTATTTTTTCGAACTGAGCAATTTAAATTGCTCTGAAATTGCCATCTTAATCTCTACAAATCATCTTGTAACTAAAATGGCAGTAAAATAGTATTTAAGGATTTTTTGAGGGATTCAAAACTAGGCTATGAACTGTTCAATCAAGAATTTTCTGTGAAAATGACACCCCCTTCTTCAAGGGGCCAGAACTTTCTCGCCTCTAGCCCATTTTTGCTGATTTGTAGTGCGATGGATGCACAAAGAGGGCTCCATCTATTCATTGGACACCATAAATGATAGGGCCTCCTGCAAACACGGAGGGAAACCCTACCTTAATTGTACTATGACCAGCCTCTCTACCCTACTGGGTGCTTCAACCAGAGTCCAGGAGATAGAAGATATCATTTCATACCAAAGTAATCTGCAAAACATATGCAATGGGTTATGGCAAAATGGATACAGTTTAGTCAAAACAGATCAATATTACTTAAATAGGAAGTTCCATACCCAGTAATAGTCAAACGCAAAATTACCCTTCCTCAGCCAAGTCCCACCTTTGACAATTTAAGACCTATCTCATCAACAGAATGCATTCCTGCACTAAGGACTAAGGATCAATTGCAAAGAAGCAGAGTTGATCACTTAAAGCACTTGGCTTCCAGAAGTTTGACTCCTTGAATTTCGTCTGGCTCCTCAAAGTAGGCATTCACCAATGCCTTCTGTTCCTCGTTAGTGATATCCACCTTTGTCCAGTCATACAGCTCCACATCATAGCACTCATCCTTCACCAACTGTGGAATCTCGGTTCCTCTGGGAAGCCACAAGACAAAAATTGTCAGGGAAATTCAACCTTTCTGAACATATGCACACCATCAATTCTGACATGTGTGAAAACTGTTTTTCTCTTGTGTTTGACTCTAAGCTCCAAGGCACAAGGATGACTGAGAACCTCTTCCACTGGCAACACCAAGAGTACTTCCTCCTTTATGTGCTGGGCTCTATGCATCTCTGCTGCACTGGTAACTTGGGAGGGCACCCATTCCAAGTCTATCAGCGTAGGGTGCTTTAACTGCAGAGTTTCAGACAGGATTCATTATGTCCACCCTAGCTAGACTGCAGCTGAGGAGAATGACATAATGAAAAGCTACATACAGAGGCCAAATAATAAAACCCAGCCATCAGTTGTATGTGAGCCGGGATGTCTCAGCTTGGTTTATGTTGTGTGAGGACAGAGTTCCAAGAACACAACCCCAGAACTATTCAACAATTCACATATATGGACATTTTGCATTGGCAAAGTGCGAAGGTGAACAATACCTGAAGAGCCACACCCCCTTTATAGAGTAGGGGGGAGATTCACTCAAAATACACATCTTGCTGAAGGCGTACTTGCGTATGAAGTCCATTCTTTGCAGAAACCCGCCCACTTTATTCATAGTGACAAAAGTTACTTGGTTTTCATCATTGTGTTTATAGTCACAGAACCACAAGGAGTAGCCTTCAGGGTCATACATCTCCCAAAAACCTGCACCAAAACACACCAATCCACAGAGGCCAGTCATTCTGACAGTAACGATTCTGATGACCTTCCATTATGACAAACCTCTGCAAACCCCAGTACCAACCACAACATACCACATGTGATCAGAAAATATATCCATATCTCTATACACATATCCTATTTAAAATTAGTTGATGGGCCTGACAAATGGGAAACTGCCAGTTGTATGAATATCCGGTGATACCATTGATTGCAAGATGAAAATCCTTTGCCTTGGTGTTGGAGTAGAGACGCTTCCAGTTGTCCAGGACCATTGGACTAGGGGGGAGGGAGTCCAATGGATTCTTTGACTTCTTCACAGGAGCCTCCTCCTCATCCTCCACATCCTCCACAGGTTTCGGAGTTTCAGCAGGCTTGGGAGCCTCCTTCTTTTCCTTTTTCACTTTCTCCTTAGGTGCATGACGTGCATGAGGATGAGGATGAGCTGACACTGGATGCCGGGTTTCACCCTTTGAAGGAGGCGGTGGTAAAGGCCCAACAGTTTGGATGACCTCAGGAACAACCTTTCTGAAATTAGGTTGGTTCACAATGGTCCAGAAGTACCTCTCAATGTGTGGATAGCTGGCCATGAACTCCTTTGTAAAAGCTTTTTGAATGGGTAACAAGAGATTGCAAGCAAGAATGATATCAGCAAGTGTAACTGAGTGGCCAACAACATATGTACGATTAGAAAGATGTTTATCAAGGGCTTCCAATGCTTTCTTTGTAGCATTAGATGCCAACTCCTCCATCTGCAAACCACCAAATCCCCCACAGCTATGGATGTTAAACATGTTATCACTGACTATTACATCAGAATCCCTGCCTCCCTGTCTGCAAATTTCAGTGGTCATAACTGTTGACACCACACTTATTAAAAAGTTTGACTTCCACAGTAAAGAATTCAGAATTAGTTTTAACAAAGAGTGAAGTCTCCAACCTCTGCATTGTAAACACCACTACCAAAGCGAGGGCCAAGCCACTTTCCAATGTTAACATCAATCTCCAAGGTTGAGAAGTCAATCCATTGCTCTATCTGGCCCTGGTATTCAACAAAGCATGTCATTATAAATTCAAGAAATATGCAGAAAAATCCATTTCACTAGATTCCACTTAAGCAAGAGTGTCCATAGCTCTACCGATGCAACATACATATCTATGAGATTGCAGAGAAAAATTCACAACACATTCAAGGTAATACACAAAGAATTCTTGGTCCTAACCTTATGAGCATCAATCACAAAGTATCAGACCAACACCTTCAAGTGATATAGGAAGATGAGCAAACACACAACATCATCACCCATGGTGAAACACTTACTTGTTCAAAGGCAGAAGTGCCAAATAAGCCCACATCCTTGAGTCTTGCCACTGGATGTGCATAACAAGCAAGAATGATTGAAACAGAACCACAAAACCTTTGAGAAGACAAGAATCATGGGACAGACCTACAAGTCATGAGCCAGTTGATTGTACTGTATGGCCATCACATCCTAAAGCTTCCTGCAACTGAGACCAGCATGTACAGAAACTAGCTTGCAATTTTAAAACAAAACAATCTCACAACAGAAAAACTGATTGATCCACCAGATGAGCAGGCCAACATCAATCACCAGTGCCACATTTGACATATTTCAAAGAGGAGGAGTAGAATCAGGGAGGATTCAAAGTACCATAGCGGGCAATTGCATTGCTTTCAGCAATTGCACCTTCTGGAGTTTCCAACACCGGAACCTGCACAAAGAAGGTGAAAGCTCAAAGATCACATGCAGGTGTGCATCAAAATAAGTATCTTGGACTTGGCAACAGCAGGAAAACATATATATATATTGCAGAAGACAAAATGATGTTTGTTGTACCTTTCCAAGGGGACTGAAAGCCAGAAACTCAGGGGTCTTGTTCGTGACTCCGATCTCAAATGATGGAGTTAGCTCAATCTTCACACCAACGTACTCAGCTGCAATCAGTGCCTTGAATACATTCTTCTTGTTGCCCACCGGAGCATGGATAACCTGGAACGGAAGTCATCAGCAGCCACCACCACCAAAATCAGGCTAAAAACAAAGACACAAAATTCGCGAACAGAACGATATTCTTCTAATCCATCGCCAACATCACGATGGATAATAAAACCGCCGCCGCATAGAAACAAACAAACGCAGATCATTCGAAGTCACGGAATCCCTGGAATTCCGCTCAAGAGTACTACTAAAAACTTTCCGTCTCCAAAATGTGGCATGCAAACAAAAATATCGGAAACAAAAATGGAAAAGACAAACGGTAGTGCTCACAGCCGCCCGGGAACTCCCGGGATGGACATACAACTCCTTGCCGTACCGAACAAGAAAAAACAAAACATTGCAAGGTAAACTCACAGCGTCTACGGAGAAGAATAGTTTTCAACGCAGAAAGTGAAGGAATTCAGAAGGAAGAATAAGGTTGAAGAGGAAAAGAAGAAGCTTACGAGGGCCATTGCGACAAAATTCCCAGCGCCTGAAGGCGGCAGACGAGACGATCACGAGAACGCCAGCGACGGAAGACAAGGGAACAGGCAAAAGAGATACACAGCTGCTCTGCGCAGCTCTGAAAAAACCTTTTTAGGGTTTCGAGAGCTGGCCCTAGATGGATGCAAAGAACTTATCCCAAATTATAATCTCATCCGTGTATCTCATCCATCAATCTCAAGCCGAATAATAAGCGGCATCTGACGGATATTAACGTGCCACATGGACGATGTATTTTTTTTCCTTCTAGGGGCAGGAGGACGGTGTTTTTTTTTTTTTTTTTTTTTTATTTTTTTTTTTTTTTGGGGTGAATTTTTCTACCACTTTGTGACGAAAAATTAGGTATGACTCATACAAATGATTTTTGTGAAAAAAAAAGTGAGAAAGTGACCACATTTTCAGGGCCAAAAAAAGAAGA
>Ga0116227_10006696_pt1 | contig 23147 bp, 20 predicted proteins | sample S1TSphgellanicum_FD_89693 | JGI IMG/M metagenome (GOLD analysis project Ga0116227, IMG submission 89693) | Host-associated microbial communities from peat moss isolated from Minnesota, USA - S1T2_Fb - Sphagnum magellanicum MG | ecosystem: Host-associated > Plants > Peat moss > Unclassified...
AATTTTTAAAAAAATTAAAATTAAAATATTTTAAAGAAACTCATCATCAAAGAAAATGTTTTTAAAATTCCCATAAAAAGTCTTCTTGCTGTGGAAGAGGATGGCACCAACTTGGTTGAGGAAGGGCTTGGCCATCATGAAGGTATCAAAAGTTTAGCGAATTTTTCAATAAAATAGCCAAAAATTGCCAAATTACACTAGAATTGCAACAAAAAAAAAAAAAAAGAGATCAAAGTTTCTCCTGCCCTTGTTTTTGGGGTCAAAAAATGACAAAATTTAACACTGGATGACACCTTGCAGTTTGTAAGCTACCCTCCTATTGCCCCTTGGCTTAAATTTATTGTTTAAAAAAAAAGGCAAGGCTATGTATGTGCCAGTTTAGGTGGGGGGGGGGGAACACCAAGACATTCCCACAATTTGGAGCCCAATTGTTCTAGGCCCTTAACCCTACACAAAACTTGCCCATACGGAAGATATAAATATATTTTATACACAACTTAAACCAACCAACCAAGCAAACAACACACAACCAGCAATGTTGTTGTTGTTGTTATTGCTTTGGGTACAACACAATGGAGCAAGAGAAAAAAAAATGGACAATGAAGAGGTGATGAAGACAAACCTTGACTATGAGTAGATATGTGTCTGAAGAAAACAACAACAACAATAGCAACAATCTCTCTTATAGTACAAAAAAGATTCATCATGTGGACGCCATACCATCACAATGAACTTACTATGTTTATGATCAATCATCTGGACAGAAAATACGACGTTCAACTTAGTTTGTTATTGCCTTTACCCAAAGACAACAGGCCGGAATGCACATGCTTGAATATGTGACCAAAGAACCACGTGTTGTTGGCTTGGGTATTCTAAATTGTAGTTGAATCGGTGGTGGTGGTGATGGTGGTGGGTTTTCTAATCACCGGTCAGATCTATCCATATTGTACACCATAACTAACTTTGTGTAGCTTTTACTTGGATGTACTTCCCACCTCTCCCATTTTTTTTCATCCCCTCTCTCAACTCAGAAGAAGAAAATTCTATAGAAATACTCACTCTTTGTGTTAATGCCTTTGTTTTTGAGGAAAAAGCACAAATTGTTTGTAAGTTTTTTTTCTCTTTCTCTCTCACTCTCTTGCTCTCTCTTCTTGCCCATGTTATAAAAGCATCATCATAATGCACCACATTACACTCACAAATGAAACTTGGGTTTTTGTGTAACTTGCACAGCTCATCACTGGGCATATTAACTACTGACAAAAACTCGGTTTTGTTTCAAGGTTGTTGTCTTCTAGTAAGGGTAATTAGAGTTGGGGCCGTGCAGTTAGCAGAAACCCCTTTCAACACACACACAAACACACACATATATATGACACAGAGGTTAAGTACACAGTAATCGCTTCTTCAAACAAACAAAAACACACACACACACACAAGTTGAGTATCCGCAAGTAAGTAAATGTGGCAGAAGCTCTGTGCACAATTTGGGCTTTTTTTTGCAGATTTGTAACGTCTACTTAGCCCTCAGATACAGATTCTGCCTTTCAGGGGTCCTTCAGTTTCTCTCTCTCTCTCTCTCACCGTCTCTCTGTGCATACTTGTGCAGTTGCTGCCATTAGATCAATTAAAAGGCATACTGTACCTCAGACAACAAGTTTCATTTGAAATGGGGAAATTTAAAATGGGTTCAAGAGAGTAGTAGTGCAGAAGTGAATCCGCAAAGTACAAGCTAATCTTATTCTTGTAATTAACTTATCAAAAAAGTTTGGGTGGCGTCTCTGTTATCCACTTACCGTTTTTTTCCTTGAATCAAATATGGTTTTTTCTTATTTTTGCTTTTGAGAAATACATGAGAGTTTTCTGGGTGTTCATTGGTTGGTTATTGATTTTTTTTTTTGTGAATTTTTTTGGGAGTCAAAGGATTCAAGGCCATGGCCAGGGACTTGGCCTTAGGAGTTCAAACTCAACAACTTTGGGCATTTCAGCCACTTCAGAGCTCCCAACATCTGAACCTGGGAATCACCAATCTTGTGGACAAAGCCAGCAATCCCCTCAACAAAGAGGGACCACAACTACTATCTAGACAATATGCAAGATATAGTGTAGCGTTAACAGCTGAGGAGCGTGGTGTTACCCAACACAAAGTACCATAGCAAAAGAATTTTAAGTGCTGGATATCATGGAAATAAAGGAAAACAAACACAATGTGAAAGATTTTGAAAAACAGAATGCTCGCTCACTCCAATGGGCATTTTGGGAACAACATGCTCCCACATGTTTTTACACTCTGTAACAGGACCTGCAAATGCACTAGAATTCTCTAGCTGCCCAGTGTTTTACGTGCACAGAACTGACTTGTGGGCTATAGGGTTGAATGACAAATTGTTTCCTCTTGGTGCTGCTCCATGACATGGCCAAAGCTTCATGCCATTGCTTGACACACTCAAAAATGTGGACATACCTGTATACTAAAACAAGGGGGTGTGTCACTCACACTGTGGCCTTGCCATTTACATTAAAAAGTATCTTAAGGCAAAAAGAAGAATTATGAAAACTCAAATATTTCACCATGCAAAAATAATATAATCTTCAAAAAATCCTCTACAAGAAACCAAAATCCTTCAAAATATTATAACTCTATAACTAATCTCAAGTTTCAACACAAGCCAAAATATCATCTTTTAAAAATCCTCATATAAAAATAGACCTAATATTATTTATTACCTAGGGGCCTATAAAAATCCCTTTAGCTACTATACTCTATAATGAATCTAAACACAATATCCTTGCTTAGTAGGCAAGGCCAACAAAGTATAATAACATTCAGGTACCAAGGGGCAAAAAACCCAAAAGACACACACGTATACTAAAATAAATATAAATATAAAATGCATCCACAAAATCAAAATCATTTCAGCCATTAGGAAATTAACCATTGGAGATGGGCATCCAACAATTACTGTAAGAGGTATGATAAATAATTGAATATGTAGATGAAACAAATGGAGAGAAAAAAGAGGAATTGTTTTTTTTATTTTTAAAATGTATATTTGGTTCAGCAACTAATAACAAGTGACTAGGCACGAGGGTTCAAACTTTGGCATGAGGGTTCAAACCTGGCAAACCTCTGGGAATGGCCACAAACAAAACATGCAGGCAAAACCGACATTTCCCCAAAAAAATAAATGCACATTTTCATGCATGACGATTTTTTAATTTTTTAATTTTCTTCTTTTTTTTCACTTTGGCATTAGAAATAAAAATTTCCTGAAATTCCTACAGTTGAGGTGGGGGAAAAAAATAGTCAATTAATTTTTCACTAATTTGGCACACCACAGCACACCACTGAGCTTTAGTGCAGGTAGTCAATAATAATGTCAAATAAATTTTTGGAACTTTTGGCATTGGGAGTAGCTGATTTTGAGAAAATTTAACTTTATTGAAAATAATTTAATTATTATCGGAATGGTAAAGGTACTAGAATATATCTATACGTGCACAATGAACCTTTTTTAAAAATTATATATATATATATATATATATATATATATATAGTAATAAGTAATTTCATGACGACAAAGTTAAACAAACTACTATGGGACCAACAAAGCATAAGGAAGAGCAGGAGGGCCAGAGGACATGATGCCTGCAGCAGAAGCAATCCCAAACAAAAGCCTTTTTCTAACAAGCAAGAAACCCTAAACCCCAATTAGCAAAGTAATTGACACCATCACAATCAGCGTTTTCTTGGGGGGAGATTTTCATCACCCGGTGAGAAAAAAATTTGGAAATTTCTGAAATTAAAAAAAAAGACAAAAGTGCGATCATGTTGACAGTTTTTTTTTATAAACTGTAAGAATTTCCTTTAAAAGCATTGATCCAGTTGCTATTTATTTATTTATTTATTTATTTATTTTCATTTCAGGTAAGGTACTAGAATACAGAGCTGCATGAAAGAAAATTCTTAGTTATCAAAAATAATAATGGGGCTCCTTAAAGGCTGACACACTGGATTAGGGCAAGTGTGTATGTGTGTGTGTCGGATTGAAAAATTTCTTAGTTGTAGACGAGGATGGCGCCTTACTTACTTACTTAGTTGTGCTGGCGTCATCACATCTCAAGCATAGCAACCTTAAGCACAATAACAAGGTTCCACATCCTTGCCTTGCCGCCCGGGGCCTTTTGGGGGAGGGGAATGGGGGAAACATATTGTTATGTATATTTTCTTCCCTACACATAATATCCATCCATATTCCGTACATCCATATTGTTATGTATATGCTCTTCCCCACACAAAATATCCATCCATATTCGACACATCCATATTGTTATGTATATGTTCTCTCCCCACACATAATATCCATCCAGATTCCGCACATCCATTCATAATGTTTTTTGTGTGTGTGTGTTGTGTTCGTTCTTTCCACGAAAAGAAAAGAAATGGAAAGAAAAAGAAGAAGAAGAAGAAGAAAGAAGACGACAAAGAAATTAAATTGTTAGCTATATTGAAATATTCTTTTGGTCCAGCCAATTGGTAACAGGCATGGCGAAACCTAGGCTGGTGGCGACGAAAGCTGGCCCGCATCCAACGGGCGGAACCTGGCGAAACTGTGGGCATGGTGGAGACAGTAGTGGTGTGCGAGGCTGTTGTGGGTGCGCTCCTGTTGTTGCTGTGCTGTTGCTGTTTGTGCACTTTGCAGTCGCAGCAGCAGCGGCTTTCTCTCGTTTTGCGTCTTGCCAGGTACGTCGTCGCTCTTACTCGCAAACCAACTCGAGGGTGTGTTGGTCGCCGGAGTAGAACTTTGAACGGACTCCATTTGTTTTTCTCCCTCCCAGAATTTCTTTTTCTATTTTCTCTTGCCACTGGCCGGATTCGTAATCTGTTGCACAAACTGCGCCTGAGCAGCTGCATCTTCCTTTTCAAGCAACTTCTGCAGCACTTGTCATTAGGAGCCGGCGGGAGGTAGCAGCAGCGGGAGCACAAGGACTGTTGGCTGAACATTGTGTTTTTTTTTTAGCTTTTTTCCCCGTTTTTTCCCAGCAGCAGAAAGCTCGTGTTTAAGTGCAAAGATGGTCTGTAACCTTCTAATATTTGTTTTTTTTTTCCCCTCTTTCTTTTTGTGTGCAAATTTGTTATATATGGTCCACAAATCTGCAGACTTGTATCAAGAGTTTGTACATCGCTACAACAGCTCCAGGTCGATGGAGATCATGCGATTAGTGTTCTTGGGTTTTGCTAGTTTTGATGTGAAAATTACAAGCAGTTACCGAGTGCAAGCTTGCGAGCTCTCTCTCACACATGGGTGCAAGCTCTCTCTCGCAGCAAGTTGTTGCCAGAGTGCACGACTAGTTTTGGGTTGAATCCAGATGGTCTGCTTCCTATACACGTATTCCAAGTCGTCGTCGATGTTCCAGGACGTTTGTTTTATGTGCTTTGTTTGAAGGACGAGTAGCTAGGGTCGACGATCCGCGACGGGTATCTAAAAGAGCTCTCGAAGTTCTTGACTCCAGTACAACATACTGGTAGTTCTGTTTTCCTGCATAGGCTCATGAGCAGAATGAGCGTCAAGCTGCCCCGCAAGCTCTTGACATTGATGCCGTGTTGTAGGAGCTGCGGGAGCATTGATCCAGGTTCAGACCAGGAATCGCTAAGTACTGCAAACTTCCGCAGAATAATTAGATACTTATCGTACATATAGATCATGACAGCTCATCGAGATATAAGATGATGAAGTAGACTCGATCGAGCGAATCCTCTCAGCTAGTAGCTGCCGGCATGAAGACTAGGCTAGGTGCACACTCGTTCTGCAAACAAGAAGAAGTCTGTTTTTTGCCCGGCATTTGTCGACATGACCTAGTGTTGTTACAGCACATGTGTCCTCTTTCTCCAGAAGGCAGCAAATTGAGCTACTCTTATTGAACAGATCATGTCTCGTTGAGCTCGTCAGCATGTTGCAGAAAGATTAAGACCCATGGTGTATAGGTGTATGCCATTCTGCACATGAGCTCGGATGATGCACAGACGACACATTCAACTTCAATTCTCTAGGCCTAGTCCTGCCAGCACAGAGCTACTAGATCCTGCTCAATATTCTTTACGTAGTCAGCTATCTAGCTTGTGTGTGCCTCCAGATGCTTCGATTGCAGCAATGCTTCAATTTGTTTAGGTGTCAAGATTGCCTCTGTCACAAGTCTCATGGGACGGATGATCCATGAGGCCCAGTGCGTCCTCTATCTACTTACATTACGAAATGTGCGAGAAGTCATTAAAATATTGTTTGACAATATTGCTTGTGTGAAGGTGGCCACTGAGCGGAGCCGCGACGAGTGCACGATCGATACCTCGAAAGATTTTGGGTGCGTGAGCGCGGCGTTGTTCCAGACTTCAAGGCACACATGATGCAGCAAATGGCGGCCTATGCAAGTTCCAATATCACAACGGAGCTCATTCAGAAGGTTATTTCCTCTCATGCCTACTAGCTTGGATACTCAAATCTATATCCATATAAACGATGATGATGCCGGAGCTGGTCCGGTTGAGATATTCTTGAGTCTTATGAAACTCCGGAAATCAACGAGAAGTCTATAAATACAGGATCAGGTCTAAGGCCTGGACGTGACCACATCCTGGTTGCAAAAGTTCCTGAACCTATGCAGCAAGCTGCGTTCATCTGAAACTAAGAAGAACACGAGCTTTTTTCCGTTGAAATTGGTCGAGGACAAACTTGCAGACCGTGTAAGTGAGTCTCTGGAGTCTGGACATTTGCGGCCAGGTGTTGGTGCGGCTGATCTCTTGGACACGATCATATGAATCGGACCATTCACAACGAATCCAATCCCGACACTCGACGGTCCGTGGAATCGTCGACTAGTCTGGTTCGCTTCATTAGGACAAACAGAACAATGCTGTTTTCAATATAAGATCTTAAACATCGAGAACGTATACTCTCGATCGATAAGCAATGCACAGTCCAAACAGCTCAATTATTGCTGCTGTGGCCTGCAGCTCTCTGTTATCTTCCGCATTTCCTTACATGCAAAAATCATTGAACTCTGCAGCTCGAGAAGCTGGCAGTGTGATCGGTGCAGATTTTCTCGCAGCTAGCTGCAGCCTGTCAGTACTGATGTTGCCACAAAGACCATCCAATAAATTAGTAGCTAGAACTAGAAATTCGTGTTTGTAGGGATTGCCCTTGATCTTGCTGATCACTCCATCTTCATGGAGTTTCTCAGGCTGCAGATGGGGTGAAGCTGATTTAGAAGCTTGGAATCAACTTCTTTTGAATCTCCAGGCCACTATGCCAGCTTCAGCTTCTTCATTAAACTAGTACACTTGAGGATCTAAAAGACTGGATGATGCAGCAAACCCGCATGATCCATGACTGCCGGTCATAGTCGATCGTCTTATTAAAGCAGAACCGGAGATGAGGAAGCTGCGAATGTCATGACTTGCTTACATTTGCACTGAGATAAGTCCACGGATCATATAGAACTGCAAAACACCAGTGCGGCCTTAATCCTGGACTGTTGAGCTTTTCCTCGAAGTATTATAACTAGAGCTTCACGTGAGAATCAGTCGTAGCGTCACGCACGAAATGCATGGGTGCATGGCTCTGCTGTTGTATGCTGCTCTGCTGTCTTCATCTCAACCCATGACGGTACTTAATGCATATGCATTTCAATGGAGTACTCTCGAGTCTCAAGATGGGCGCTGCACATGAGGAGCGTTGCAACATGAGCAAGCAGCTTTTTCTTGTGTCAAACCGCGAGCTTCTTGACTAGAGCTCAATCGCATCATAAACTGTACATGCTGCTTATACTTAGTCACGTACTTTGATCTAACAACAGTAATTTGACGATCTAGCTCTGAGTGTGATTAGTCTGCAAGCTCCTACACATGATGCTTCCCTGTCTGATAATGCTGCACTTGATCTAGAGCTTGTCCTCTTTTGCTTGGCTGAAGCGGGCAGTAGTTGAATGTGGCGGATGTTTCAGTATCTGGATGAGAACAAGCAGCTTATTCTTGCCATTCTTGACAACCAGAACCTTGGCAAGCTCAATGACTGCGCTATGTAAGTAATTGCACTTTCAACCCCTTGGAAGTTGAACCGTGATCCTTGGTCTTGGGGAGTATCAATTCCCCATATTTGAAACTGTGGCACCACATTAATTTTCTTTGCAAAAAATATTATTGTCATGTCCTTCAAGGAATCTTAGTTGTGTTTCGATCGTGAACAAAAACATAGGAAGAAGTTCTGATGCATGTCTGTAGAGGTTTATCTTCATTGAATTCATCGGCCAGAAACCGAGTCCTGAGCTTAACTTCCAAGGAGCATGCACAGTGTTATATTGATACATTGGTAGAAGTAAGATCAAGGGGCGTGAGTGAGTGAGATCGCTAGAAATGATGGAGAAAGTATGGATTGCGTGATGGCTGCTGCAGCAATACTAGTCCAAATATTTTTTGTCTGCTGGACAGTTCTTTGAATTGTTTTGATGAGATCGTCCATGATGCAATTACAACTCATCATTACTAGTATAGTGTAACTTGAATAAGAGACAACATGATGATTCAAGATATGAGGAGAGGTGCACATGATGCAGGTACCAAGCTAAGCTGCAGCAGAATTTGATGTACCTAGCAGCCATAGCTGATGCGCAGCCACAAGGAGCCCACAACCCACCTCAGGTGATGTTTTCACCTGCAGCCCTCTTGGAACCATAATGAGGCAATTGCACCTTATAGCTTGACAAGAGATGCTACTTGAATCTTGCACGAATGTTACACTTGATGCTAGGCTTGCATGCGCCACGCACATGAGCCATGAAGATACTAGCTGTTGTAGAGATCTGAAGTTGTAGACACGCTGCAGCTGTAGTTGAGGAGGGTTTGGCAGATTTCTGGAGCTCAGATTTTGGCATGTTAGGAGCATGAAACATTGATTGCAGCAGATGCTCGATCGGGTGCTTCTTGGATTGGTATGTATACAGGCTGCAGCTCCAGTACCCCCGTCGATCCAACCAGCACAACACTACCTGCAGCAGCAACAGCAGCATCAGCAGCAGCAGCATCTATTCATGAGCCAACGGAACTCGATCCCTCAGTACCTACAGCAAAGCCAACAAGCGTCGCAGCAATCGTTCTACACCCAACAAGCGATGATGTCAGGCGAGGGCAGCGGACTCCACATGTTGTCCAGTGAGAGAGGCATGGGAGACAACGGTCCACAACTGTCGGCAGGCTTCTCAGACGGCGGCGGCGGCGGCTCCACTAGAGATGGCAATCAATCCAGCCTTGGCCTACGCGGCGGAGGGATGCATCATGGAGGAGGAGGAGGAGGAGGTGGTGGTGGTGGTGGTGGTGGTGGTGGACCTGATCTTGGGGTGTCCTCTCCCCTGGGCCACAGAGACGGAGGATCGGGGCAGGGAGGGGATGATTCAGAGGCCTCTTATCTCAAGGGTTCGGATGCAAGTAGTTTGTGAAATGGGTCTCGAAGCTACTCAGGGCTGGACATCCTGCGATCATAATATTCTCGCCAGCTATCTTTTGCCAAGTTCCGAATGACTTCGTCGTTGATCGATCGATCTGTCACGTACTTGCTCCAAAACAAATGAGTCTCACATAGTCTGTCACGGATCCATCCAGGGAGTATTTGCCGAATACTGAAGTAGAGACGATTCCCATTGCCACGCTAATTACTTGTGATCGGCAGACACTGATCATTCTTCTTCTTCTTCATCATCATCTTCTCCATTCATCTTCTACGGTGGTTCTAACTAGAATATAACTACGTCAAGTGGTGGTGGTCGTCTAGTTTGTGGGGGCGGCACAGCCCAATATTTTCTTCGTCAAACGACAAGAAAATTATTGAGGACAAACAGTAGTCATGATCAGTAGTTATATGTTTTGGAGTGTAATTTACACCATCAATTGCACTACTCTATACCTGAAGGAACATAACATTCGTGAGGTCTAATTCTGTTGTTGTTGCTCGATCTCCAATCCCTGAACTTTGCCTTATTTTACACACAAAAGTTATATCTAACCTGATGACGAATGGACTCCAAAGCTGGTGTGCAGCAGCAGCGATCTATCTGCCATGCAAATGGGTAGCAGCTACCCGACATGAATAATATATGAGCGACAACATCTTATAATTTTGATCCATCCGCGTGTGAACCACTGGAGCTTGCTTGCTGCACCAACTAATATTTGTGATGAGTAGTTTCGCGTCTGTTATAGGTGCCGCTGCAGGCGTCATGTAGGTTCAAGTGCTTCTTGTTGTCGCATTTCTTTGAGTTTTGCTTGACATGTTGAAGCACACTGTGTGTAACTGTGATCGCAGCAACTTAATGGAAATACATCCTTAGAACAACGAGATGATATTGAGAGCTCAGCCTTGCAGCTTCCCCAGCTTCGGTCTTTCGCCGACAACCCCATCCTTTCTTCGGCGATGGGTCGTAAGACAGTGTGGTTCATGCAAGAATCTATCTCTACAGTGTCGCAAGCAGCGGTACGAGTCGTGAATGATTGACCTTACAGCAACACGAGTCGTGAATAATCGGGTCGATCGTCACGTGCTGTCCGAAGCGCGGCACCGATCTTCTTCTTTTCTTCCTTCCTGATTCCTGCATCCTGATCATTCATGACCTAAAAACTAGGTGAACTTCTCTTCCTTTGGTGATCGTGCAAACGAGAAAACTTCGGGCGCGGGGGAGCTTTGAATGCAGGTGATGGGAAGGCATTCATGGCACCTGCTACTTGTTCAGATGACCCATAAAAGATGGGCGATCTGGTCTGACAGGACAAGATCTGAAAACCCACAGAGAGAGAGAGAGAGAGAGACAGAGAGAGATGTTTTTCGGGAATCTGAAACAAAGAGTTTGGTCGTCGTCATTGCTGCTGATCATCTAGGGTTTTGAAATTGTCAAGCTAGTCCGCAGGCATTTATATCTCCCTCCGGTCCTCCTGCCTTTCCTTCTGATGACTGACACTCGCCTGCGACGACATTGCAATTCGCGAATGGAAACATTTAATGGAGTCGGGAGTCGTCCGGACGTCTCCATTTTGACGTTGCAAGTTCCTGAGATTTATACCGTATCTCTACATTGTGCGGAAATTGCAGCAACAAAGATTTTGGATGCTCACGAGCTGCAGGTGAGTATTTTTTTCCACAATGATTGCAAAGTTTTTTTTTCTTTTTCAGGTTCAGGAATAGGACTCCGGAGTAAGTAAGTCTCTGTCCAGACGAGATTCTCGTCTACAGTATACAATTCCAGCTTTGTTTGTTAGATTCCCATGCACACAGAGAGAGACTGCGGTTCTGGTCTTGGGTTTCAAGCAATGATATTTTCTGATGAGGAAGGACTCAGGTTGGTTTTGTGGCTTCAAGCAATGGTTTTTCTGATGAGAAAAAAGGACTGAGGAGAGAAAAGCTTCTATGTGAATTCCAGCTGCTTTTGCAGACAAACTTTTCTCCATCCACTTACTGTTGTTCATAACCTTAGTGGAAGAAGCAGTTTCAAGCATGGGATATGGTAATAGTTTTGGCCGGAAACCCACACCAAGCACTTGGGACAATCTCAGTGGACAGTCGACACCAGTATTATCAGCTCTATTGAGAGGATATCACAGTTGATTGTAAATGAGATTCCAGAGCTTTGAAATGAAAGGGTGAAGACAATTTGGATGCTCATGAGCTGTCTCAAAAATAGTATTGACATTAACAACACACTGGTGCAAATGATTGCCACAGCACAACGACAAACTAATTGCAGCAGCTACATCATCAACAAGAACACCACTGATGCAACAAACCAACAGCACACAGACAATAGCAATTACGATTACTTGCATATGGTGTAAACTATTGCTTCACATTCAGTGAGCAACAAAGCCAGGTTGTCAACTGATATGCACATCTTTGATATCTATTCAAATACCCATGCCTAAAAATTGTGTTTTATTTGAACTGCAGGCAAAAGGTAAGCCTAATTACAAGGAGCCTCATGCAGCAAACACAGCTTCAGCCAAATGTGGAGAGAAGCACCAAAGCAAAGGGGTGGTCTGCACCACTTATATGCAGACAGAGCTTCTGGCTTCCTTTTTTTGGTCACACTTTTTGTTAAGCACATCATTCAAACTTGCATCAACAAATACAGGTTTTTTGCACCTTGTCTGGAATCTATAAATGCAGGGGGGAAAAAATAATATCTGACCCTTTGGTCTGGTGCAGGTCTGATTGACATAATAACCCATGTACATTTTTTTTGAATGTGTTGGCCCTTCATTGTGAAATGATTGTGCGAAGGACCTTGCCTGAGTATTTGAACGACAATTCTGTCTCCTCCAAACAAAGATTCTTTTCCTCACGAGTCCAGCCCTGAAATGTCTCACATGCACAACCCCAATGGGAATGAGCTCAAGACCACCCAGAAACAAGTCACCATTTTCAGGCAATAAGCAAGTCATACTATGTAGCCAATCTGATGCTAGATAACAGTGGCAAAAGGATTTTTGTTCTTCAGTTCCTAGCCCCTCTGAATGCTCACACAACTGTTAACAGTTTCCATTTTCAAGCTGAATAGTGAATTTGGTGTCACATTTCAGATCCAATGGGAAGCCACTCCACAGTCATTTTCCTGCAATAAAATTTGTTTTGAGGAAGCCCCAACCAAGAAAAAGTGAAAGAATGCACTGTGTATTTCATTACCTCAGCAACTTTGTTGAGATTTGACTTCACAGCTGCCAATAGCTCTGGAAGCTCCCCATCCCATTTATAAAACTCCAGCTCCTTTCCATCCAATATCATTTCAGCCACCTGTACCCTCCCAAAAATCAGGAAACCACATCCTAATATCCTCCACAGCAGTGATAATTCTGCAAAAGCCAAGAGAGATAAGAAAGGCCAAACACCGAAATTGAGGTAAAAGCTGCATACCCTCTTTCCAATGAAGCGACCCCCAGCTGAGTGGGCAAAGTAGACGTTGTAGAAGTGGCAAATGAAAGCAGGCACATTCTTCTCCGAGAGTTCTGTTAAAAAGTCAGCATAGGAGGTTCCCGCAGGCCCAGGCTCTGGGATGGTATGACCTTGGCTCTCAAACCACTCCAAATCCTTTGCCAATCTCTCTGACCTCTCCAACCCTGTATTCCTGAATAACTCATCTGCACCCACACACAATTGTGCCTTCAAAAGACATGTGTCCTACCTGATTCATTGATCAATTCAGTGATTTCTGCAGTTTAAGTTAACTAGACTTACCACAAGGCACCCTCTACAGAGATACTATAATCTAGCTATTAGACCTTTGGCACTTCCACAGTTTCACCTATATTCCTTGGGATGCATTGGTCACACAAGCGATATTTGAGACTGGATCCATTGCACATTGCCCATCAATGACAAAATTTCTGGTGAAGTCCAAATTCACACTGAATCTTGAAGGCCACATTGATCAGGTGATGAAACAGCCTCAAAAGTAAGATAAGAGAAAGTTAGATCACGTTCCAATCAAGCTTAAAACTTGGAGCTGGATAATGTTAACAATGCTGTTATCTCATTAGAATTATACTTAAACACCATAATCCAAACATCAATCAAACCTACTTCTTCAAAACTTTTCAAAACTTAAAATTTTCAACCTTGCCACCACTCACTTTTTCAATTATTTCAGTAAGGTTGACCTGCAGTTCCTCCTCCATTGAATGAGAACTGCCTTTGCTAGGCATGATATTCCCAATAAAAATATCCCATCCATCACATTGTTCATATTCAAACACAATACTTCTTGTGGCACTTCTTTTAGTAATAATAGATTTCACAAGCTCGCATCAAAAATTTGCAGAAATTCAACAGTTCCCTAACATGGCAGATTCTTACAAACACTCAAATACTCATGTCAAAAAATTGGAAGCAACATCTTGATCAAGACTCCATAACTGAGAGGTGTGAACAAGCTGGGCCACTCTTTTGACCTAATTCATTCAATTGAGCTTACTATCCCTTCAGAAATCCCAGCATATAAAGCACTCCAAGAAATTTCCAATGTATTTGGAGGGCACCTCATATACATGGATATCCCTCTTGGAAAAGAGGAGGAATACTATGCAAGTAGGCAGAAGATCCCTCCCACTCTTAGGGAGTAGGCATAAGAACTTCCCACTCCTGCACCTTGTGATCTTTGTATGTTTAGGTTCATCTTTGCCTTGAGCTTTATGATGGGTAAAGCCCACCCTGGGACCTCACCCTACATGGAAATATCCTCATTAAATGCATACACTCAAATCTTGCAACCTTGCAACTCCTTGGGCACAATTCTTCAATTGGGGTTACAAACCCTGAATAAGCAAAGAAAAACTCTGAAATTTATAGAAAATTGCTGCTGGTTCATTTATGACTTTGTCCCAAATATAGCATCAACCAGAAACCAAAATCACAAAGAAAATGAACACAAGAATGCAGAAGCAATCAAAAAATCTCAGTGGCCTCCTTGTTAGTTAGTAGTAGTACCAATGTGCAGTTACAAACGTCTATCTTCAAAACTGTTGGCAGTATCCCTTCTTGAGGCAAAGAGACACACTCTGCTGCACTTGGTGGCCAGACCATGGCATCCTTTTGTGGACCGTGACTTCATTCTCCATGTTAATTTACAAGGCATATGGCACTGCAAAACGAAAAGAGCAAAGGTGGTGGAGAAAATTACAGGAAGGATGTGTAGCTTTTGCCACAATGGACTCCAAAGTGTCATACACTTTCTTGCTGTCAACGAGAAACCTGATGTAGCCAGTGATGGTGGGTTCCCACTTAGCCACAGGCTGCACATCAGCCTCCTTCCCCCCCTCCTTGGCCTGGTCCTTGGTGTGCAGCTTCATGGCTACAAACCTCATCTCCTCCACAAACCCCTTCGATTCTCCCGGGTAGCGTTGCTTGGGTTTAGGCTTCTCGGGTGCCGCAGAATCAAGAACTGCCCTCACCACAAACACCCCACCATCCGCAGCAGCAGAAGCTGTTGTGGTCGGCCCATCTTCCCTCAAATCTCGAAACCCTAACCCTGAAATACTTCCTAGGAACCTTGATGTCGGCTTCACCTCTGAACAGAAATCGGAACTCGTTCTTCTACTATGGATTCTCGCAGTTATTCCTACTCTGCTGGGAGACTGTGAACTCTGACACAAGCAACTCCTGCCCCGCCCCGAAGGGATGGCAGAAGTTGCACTATGCAAACACAACCTGAGCTCCACCATTGCAAGTGCCATGGCAGAACTTCACAGGTTACACAGCTAGTACGACTCAGCTCCACGACAAAAACGGGAACAACAATTCAGGACGACGACAACGACAACATCAACGCTACCCGACCCCAAAGCTTGTGAAAGGAAGAAGCTCAAAAGGATTCGAAAGACCAAATTTCCAAGGAAAAAGATGAGTGCAGCAGATATTTCCAGTGCACGCTGAAAACCCTGAACAAATCAAACAAACGACCAAACAAAACAAGTAGAATGTTCCAGAACCTATATAGATCCTAAAGAACAGGAACCGTTTGCTGATCAAACCACAAACACGCAACAGTACGTATCGTGGAGAATCTGCTCACCGCAGATGGTGCTCAAGAATAAGTAATGAGTAAATCTGAAATGGGTAAAAGGGAGATTTTGCAAAATTGCAAACAAAAGATGAGGATGATGCTACAGAATGAATGGGTGATGTGCAATCTGAAATGGGTTTTGGGAGGATTTGGCAAAGTGGAAAAACTAAACAGGTGAAGAGGATGAGGATGATGATGCGGCTACAGAAAATGGGTGATGAAGAAATAAATCTAAGGTCGGTGTTTGGGTTGGGAGATTCTGGAGAATGGAAACAGATGATGAAGACACATGCTATGACAGACATGGGTGATGAATCATCCGAAATGGGTATTGGGAGATTTGGAAGAATGGAAACAGATGAAGAAGAAGATAATGCAACAGAAATGTGTAATAAGCAAATCTGAAATGGGTATTGTGAGATTTGGAAGAATGGAAACAGATGAAGATGAAGATAATGCTACAGAAATGTGTAATAAGCAATCTGAAATGGGTATTGGCATATTTGGAAGAATGGAAACAGATGAAGATGAAGATAATGCTACAGAAATGTGTAGTAAGCAATCTGAAATGTGTTTTGTGAGATTTGGAAAATGAAAACGGATGAAGGTGAGGAGGATGCTACAGAATGGAATATGAGTTTATCTGCAATGGGTATATTTGGGAGATTTGGACAAAATGGAAACAGATGATGGAGGATGATGATGCTACAGAATTAGTGATGAGAAATCTGAAATGGGTACTAGAAAATTTGCTGTTATTTGAAAAGATTTTAAATTTTGAATATTTTTCAAATAATAATTTAGTGTCTAGACTCTAAGCTGCCAAAGGTAGTAGAGTAGTAAGCTCACCAGGGTTGTTTTTCCCTCAATTTTTTTTATATTAAAAAATTGGACTTTTTTTCCATTAATTAGAAAAAAAATAAGTAGAAATTTAGACTAGAATAAATAAGAAAAAACATTGGTAAGCTACTATTTCCATTACAAACTGAGCAAAGAAGTTGAACTGGCCAACTGGGCCACCACAAATTGCCAAAATGACTAAGTCTTTCTAAGAGATACACATATCTTGGGAAAAATCAAACTCGAAAATGCATGTCAGAACAAACTAGAAATTTGATTAAACATTTGTCCCATTCTTCAAGCACAAATAAAGGTCCATTGTCTATTATTCAATCCCTTGGTAGTTGCACAATTTCAAAGTTGGCAACCTTAACCTAACTAATATTCTCAACAGCCACACCTTACCTTAGATCACTACCTTGGAGATGGATGTCCTCACCTAGGATTTGAACCTATGACCAATTGGTTAACAGCAGACCACTCTACCACTGAGCTCTGAGAAATTATTGATCTACTCATTCAAAATAATTTTTCATGATTTTGGTCGAAGACTAGTTGAATTTGATCTACCTATTCAAACTAATTTTTCACCATTTTTGTTGAAGACTAGTGCAAATTGATCTAACTATTCAAACAAAATTTTGCACCATTTTTGTCAAAGACTAGTGAAAGGTTAACTTACTGTATCCATCAAGAGTGGAATTTTCATGACCCTTACTCAAAGCAAGTGGCCTTTGGAAGTCCAACACGACACTCCACATGGCATTGTGTAGCATGTCGAATAACTTACTTTGCTTTGTCCACTTAAAGCTTCATTTGGACTTTTGTTGCATGAACTATACTTTTGTCCTTTTGTGGTAGTTTTGAAAAAAAGAAATCCAATGAAAAAGTAAAAGCTCAACATGGAATGGTTGCATGCCAAATAAAAAATTGTGCATGCATCCCTACGAATAATGACAAAATTTGAATGGCCCTCGAAGCCGAATCAAGGATCGATTTGAACATTTACTTTACCCAGTTGTTCTACATTGGACCCGATTCACCACATGTTGATAAAAAAGTATGTAAAAAACTAAACATGGTTTTGAATCCTCAATATGCAAAGGCCAATTGATTATTGGGCATGGAATCATGTAATCGTGTTCAACATGTGTTTTAAAATACAAAACGAAGACCCAAAAAGAAAAGAAAATGAAATGAAATCGACATGAAGGTTACTAATTAAGGTCAATTTACATTACATGCCTTCACACATTAGAATTTAGTGCATGTGTGTGTGGTGTATTAAATTGCACGAGATGAAGATTTTTTCAATTCTTTGTGATACAAAAATTTGACAATGTTTTCCAAGTTCAACAAAAAATTTGTTGAATTTATTATTTTCACCAAGTAAAAACTAAAAATTAATTGAGCTTTTTGATGCAAAAAAATGAAAAAAAATTGTTGGAAAATTTATTGGAGATGTCCCTTGAAGAAGATTATGCTAAAAAGGTTACTACAATTTGTTTCCCATGTTCACAAGGTTCCAATGTTCCTTGCGAGTTGGCTATTCTTCAAGTACCATCTCCACATTGGATGTAAGTCCAACTTCATGACCAAATTTCAATCTCCGGTTACAAACATACTTTTGGGATGAACTTGAATTTTTTCAGCACACTGAACTAAATGACTTATAACCAAGACCTCCCAAAAGATTAAGGCTTAAAGTGACGCAGATTGTTATGATACAAATCCCCTTCTTTATTTGTTAGTGAAAACTAGACAAAAGATCAAATGTGTAAGCTATTGAACACAACACTTTCCAACATCGTGTGTTACGGACATGATGGTAGTGCTCAATGCTCTCTCCTCTTATCTTTTGCAAATGCCATTGTTGACAAATATTTTCAATATTATTTTTGCTTGTTTGTAGATCAATTATTGGTTATATACTAGTAAGACTCATATCAGTTAATATTTATTGGTCATATACTAGTCAAATTCTTTTTTTTTAAAATTTTGAATTACTTTTGATAATGGTAAGCCTTGAGGAAGATAAAGTAGTTTAGAATAAAGAAGTAAGTATTCTCAATGTCAAATCATTTATTTTATTTTTTCAAAACACAAACTATAAAGAGCTTCAATTTTTTTTTCTTTATATTCTTAGGCACTTTTGATTTGTTTCATGAAGAACTATTTTAGTGTTGATAGTGCACATAATAGAAACAAATATATATATATATATATATATGTAATGAAAAATGAAAGATTAAAAAAATTATGAACAATAGATACTAAAACTGCAAACTTAGATCAAATCATAATCACATAGGAAATGTGAAAATCTAAGGCAAAATCAAAACACAACACAACAGAATAAATTATTTTTTCCCATTTGGCAACTATACTCGTACTTTGAATTTTCAATTTTTGGTTCTTGGTTCCATGGCATTTGGACAAGTGTTGTGCGTGTAAGTGTCAATAGCTGTATATATACAAAGTGTAAATCCAGTGTAAGTGTAAATCATTTAAACTTACAAATCCAAATTTTTTACATTTACACTTATCGTGTTACAGTTTTTTTTTCTTTTTTTATAAATTTTTTACACTTACATGGCACCATGTAAATGTTTTGGGGCATGTAAGTCTAAATACTAAAATTATTTGTAAAGTAACCTTGTCTTTGGGCCTCCTTTCACCCCAAACCCTTCTTTCAGGAGTATCCATAAAGTAAGGAAATTTTATTAAATCTGGGAATGAAATCCTGAAAATCAGCATTTAATGCACAAGGTTCAACAGTAATTATAGTAGCTTTACAAAGTACGAGTGAAAATATATGCAGCAACGGTGAAGTGAAGGTGCTAAAAAAACAGGGAAAGACAGGGTGAAACTCAGTTCACCACATAAACTGTGGTCCCCCCCCCCACCCTTGAATGCTAATGTTTTTTATATTCGTGAATCTCACCTTGTTTATGATCAAACTCAGGGTTCTAGTGTTGTTTTCCTTACTTTATAGATAATTTTATTATATATTTTTAATGACCAGACCTTCTAGCAAAGTCATATGAATTAGTTGTGGGTTTTTATGTTTTGATGGCTTTTTTTTTTTGCAATGGGCCATTTAGCTGGCTTATCTTTAAAAATTTATGAAATCTCCCCTCCTCAAGTTACATTTTACATTTACATTGTTATATATTTACATTGTTTTACATAGCCATATAAAATCACATAATTTTTTTTTTTTTGCCACTTACATTGTTTTATCAGACTGCGTAAAACTATATAAATTTATTTATTTTTACACTTACCCTGTTTTACACAGCATAAAATAAATTTACACAGTTTTACATTTACACTTACACGGAGTGTAGGTCCCAAACCATTTACACACACAACACTGGTTTGGACTTGCGGTGCAAAAGTTCTTAAATATTGAATGATTTCTTCACTGAAAATTAAATTAAATCATATAGCTCAAAATTTAGGAGGGATTGGAATGGGCCTTTGGTGTTGTTGGAAAGATCTTAATGAGCAGGATTTGACGGAATAAATTCCAAAAAACCAGGTTTTGGAAGGAAAAATCAGTTGAGGACGTGGTAACACTTGGGCCGATGGCACAGGCCACACTAGTAGATACTGAAACTGCAAACTTAGATCAAATCATAATCACATAGGAAATGTGAAAATCTAAAGCACAATCAAAACAAAACACAAGAAAAAAAAATTAAAAATTAATCCCCATTTGGTGGCTATCCTTGTACTTTGAATTTTCAATTTTTTGTTGATGCAAAATGAGAATTCCTAATTCAAGAAGTGTTTGTAAGGGAATTTTTGGATTAGCTTTGTGAAAGTTCTTGATATGATGATTTTTTGGTTGATAACAAGATTTGTAGGATAGGATCTAATCAAAGTTGAAACAAAGAATATTTTCTTATAACTATAGGATGCACAATCCAAAAGAAAATTTGTTGAAAAACTAAGGAATTGATTAATATGAAATGTCACAAGATATAACCATGAGTGCTCAAAAAGTACAAGATTCAAAAATAGTTTGTAATGCAGTAGAAGTAGGAATATATAGTGAATAATTACAAGTTGAAATCCACTTTAGCAACACCAAAGTACAGTAAACCCCCTTTATAATCATGCCCATTTTATTCACATTCTTGTTTGTGTCACACATTTTTTGATAACCATCCATTTTAGTAAGAAACACCAATTTTTTTTATAAATATGATTATAATGGAGATAAATATTAGTGTTTTGTAAATTATAATTCCCTTTGGTAGTGTTAATGTTGTTTTATGTTCAAATTGTGCAAACTAATCACAATGAATCCAGTTGAAGAGAAGAGAAAAAACAATTTTCTAATGTTGACAAGCAAAAGATATGAGAACTTGCTAAAAAAGCTAAGAATTTTAATTTAAAAAATTTAGTTGACAAAATGCACAAGCTAATAATTAAAGAGCTTAAACTCAATTTAAATTATCACATTAAAACATGTAGAAATCACAACCTTCTTCAAATATAATAATGCATGGTAGGGCTTAAAATGACCCTTGTAAGAAACTTAAACAATTGGCACCTTTATTCTAGCATAAAAAGATTGTTTTGCAAAGTTTTTTTCTGCCTATAGTCACAATCTTGCAAGGGTTTATATGGAATGTGACTGAACATGTTTAAATCATAATTCGTTAATGTCAAAAAAAGTGGTCACCAAGGGCATATTATAAAAAGGGTTTACTATAGATTTCAACTTGTTAATCTTAGCACTAGTCAACACCCCTACACCAATAGTTGCAATTTGAACACCAAGAAACATCCCATATTTGGCCAAAAACTTGCCAACATTTTTTGTTGATGGATGAATCATAAAAACTATTCAAATTTATCAAAATTTGGTAGCACCATGTAGTTCAAAACCAATAGTGGCTAAAGCACATCCAACTATTTATAAAAGTCATCAATCAATTGAAAGAACTAATGCAATTATAAATTGTGTTTGGTGGCCAAACTTGGTTTGAACAACCATTGATCCAAATCTAAATAATTATCAATATTGTCAAGACTCAAGGGATTTGTTCAAATATTGCCCATGGATTGATGAACATCTTCAATGATTGTTGTTCAAAAAAACATTTGCAAGGGACTAAGATGAAATTTCACTACCATTCCAATGGATTGGATTACACCTTGTACTTCATTGTGTAGCCTAAAAGTAACATTTTTGATATTATATAAAATCAATTACCTTCATTGGAAAGAAAAATACCATTGGTGTATCAAACAAATGAACTACCCACACCAATTGTTGCACATACTACCTTATCTACACCACCATGCTATCGAATTCAAACCTCTTCACCACTAATGATTTTGATTGAATCTAAATCAATACCAATTAACTATTCTTCATGAACTTTTTGGTGTTTTTTTGGGGTGTTTGACAAAGTCCATAACATATATATATATGCTAAATTTTTGCACACATTTACAAAATAGTGATTTATAATGGGGTGTGAACATATCAATGGATTTTAATTGGCCAACTACCTAGCAATTTCATAACTCAAAAAAAATACAAAAGGAAATGGACTCTATGGATCAAAAAGTTTCATCATTTTTTGGTACATTATAACTTGCATTGACCCTTAACATTGCTAAATATGTTAGTAATGTTCATTGTAATCACATGTTCATTGGTGAGTTCATGTTTGGGATCTAAGCCTTCTACTGAAAGATACTTCACATCCTTAAAAATTTGAGCATCTTGAAAAATTTTAATTGACCCAAACCCACTTGGGATACTCATTATCAATGTAGTGTTTTAGTTTCCTTTCCTTTTTTTTTCCCCATGTGACTAGCACTTATAACATGAAAGTTTATTTATATTAAGCATTTAGTTTTTGACTAGATGCCATAATCAACAATTTGTGTTAAAAGACATTAAATGAATATATTCCCATTCTATATAATCATGTAGGACAATGTTGACACTACAAGGGATCAAATTGTTTTGTGAAATTGATTAAGATTTTGAAACTTGCAACTTAAGACTTGGGAAATACATATTTGGGGCCCCACTACTTACTTCATAAAAATTTCCAAAGATGATCAACTGAAGAATTTAAAGGTTCAGTGTAATTATAACTTTAAATTAGTCTTGACAAAAGTAGTTAGTAACTTCAAAAGCACTTAGGATCAATTGTAAAGGGTTTTAGTCCTACACAAAAGCACTTTAGGGTGAAAGCATGAAAAAAAGGAACCAATCGCACCAAGGTTAAAGTCTTTTTCAAGGATTTCATTTTCCACATGTCTATTTTCTATTGGTTTATACTAGATTTCTTACATAATTTTTCAAACCAAATATCAAATTTGAAGCCAAATATGACATATAACATGATAAAAACTCAAAAACATTTATATCAAACCTTACATTATAATCAAATCTATAACTTTATTTTGAAGCATGATTACAAATTCAAAATTATGATAATGCTTAAAGATGTTTGAGTATCAAAATCTAAAAAGGTATTTTTTTTTATTTTTTGAATGTTGTAAACACATGGATCCCTTCTTGTGGAATGTATTAAAGTTCAAAAAAAATTTGAAATGATTTGGTGAGCATTTGATAAGGGAAAAAAAAAAAAAAAAAAAAAAAAAATAACATGTTCAAATTTTTTTTTAAGAGCTAAAAAAATAAAAAAAAATTTTTAAAAAATAATAAAATTTAAATA
>Ga0116227_10006697_pt1 | contig 23144 bp, 21 predicted proteins | sample S1TSphgellanicum_FD_89693 | JGI IMG/M metagenome (GOLD analysis project Ga0116227, IMG submission 89693) | Host-associated microbial communities from peat moss isolated from Minnesota, USA - S1T2_Fb - Sphagnum magellanicum MG | ecosystem: Host-associated > Plants > Peat moss > Unclassified...
AACTCGACCCTCTACCCCTTTCTAGAGTTGGAAGCCGGGAGCGTGCTACCAAGTTCAACTTTCCGCAATTTGACTTTGTGAAACCATCAAGTGGGTTTCACCCCGTGACTTGGGAGCGCGTCAAAAACATGAGAGATTAGCAAACATTGCACAAATTATGGACGAAATAACCACAATATGGAAACATGTAAAGGAAATAAGAAAGAGGAGCCAACTGTAGCAACAAAAGAAGCTACCATTCAACTTGAGAAAGGTTAAAAGAATAACTCATATGCTTACCATATATATGGTCTAAATGGGCACAAGATGACAGATTATCCCGCGTTTGCAAAGATGCAAAAGATGTTCCAAGGGAAAAATGCATCAAGTTTAGATGTGAAAACAATAGTTGAGGTCAAAATAATCAATGTAGATGTCAATGTTGCTACAAGAAGCAAAATCATTGAAGATTAGGTGTTCCAAGATAAAGAACCATAGAAAAACAAAAATACTACAATTTGGAAGGAGGAAATTTTTAAAAAGACGATGGTAGAAACCATTTAGTAGTTGTAAAAGGCACAAACTATAAACCAAGGATCTTTTACATCAATAGAAGGATGGAACACAATGTGGCCAAGTATGTTTGATACTACACCTTCTATAGAACTTTTGAAACCTTAAGAATTTTTAATTTCCCAAAGTAAGGTGATATTGATAGAAGAGATATTTTAGGATATTAGTAAACATATATGTTATAAATGAGTTATACTTTGATATTGGGACAATTATTAAAGATCATGGCCCTTGAATTGAAAAGATATCTATGGTAGAAAATGAAACCATATAAACCACATAATGTAATTAAAGAAATTATAGAAAAATAGTACCATATGTAGTACCAAAAGTAGCAACATGCATAACATGATAACCATATGGCGGTTATTCAAGTATAGATTGGGAAAAACGTTATAAAGGATGTTTTGTTGAATGGTGGGTCTAAGGTTAACATCATTACAAAATAGTTGAGATTGAAATTGGGGTTGCCAAAGCCAAAACTCGCACAATATAATCTAAGGATGGCATATCATATCATTACAAAGCTAGTGGAATTGATTTGTGATTTGAAGATATATTTTCATGGCATACCGTATTTTATTACGTTTATTGTGTTATAAAATAGTGTAATAAACGCTAGTTATTCCATGCTACTATGGAGACTTGACATGGTTGAAAGATGTTAAAGTAACCCATGATTGGGGGAACAACATAGTGACCATTCAAGGGAATGGAATGGTCACAACCATAATGGTGATTAAACACCCAAAGGAGTAGAGGTGAAATGACCATAGGTGTTATTATGCTATGATTACCAAAATGGTATCATTGATGAAAAGGAGGATATCATATTTGTTATAGAACTATAATTATTTTCTAGAGGCACCATTAATTTCTAGGTAGATTTCAATCTTTATGAACCACAAAGTCCAACTGCAAAATTATTGAAGTTAAAAATCAAAGTACATAAATGAGTAATACAAAATTTATTTCAATAGAGGGAGAACCAGAAACAAATATGAGCCAATAGTTATTTTAGTAGATAAAATGTATCAAGAAACATACTACAAACACTAACCAGGGAATGTTTAGATAGATGAAACCTCGACAATAGTCAAGGTTCAAGAGAAATAACAGGTTAGACATTAGCATAAGAACAACAATTAACAAATTTCAATCTAAGGATTCATGAAGAATCATAGATGGTGAAGGTGAATTTAAACTTATAGCCAAAGAAGATGTTGGAGTTGGAGGAATTTTTTCCAAAGTACAAGGATGTTTTTGCATGGATGTACAAAGATCTAAAGGGCATTCCACTTTAGTTAACTCATCGCAAAATTGAATTGGATACAACCATACCATTGGCATATCATGCCAAATATAGGTTAAATCCAAATTATACAGTAACAATGAAACAAAACATTGATAAACTGTTAGCAATAGGTTTCATACAACTTGTGGAAGAAGCTACATGGTTACCACTAATTATGGTAATACCAAATAAAAATGGGAAGCTCGTAATCTATGGAGATTTATGTAATAACCAAGAAGGATTTTTTTCCATTACCATTTATAGATGAGGTAGTAAACACAGTGGTAGGGTGTGAGGCATTTTCATTTTTGGATGGATACTAAGGGTATCATTAGATATCCATCCAAAATATAGATACAAGATATTGTTTGTCATAGGTTGGGGATAGTTTATTTGGAAGGTGATGCCTTTTAGAATGAATAATGGACTTCCAACATTTCAAAAAACTATGACAAAAGGATTCAAATAATATATTGACACTTTCATGAAGATTTTGTAGTTTATAATGACATGGAGACTCATTTGTAGAAGTTCATATTATGCTTTCAAAAGTGCAAGGAATATAACATCAATTTAAACCCAAAGAAACTTGCACTTTTAAGGTATTTTGTGGAGTCATTATTGGATTTATTATTTCATAAAAAGGCAAGCTATTGTATCCAAAGAAAATACATGCAATAGTGAATATGCATGTACCATAGAATTCACAATAAATTCAGTAATTCAATGGCATGTGGCACAATTTTACAAATGTTTTGTGGCGATTATGGCTCCAATTACTAAGCTCACAAGGAACAATTTTAATACCATTGAAGTGGGACATGGAGTTCTATGTTCACACATATGCACCACTAGTGGATGTGGGGGCTTTACTAGCATAGAATATCACAAGGAAGAGTGATCAACTAGTAGTGTATGCTTCCAAACTTCATAATAGTGCATAATATATTTATAGTACCATAGAAATAAAAGTCTTAGGTATGGTTTTTGCATTGCATAAGTCTAGGCATTATCTATTAGGAAATAAATTTGTGTTTTATGTAAATCATATGGCTTTAATTTATTTGGTAAACAAACCACAAATTTTAGGGAGAATAACTAGGTGATTACTATTGTTTTTAAAATATGATTTCATAATAGTATACAAGCTAGGCAAGATTCATGTAGTTGTAGATGCTTTGTCCAAATTTCTTGATACCATAAAACTTTCAATCAAGAGTCCCAGAACAAACCACAGATGCTAGTTTATTATACACATAACTAGAATGGTTGAAAGATGTCATAATGTTTTTACAAACATGACATATGGAAGAGTTTTTGTCAACATGGCGAAAACAACTGCTGGCTAAGAGGGCTGAACCATTTATAATGAAGATGAATGTTTTGTACATAATGGGAAAAGACAACAAATTAAGGCAATGCTTGTTGACTACACAAGTTCAGAAGGTGATGAAGGAATTGCATGAGGGAACAATAGGGGGCCACTTTGCAACTAAGATCACACAAAAGAAAATTTTAGATGTAAAGTACTAATGGTCCACAATGTACAAAGATGTCAATGATTTGTGTAGATTGTGTGATGCATGTCAACGCACTGGAAGGTTGGCTACACAAAGTTTGGTTAAATTAGTGACAATTCTTCCAAAGGAACCTTTTGTGAAATGGGGATTGGATTTTGTGGGACCAATTAAACTAGTAGGAAGGTATACATGGAAGAAATACATATTGGTGGCCATATATTATGCAACCAAATGGGTGGAGGCCAGAGTGTTAAGGATAAACACTGCAACAGTAACAACGAAGTTTATGTACGAGTGCATTCTTACCAAGTTTGGGTGTCCGATAACTACAATCATAAATTAGGGGGTGCATTTTATAAATGATGTTATTAAACATTTGACAAATCATTTTTTATTAAAACATGTCAGTTCCATTACTTATTACCCACATGGGAATGGTTAAGCATAATTCACTACGAAGGTATTGGGAACATTATTGATTGAGTTGGTTAGTGAGAATAATACATATTGGGATGAACATTTACCAACAATCTTGTTTTCTTCCAGAACATCATACAAGGTAGCTACATGATATACACCATACCAGTTCACTTATGGGTTACATCTTTTAATGCCTACAAAATACATTCAATTAGTAATTAGTAGTAACCACAAATAAGGAAATCATGTGAAGGTTTTAACAAATAGAATTTTAAAGCTAAAGAAGTTGTAGGAAGATAGACTATAATATGGGGTGAACTTAGGAACTTGGTAGTGGGGCAAAAGCAAACTAAATTGTCCATTTTTGCATGTCACAAAGTAGAAATCCAATACTTCTTATCATGGCAATGTCTCTTAACTCCAATTAATAAGGAAATTTATTTTAAAATATTCATATTTATAATATTCATAGTTGTAGAAAGCTAATAGCCAAAAAATAAAAACCAAATGATCATCTTTTGGTCTTTGGGGGACTTTTAAATTTGTGTTTCATCATGTGTCACGATCCATATACATTTTAAAATGAACTCATAACTCTTGGAATATTAAATGAATCATGTTATGGTATTCTATCATAAGTTGTATGACTAAAATGAAAGAAAAATTCTTATTGGGACTTATTCGGGATGTGATTACAAATGGGAATAAACATTTAGGTACTTTTGAAAGCCCCATAATTCATTATCCCATTTTCAATGTCAAAAATTTGAATTTGATGGAAAATTTTTCATTCAAAGTATTCAATAATGTATTAGGAAAGGAGGGCAAGAAATAGTTCTTGCAAAAGAATGATTTTTGGTTGACATATTTATTGTGAAAGTTTTGATAACATTAAAAACTATGCAAAAATGGACTTCTATTGTGCCACTTTTGGTCCACTTTAGTTTGCTTTCACTTGGAATGGGGCTTTGTGGAGGTAATAGAAAAATATAGAAAAATAATTTAAATTTGGTGATTTTGTTCTATGGTTTCCAAAGGGGAATACAAGTCACATTTGGGGAAGTTCATTAGAAAATGGTTTGGACTATATAAAATACAATATGTGTTGCCTAACAATATAATATTACTACTAACACTTATAACTTTGAACCCAACCTTGTGTTAGTGAATATTAACAAGTTAAAACCATATAAATTTATTGCATGAGTTGCAAGATGCTAAAGCACAGATGCCAATTTATTAGGAAGAACCACAAACAACAAATCAACTGTGAAAAGGAGCCCAGGAGGATAATGATATGGATGAAAATGTAGAGGACGAAGTTGTGCCACACTGACCACAAATGACGGTGGACAACCTAGCAGTCACAACCATAGAGGAATTGGCTGATTTAATAACTAAATCGACTAACTATATTGATGAATTGGGACATGTCTTAGTACACATGGTAGAACAAATAAAGAATGGATGGACAAGTGGTTACGATGTCATATGGATGAAGGAAGAGGATCAAATTGCATCTGGACCATTGGCAAATTATAACTGCTTCCACGTGGACATACATGAGAAAGGCCATCATGAAATAAATGTGGTGCTTGAAAAAAGTGAGCATTTAATGCAAACATGGTGGGTTGCCCTAAACAAATAAATGGGAGGAGGGAATGGTTGTCAAGCTTCTTGACATTTGAAGTTTTTCTACAACATATTCATGTTTTGTGTTTATGATGTGTGTTGTAACATGGGTGAGGAGAGTGCGCTTGAAAAATTGTAGAAGATAGCAAGAAAAATAAAAGCATATAAAATTGCAAAGCATGAATGAGTGCAAAAACTTGAAGAAGAACAATAAGTAGAAGAAGTTTTTGTAAGATAACAAAAACCACAAAAGGATTTGGAAAGACATGCAAGAGGATTGGTGTATAACATTGCGTTGCTGGTAGTGATTTCATTAAGACAATCACCATCATCATTTGAGTGTGAGGAGGGAAGAAGTTTTAAAGTAGGGATCAGTGTAGCAGTTTGACGTGTAGATGAAATTCAGGTGTCAATATGATCTATGTTGGAGAGGCTAAAGAAAGGCATTTTCAAGAAGAGAATGAGAGTTGCAATGGGACTTAGTGTAACATCACAAAAACCTATATTGGAGATCCATGATTCCAGTGACAAAAATGACAAAAAAAGTGTTGGTGCAAAATAATGATTCATTGAAGTAACATAAGAAGTTTGTAAAACCACATAAATCACATTGCAAGAAAAACAACCATAGATGGCAAGATAAGTAAACATGTTTAACTCACCATCTTAACTAGGTTTGGGTAATTTACCAAGCCTTGGAATTGAAGGGGAAAAAAAAAACATTTTTGGAGGATGGATTAGAAGATTTTGGAAAATAAAAGGATTAGAAGTCTAGATGTCACAAGATTGTTTTTCACCCCAACCAAGCAAAGTTATTCCAAACATGTGGAGAGAATAAAAATGTGGTAGAAGATGGGAGAGGGAGAAAAAGCTTGGGCTAATAAGGCAAGATTAGTCACATTGTTAGACATTGAATGGAAGGAACCAAACCACGGCAATTTGGAAGAATTCTTGAATACTTTTGTGATTAAAGGGAATGGGATTTATTTTGGAAGGAGAGGTGTAGTGTATGTCATTAACAAACAAATAATAGTTGATGCATTTGGAATATGTCAAAGTGGTATGTGGAGGATCCCAAGGGCCACGTGATCAAACTATTGGTAAAAGAATTGTTATTTAATCATGACATTAAACCTCATACACAAAGGCAAATTAATGCACTATTTTTTTTACTACATTTTCTAGTAAAAAAAATCCAAAAATGATAAGTGTAAAAAAAAACCACCTTATCAATATGGATAAATCATTTTGGACATGTTAGTGCAACTAGGCAGTTAATTTGGACGTTGTCATTTTGATTTGTAAAGTGATTAACAAAGTGATTGACTATTTGACTAGTAGATAGTGGACCATTTGACTAGGTCAATTTGATACCTAAATTAAAATCATTTTTTGGATTATTATTTAAAAACTTAATAGGTAGGTAGGTAAGTAGTAAATCGTTTAGGTAGGTAAAAAAATGCACTTTAGTAGGTAGTGTTAGCTTAACCTACGTTACCTTCCCTTACTTAACCTAATCTAATTTAATTTCATCGAGTTAATTTAGTTCAATTTACCTACCCTAACCTTCTAAGCATACATATAGGTTGTAAGTATAAGGAATTGAACCTTCATAATGATAAACAAATTAGTCCTTACCAATGGACTACACCATTAAAGGTGTTTAATATTTATCAAATTTTTTATTTCACATGTTTATTTCACATCATTAAACATAATGGGTAAACCTAGGTGACAACTAATGGTTAAAATTAAGTTAAACATAATGGTTAAACCTAATGATTAAATTTAATGATTTAAGTAATGGTTAAACCTAATGACTAAACTTAATGACTTAAAATAATGGCTAAACCTAATGACTAAACTTAATGACTTAAAATAATAGCTAAACCTAGTGACTAAACTTAGTAACTTAAAGTAATGGCTAAACCTAGTGACTAAACTTAATGACTTAAAATAATGGCTAAACCTAGTGACTAAACTTAATGATTTAAAATAATGGTTAAATCTAATGGTTAAACTTAGTAATTTAAAGTAATGGCTAAATAAAGTGGTTAAATTTAGCAACTTAAAATAATGGCTAAACTTAGTGGCTAAACTTAATGATTTAAAGTAATAGTTAAACTTAGTGGATAAATTTAATGACTTAGAGTAATGGCTAAATCTAGTGGCTAAACTTAATAATTCAAGGTAATGGCTAAACTTAATGGATAAATTTTATGACTTAAAATAATGGCTAAACCTAGTGGTTAAACGTAGCGATTTAAAGTAATGATTAAATCTAGTAACTAAATTTAATGACTTAAAGTAATGGTTAAACATGATGACTAAACCTAATGACTAAACTTAATGATTTAAAGTAATGGCTAAACATAGTGGCCAAATTTAGTGATTTATAATGATGGCTAAACATAATGATCAAACCTTGATTAAACATAATGACTAAATTTAATGGCTAAACATAGTGGTTAAACTTAGTCGATAAACCTAATGGCTAGATTTCATGGCTAAACATAGCGATTAAACTTAGTTGATAAACCTAATGGCTAAATTTCATGGTTAAACATAGCGGTTAAAACTTAGTTGATAAACCTAATGATTAAACATACTTCATGGCTAAACTTTGGCTAGATCTAATGGTTAAACGTAATGACTAAACCTTGGTTAAAAATATCGGTTAAACTTAGTTGTTAAATATAGTGAGTAAACATAATGATTAAAATTTAGCTAAACCTAATGGATAACTACAATGATTAAACATAGTAGTTAAACCTAGGTTATATCTAATGGTTAAACTTAGACTATACATATTGATCAAATTCAATGGTTCAACTTAGGCTAAACCTAATGCCAAATTTAGTGGCTAAACATAATGGTTAAACTTAATGGTTAAATTTAAATTAAACCTAATGGTTAAAATTTGGGAAAATTTAGTGGTTAAACATAATATCTAAACTTAGTGGTTACATTTAATGGTTAAAATTAGGTAGATAATATGTAGGTTAATGGGAGGTAAGTAGGTAGATTATATGAAGGTGAAAAAAAAAGGTAGGTATGTAGGTAGGTAGTGAAAAAATATAGGTAGATAAATAGGTAGGTAAATAATAGGTAGGTGGGTGGGTGAGTAATCGGTAGGTAAATATATAATTAAATAAATAGGTGGATGAATGGGTAGGGAGTAGATACATAGGGTAGTAAACCCTATCGTCTTTAATTAAAACTCATTAGTCATTTTGATTAAATGTTCAACTTGATTAAAAACCATTAGTCATTTTTATTAAATATCATTGGCCATTTTGATTGAATGTTTAGCTTGATTAAAGACCACTAATCATTTTGAGTAAAAATCATTGGTCATTTTGATTAAATGTTCAATTTGATTAAATACCATTGATCATTTTGATTAAAGATCATTGACCATTTTGATTAAATGTTCAACTTGATTAAAAACCATTGGTCATTTTGACTAAGGTTATATAATTTGACTATGTGTATTTAATTGAATAAACCATTATGGTCAAGTTGATCAGTCAATAAATAAATGTGTAATTCAAGCCTTTGACATTTAGTCAAAATGCACACGTCTAATTATTCAAAATGACAAGTTAGTAAATTTGAACCTGTAAAAAAACCATGATTTGTAATAGTGGTGGAATGTTCAGAAATGTAAAATGCCAATTAATGTTAGATCCCCAACTATCATATATGTGGCACAATAGAGATAGAAGGTAATTATATGTACAACAAAAGTGAATTGACATTCATGAAGGTGGAGGAAGCTCTTGAGGTGGATTGGGCACATATTATGTTCAATAATTTGTGTAGTCGGTTGGATAGATGGACTAAAATGCAATCCAATATGCAAGTAAATGGGAAGTATGAGGATAGAATAGAAACCTGTTATTCGACCTTAGTGTTGGAGAGGTTGTTTAGATATATGTTTCAAAAAGATTTTAAGGTTGTAGTGAAGAATAAAAAAAAACTTAGAAGAAGAGAAAGAAAACCAAGGAGGAAATGCAACATGTTTTGGATAGTAGAAGAGGAGCATCAAAAGGATCTCCAAAGACCTTGGACAAAATGAAAAACAAAGTTGAATTGGATAATGACAAGAGCAAAGAAAGAAAGCAAGGGAGGATGCTAGACCATATAAATTCATGAGAAGAAATGCTAAACAACCTGCATTCACATATCTAGAATAGTCGTTCGTCAACACCATAGGGGGTAAATGGTGATGGTGGGTACTTGGTACCGAAAGGTGTATAACAATGTGAAGGACCACCAACTCACCACTTGCAAGGTGATGGCAATGAAGGTAGTACCTCACCAAAACACATGTAATGAACATGCAACGAGAGTAACAACCAACAATGCAAATGAACAACAACATCAACACATGGGGGAATGGTTCGTGTGGGTATTTGGGAACATGACGGACACCAACAATGTGATGAACTAGCACGAATAATGCAATAAATTAACATTTATACTAGCAATGTGATGAACCAATAACAACATCAACAACACCATAAATGTGATGAACTAATAACAATACCAACAATACGATGAACCAACAACATCAATAACGCAATGCACTAATAATAAAATTAACTATGCGACAAACCAACACTAGCACCAACAACATGACAAATCACGAGCAACACCAACAATGCGAGGAAACAACAACACCAATAATGTAATGGACTAGCTACAACACCAACACTAACAACATGACACACTAGCATCAACATTAGCAACATGACGCACTAGGAATAACACCAACAACATGACAAACCAATAGTAGCAATAGTAACATGACGGACCAAAAATACCACCAACACATGACAAACTAACAATAATAATAGACAAACCATAACAACACCAACAACATGACATACCATGAAAAGTTCTAATAATGTGATGAAACACGAGCAACATTAGCAATGTGATGAACCATTAGCACAACTAACAATGTAATGAACCATCAATAACACCAACAATGTGATGCATCGGCAACACGACAAACCAACAACACTAACAATGCAACAAACTAATAATACTAGCAATGCGTCAAACCATGAACAACGCTAGGAACATGATGGGGGCAACACAAAAGAGCAATGCAAAAAAACAACACAAAGGAACAATGTGAGAAAAAATGAAACTTTTAATCATGATTAGGAATAACTAACCCCAAAGGGATTTTTATGCTAGGGGGCGTTGCCAAGACTTCCTAACTAACAACCAACTTAAACCCTACATTAACCTAATCTAACTACTAACTTGAGAATCGAGTTTTTGTACTTTCATAGAACCACACGGTTTTCAAATGTTTTTTTAAAACAAACAATTTTCAATAATGTGATTCTCACTTGGTGAATACATGTTTGAAAAATTGGTTTGAAAACTAAGGTGCTAGTAAGAACCGCCCAACACTGGCAGCAACCATGCACAAAAGAAAAAAATAAAGAAAAAACCAAATTAAATATTCACTATCATAATCAGCTAATTAGAAAAAAAATCTCTTCAAATGTATTTACTATTTACCAGGGGTGAGTTCCTAACTTTTGATGCCTACAGGGCAGCCACATGTGCTCGCCTGCCAGGTAATATTAGCCTACGTAGGACAATCAACCCATCACGTGTACAAACCACGGGGTGCACTAATGATCCTTAGGATATTGTGACCAACCAACCAACGGTCGGTGGGATTGTTCCAGGTCTCTATGGTAGTGGGGAGTGACCCCTGGTCTGACTTTGGACGCCTACGTGACAGCCACGTGCGCTCGCCTGGCAGGCAACATAAGCCTACGTAGGAATTCGACTCCTCCATGTGTGCAACTACCGGGAGAGAAACTTAGGATACATAGGATACTGTGAGCAACCAACGGTCGGTGGAATTATGCGCAGAACTTATGGGCAGAGGGGGAGCGACCCCTGGTATAAACCTGCGGTCGCGGACGGGTTGCGGATAGCGACTAGCGTCTCGAGGGGAGATAGCAAGCGGTGGAAGGTGACGATTTGGCGGTTGGGTGATGCACCAGGCGAGGTGAGATTCACGAAGCTGGAGGTGCAAAACTGTGCTACATCTGTTGGCTGAATGTTGTAGCAAAGTGGGTATGTGAGGAAAAAATCGCAGGAGAACTGGAAGTCGAGAAGACTTCGGCTTTTGTGGTTGTGGGCTGGTGCTGGTGGTAAAGGTTTTTGTCGTATTAGGCAAGGGTTTCGTCTGTGGCGGCAAGTAGATTGGACAGGGGAGGAGAGAGAGAGAGAACACCTATTCGTGCGTCTGGAAGACCGGAGTTTAGGGTTTGGGTGTGCTGGGGGGAAAAGGGAGAGATGCAAAGTTGTGGGAAGGGGAGGAGAGGGTACAAGGAATAAGAAGTGGAAGTGACGGCGGGAGGGTCGACGACCACACAGAGAAAGGAGAGAGACGAGGGCGCGGGCGGGAAGGAATGCTACCAGCTTTACTACGTGATACAACCCCAAAGAATATTTTCGCTGAAGAAGGGGGATGTCGTGGGCAGGCCCCGATAACTTCCCTGCTACCTCCCTTGCTGATAATCTTGATAGTAAGCTCCTTCTCCTTCTCGCACATAACCCAACCCATGTAAGCAAACCCCCCACGCTTGCACGCATGCATAGAGAATACAAACAGACTACTGGATATTCATGCAAGTGGTGAGATGGTGGTTAATCTCTAAAGCAGATTGGATCAAAATTAGGGTTTTGGTTTTTTCCCATCTCATATCTTGAGGATTTTGAGTTTGTCATTTTTTTGAAATATTTTCCCTCTTTTTATGTGTTTTTTCACAGTAAGATTCTGCATCCCGCAGACAGCAGAAATAATTTTTAATTATAGTGTTTGGTTCCTAATGCTGTTAAGAGAGACATTGCATTAGCATGTAGACAACCTTCACAACCTAAGTGGAAGAGAAAGATTTAGCATGGTTTTATTCAAGCTACTGCTCTGCTGCAGTGGCTTCATGTGCTCTATTTTAGATTTGTTAACTTGTTTTTTTGTATGTTTCTCAAACCTTCTGCATTTTAAAATCAAGCATGTTGTGATACCCAGCCCACTTCTGCTCAATGTGCTTTTGTTGGGCTTTTGCAGAGAAGCTGCTTGTGATTTTGCGTGATGGAAGGAAGCTAGTTGGCATCCTGCGCTCCTTTGATCAATTTGGTACATGATGAGAACCCACAATTGTAGCTAGGAACATGGTGCATGACATTCATGTTTTCTTCTCCTTTTGTTCTCTATAATACTTATCTACACCCTTACAGTTGGGAGCTGATGAAGTCAGTGGGTAGTCAAGGCAGCTTGTCACTGCTGTTTATGATGAAGGTGATATAGTCTGACACTTTGTGAGTGGCTCCCTCTCTCATAAAGTTATGGCTGCTCTCAGTTGTTGTATTATTTTCAAATTTGTTGTTGTGGAGATTTTCTTGGCAAATTTTGTAGATATGCTTGAATGTTGCTTGATGTGGGTAAAGGGTTTGGGGGGCACTGATTGATTGTGCGGGAAACACAGCGAATGTGGTGTTGGAAAGAGCAATTGAGAGAATCATTGTGGGAGATCTTTATTGTGATCTTCCTTTGGGCTTGTACATCATACGTGGGGAGAATGTTGTCCTCATTGGTGAACTGGTAAGCACAGAACAACCTCTATGTCAGTCTACCATGAACAGGAGTTTACTCTCAACGAACAGACAAGTTCAGAGATAGATCTACTGTTGTGTTGATGGCAAAGTCCTGTCAGAACTACCCCCCAAGAAAATATGAGTAGTTTTTTTTAAGAGCTTAGGATTTGGTTTCTCAGCCTAGTCATTGATTCTTTGTGTTGGTCAATGAGGAAAGGGTGCTTGGGACTGATGATTGGGGGTGTGTATGGGTGACAACAAAGGATGTTGAAAGTGAGGAGTTGCCACCTCACATGGTTTGTGTGACACCTTCTGAAATCAAGCTGGTATAATACACACATCCCCCCTCCCCCTGTGAATATCTTTGTTTTTGCTTATGTCAAAATTTTAGGGTGGATATTTTCTAAGAGAAGGGACGGGCATTGACTGCTTTGTTTCTCAATCTCAGGCACAGAAAGCAGAGAAGGATGCCACAGAACTCAAGGGGACAATGAGAAAGCGGATGGAGTTTCTGGACCTTGATTAACCCTTATAACTAGCCAATTCATGAAGGGTTGTCCAGATAAGTGAAGAATTTTTTTTGCCTTGGTTTTTATTGGTGTTTTCTTCTTTGTAAGAAAAGAGAGAGTAAGCATAGGGAAGGGTGCCCTGTCAGCATGGCGAGTTTAAAGTGTCATGTTGACCCGCACATTTTATCGCGGATTCCCCATCCCCCAAGTCGGTGGCTTTCCACCAAAAATGATCCATATAGTGTGCCCTGAATTCTCCTTGTATCTTTCTTTGTTGATGGACAGCTCAAGTGTATCTCCATATGCACAGAGAAGGTATTCATGTTCATGTCCTTTGGGGATATATATATTTTTTGTTTGGATATAATTTTCTAGTGGGCTACAGCAGATGTACTGCATCCATTTAGTCACCAGATGTGCATCAAGGGATATGTGTTTGGGGTCCAGGTGACCCCAATGACTACCCCTCCATGTAGGCCTCTCTATGCCTCATGCTTAAGCTTGCACAGGCACAAGCTAAAATAAAATGAAATGTACTCACAAGCTCATTGCAACTTGATTTTAGGAGACTCTTGATTTTTAAAGTTTTATATTAGTTTGGTTTGTGCCAGCCAATGTCATCACGACTGAGTATTCCCATTGGTTCTTTGAATGCAACAGACTCAAAATAGATTTTTTGAATTGCTTGCTGAAATTTTAAGGATATTATTGAATACCTTATCTACACCCACATTTGGGAGCTGATGAAGTCAGTAGAGGGCTAATGGCAGCTAGCGACTGCCACTCACAATGAAGGTGATGGTCTAAGACCCTATGAGTGACAGTCACAAGGTTATGACCAGTGTTGGGTGGGTATTTGAATCTGTTAAAACTGCCAGTTCTGGTTTGTTGAGCATTTCAGAATCAAAGAACTGCCAGTTAATCAATTCTCATAGTTTTGTTGGCTCTACCCATCAGGGATAGATTACTGTATGATCCAAATTTTGAGGAATGTTGACCTGGTGTTACTGTGAACTGTGAGTTCATTTTCATCCGAACCTCATTGCAACATTCTGTATTTCAACTGTTGCTGGTTTGAATTGCCCAGAAGGTGATGAGCCATTTATGAAATGAGCCACTTGTTTTTGACTGGCAAGAAAGCCAGAGGCAGGTGCTAAACACCCATCTAGAGACTTTGTGGGTGTCAGTGTGCAGTCCTGTGTGTCATGGTTCTATTATGCTATAAGCTGCTTGGGTTTTTTTTTAAAAGTTGAATTTTGTTCTTTGTTGATGTGGTTTCTTTATTGAAAGATCCAAGAGAATGAAATTACAAGCCACATATTGTGTAGTTGCTATGCCGAACAGCAGGTTCAAACAAGATTACAAGAAAATGCAAGTTCCAGAGTTTTTGTTTATTTATTTATTTATTAACAATTTTCTGATGTAGCAGAAGAGGGGATCATCCATCTTAAGATTTAGCCAAATCTGGCTATAAACAAGATATGAAAGTAAAAACTAAAAAAAAAAAAACATCCTTCAACAGTGTTGGCTACCTACTGGGGCCTATGGTAGTACTAGAAATGGGCAAATTCTTTTTCAAAATCTGGCAAATAAAGACCCCCAAAACCACTTCTTCTAAATTCTTAAATTCACCAGGGAAAACAAAGGAAAAAAAAGACCTGTAACTCTTACCATGGTTAGGTAACTAGAACAGGAAATTAGGACCCCAAATCCTCAATTGACTGCTCTAGTTGGATAGAAATTTGCATACTTAGATGCAAAAGTTGGTATACCTAGGTGTTTAGAGATTTTGCAATACTTAGATGCAATTTTGCTTTCTTGGATCGGAAATTGGTCTGTTTTGATGAAAATTTTGTATATGCTTGGATGGGAAAATTGCTTACTTGGATTGGAAACTTGTAAGCTTGGAAGAAAATATCCATTACTTGGATGAAAAATGGTATACACTTGGACCAAAAAAAAGGCATCCTTGGATTGAAATTGGATAAAATTGGATGGAAATTAGTCTACCTGGATGGAAATCAGGTTTTCATGGATTGGTGATTACCAGCTGGGTGAAACTAGAGTGTGGAACTAGAAATGTGCAGATCCAGAATGTGTGAAACAGGTAGAGGGATCGAATCCCTGAAGCTGGCAAGCTACAAGAAAAAACAAGAACCAAAAAAAAAAAACAACAACAATATTCAACGAACAGATAACAGTTAACTGTAACTCCCATCCATGCCAGTTAACAGTAAACCCATCCATGCCAGTTAACAGTTAACCGTAACCCCATCCATGCCAGTTAACCCCATGCCTGCAGCTCCTGCGGCTGCCATGATCACTTTCTTCCTCGTCTCGCATGTTGCCCGCCATCGCTCTCTTGCGCTTCCGCCACGCTCAAATCTCCTTCCTTTTCTTGGGTGCTTCATCAACATATCTCTCTCTCTCTCTCTCTCTCTCTCTCTCTCTCGCTTCTTCTTTTCCTCCTCTTCCTCACAAACTTGATCGCATTATAAAATTTGCTGTTGTGAGAGGCGCTACTTTCAAATTGCAGGAGACTTTAGTTCTTTCCTTGCTAGTTGCAATAGTTGCAACGGTGAAGTTGTTGGAGCTTTAGGAGGCTCACATCTTGGTCAAGAACAAGAACAAGACCCATATTGCATTTGATTTTCTTGAGGTGTTTTTTGGGCGGGGGGGTGTTCTTTTGAAGAGGGGTTTTCTTTCTTTGTCTGGGATGCGATCAAGAAAATCAGAGAGTAGGAATTTTGTGTGGGAGCGACAACAATGGTGGTGGCGGTGGTAGGAGGAGGAGGAGGAGGAAACCAGGCGGGGAAAGGAACCAAGGGTTTGTTGCTGGAGAAGTCTGCAGACATGAGTGACAACAAGGACAAGAAAAAACCCATCTCTAGATCCTCTCGTGCTGGACTGCAGGTTTGCTTTCTATCAATTGTAGGGCACATGTGTGTATGGATGTGTATGTGTATGTATGTGTGTGAGCGTGCGTCTCTCACTCCCTCTCTCTTCTCCCTAGTCCAACAACTTCCATAAAACAAATCCTCTTGTGGTTTCTGCTTGTGTGTGTGTGTACATGACATCTAATCTCTGTTTCCACTTGTGCAGTTTCCAGTGGGGCGTATACACAGGCTACTGAAGTCACGAGTGGCAGCAAATGGAAGAGTGGGTGCAACGGCTGCAGTGTATTCAGCTGCCATTCTTGAATACCTCACAGCTGAGGTTTTGGAACTTGCAGGAAATGCCAGCAAAGATCTGAAGGTCAAGCGCATCACACCCCGCCATCTGCAGCTTGCAATTCGAGGAGATGAAGAGCTGGACACTTTGATCAAGGGCACAATTGCGGGAGGCGGGGTCATCCCACACATCCATAAATCCCTCATCAACAAATCATCAAAAAAGGATTGACACAGCTGCTGCTCGGTGACTGTCAACAAAAAATTGGGTAAAAATATGACTACCCATGAGGCTGACCATGAGGTGGAGACCTTGGAGCTCCTCCAATAGAGAGTGCACAAGATCTGGAGCTGCAGAAGACCTACATCCCGCTCATGTAGGTACTAGGAAACTCCCAAAAAAATAGCAATCCCCAAAAAATAAAATTGGCCAAGCCTTTCAGGACTTATTCATTGCCTGAACGTCAGTTGCAGATATAATAGTTACTGAAGTGATGCTATCATATCTGCATCACAAACCCTATCTGCATTTTGAAACTCTGCTGCTAGATGACAAAATTGAGCAATGATTGCAGAAGTGAATAAATTGGATTTCAGACCACATGATATAAGGGAACAAATGGAAGCAGGTATTTGCCTTCGTGTTTTGCTCAGAGTATATGGTGATTCAGGAGAGAATTGAAAGAGTTGAAAAATGATTCAATAACAAGGTTATAGAGATTTCAGATCTAACAAAATATCAGCAAACAAAATAGAAGAGAAAAGCTAACCCTATAGAATTGAGAAAACAGAACCAAAACAGTAACCAAACAATACCAAATATAATGAGTGGTTGAATAATAAGTGACAGAAACAGACATGTTCGGCAACCTTCCGCAGCAATGTGCATGGTATTGATCAACTTCCACAACATCCCCACAACATCCCCACTGACTTCATCAGCTCTCAAGCAGCAGGTGGATATGTAACAAACATACTGAGAGAAGTCTGCCAGTATGGGAAGACATAGCCATTGAGCTGGCTAGCTCAACAGAACATAACAGAGACTTGGAGAACACCAAAGAAATCAGAAGGATAGTGGAATACAAACAGAGAGAGAAAAGAAGAGAAAATTCTAAAAGGAGAAGGAAAGGAAATCTCCAAACAAAAAGAAGCTGAAAAAAACACAGACAAAAAAAACCACAGAATTTTAAAGAGCATGAACCTCTAAGGACAACAAAAACCAAATTGCAAAAATGGTCCTAATAAAGCTAAGGTATAAGCACCTAAACCCTTCAAAATAAGCATTTTGAGCAAATTAGATTTGAAGTTTGTCCTACACTCATTTTTTCCCCTTGAATACAAGACAATTTGAAACTCAACTGAAATTCAAGCCAGTTTTTTGGACATTTTATCAATTAATTATGAATTTGTAAAGAATTGTTATAGGGGCTTCTTGGATTGTGAGTAGGCTCCTCCTTCAGGGATTGTGTGTCACACGTGAAATCCTCAATGGAGGACTTTCAATATCATCAAACAAGGACCCAAATACCCTCAAAAGAGGGATATTCATATGGTCAAATGAGGATCCTAATACCGAGACCACATATGCCCAAATTGGGAGTATCTCCACCGCAGACTGGCCAATTCTCCCAAAAAAACCAAAGTTGCTAGGGAGTTTGCTGGACTTAAGCCATTCTAGAGTTGTTGTGCCCCACTACGACTGCATGCCATAAAGCCCATGAAGAAGAATTCACGCTAGAATTGCATCCAGATGAGGTCACATAGTCATCGCTACTACCACACTCCTCACAAGATTATGCATGCATCCTTCATGAGCTTTTCTTTTTGGTCATAGCCAACAATAATAGTCCACAACTCTAAAACCACGAACTTGGATCCCTCAAGGAAGGAAACAAAAACACGAAAGAACACCCAAAAAAATTGATGCATATAAGTCTGGAACACTTGTATCACCTATCACTCACGACCATAATGACCTATAACTAGTGCCAACATTCACTCCAAAAGAAAGAAAAACCAACAAACTTCAAATTGCAATTTGTGAAAGTGAGAACTCATACATAACAAGAGACATGTAGAAAGGAAAAAAAATGAAGCAAAGAGTACCTACTCAAATGGAATTGATGCAAAATGTCCCAAAAAAGCATGTTGGCTAAAGTTGCAAGCTTCTCATCAGCTACTTGCTAGCTTCTTGTAGGGACTCTACAACAATTGTGCATTATTACAATGACCAACATTCTCCTTCCCTTGCCCTTCAACCACTCTACACCTTTTGCTTCAAGTAATTAGAAACACAAAATAACACAAAAAAATAGGAAACACATCTTGCAACACTCATTAGTCAAGAACTCCACCATTGCTAAGGAGAAGAAGCATGTGAAAAAAAGAAATTTACAATTAAAGTAGCATGGCTCATGGTGACAATGACAAAGAACACATCATTACCAAAGATAAAACCCCCAAAGGGTGGGACCATGTAAAAATTGGTGATAGAAGGGTTGTATTGACAAGGTCACTAACATTTTCATCAAATTGTCATTGACGGGCATGATAGGGTACTACGATATATATGATTTTATATTGATCCTTACTTGTAAAAAAAGGAATATCTTGTTCAATTGTTTGCAACTTAATTGAAAAAAAATCATAAACAAACAAAAGAAACCTTGCATACCATTGCAAGCACCCTTCCTAAACAAAAACTTATCATGAAATCAAAACTCTTTTGAAACATGTGTCAAGATTTTAATTACAAAATATTCATTTTTTGTAGGATTTGGTTTGTGGTATGAACCCAATTCATTGTAAACAAAGTTCCAATTATTTTGTGTGCCTCAAGGTGTGGCTTCAGAGTTTCATCTTTCATGTTACAAATTGTATTATTTCCTATCAACCTTCTACCAATGAGCTTGATTTGGGGATCCCGATGTTTGCTAGGTTAGTTATGTTGTTGTGTTTCAAAATAAAATAAAATGTATTCACATGAAAACTAGAAGAATCCAAATCCAAAGCAAACCCAAAAAAATCACAAACTATTTATGTGCTTGTTTACATGTGTGTGACTTTGTTAATTTTAATATTATTAGTTGCCAATCTAGTAGTGCACAACACATCACATTAGTCAACCTTGTTCCTCTCATCATAATATGCAGTTTTTTCCTTTCATGATCGAGGAACTCATTGTTGTCATCAAAGCCCCCAAGCTACTATGTAAGATTTGATTGACATTCCACTACCACATGTCCACATCCCCCACAATTGTTGCAAAATGGTCACAAATAATTGACAATTGAAATTAATTCTTAATTATGTCTTGCAATAGTTCAACATGTAACCCCATCCCTTAAACTAACCTATCTTTTTAAATCACATGTAACTCTTAAACATCATTACATATTGAACTAGTTTGTGACCTTGTTAGTTCTCCTACCTAAAGCCTTCTAAACCAAAAAATAGACATGTTTATGTTGTAGGGGACACCTTGTTCCTTCTTTCTCACCCTTGTAATGCCCGTCCCATGTTTTTCGACCTTCATTCAAGCCTTCATTCAAAGATTTTTTGAGCTTTGTAATGAAAGAAAAAACTCACCAACACGAGAGGAAGTTTTGTTATTTGCCCATGTTAAATAGGTATGGTGTTCCCAAATTTGGGTGGTAGAGGGTTGAAGATTAATATAGGAGAGTTGATGGTCAATGAATAACCAAGGTGCTTAAAAATTGTCACAAAAATTGCCTTTCTTCAATTGTGTGTAAATGTCCATGGTTTGGTTTTCTTTTCTTCATTACACAAGTTTGTGTATTTCATGTGATAAGAACCTTGAGGAGTTTTTGATGTTATGTTTCGTATTGTGAACATCATGTTGTAATTTCCTTTCAATAAAGATTTATGTTTGCACTTGAGTAGATGTCCTATTTGTTAACTTCGTATCAGAGCTTAGGTTGTTGAATGAGAAAGTTAAAAGAGATTTAGAGTTAGAAAGTCTCTAGAACTAGAGCTTGAAAGTTTCTAGTAATATCATAGGAGTTTTTCAAGTGCAAAAGAGAAATGGGGAAAGGAAAGAATGTGAAGAAAATGAAAAGAAAAGAAAAGAGGAGAGGTGAGAGGGAGATCAACATATCAAGGGTTGTGGAAGTCAGATCTTTAAATCTAGATCTAGATCTACTGTGAAAAGATCTTGGAATGAAACTTGGAGGGATTATAAAAGATTATAAAACTCTTATATTCTCAAATTTTCAAAAGAAAAAGATATGTTTTATGAGAGTTATGAGCTTTTGAAAACTTTGTGCTAGATTTGGTTTTTTGGTCATATCTCCTTTGTTTGAGCTTTTTTGGATTTGCAGCTTTGGGATTTTATAGATCATATAGTAATATATGTGTGAGAAATTTCATGTCATTTGAATCTATATTGAGAAATATCCAAACATTTAAAGTTTTAGTTTTAGTTTTGAAGTTAGTTTCTTTTGAAAGTGATAACTTTTTGTGGTCATATTAATAGAGCTGAAATTTTGAAAAAATATAAAATACATATATCTAATGTGTCTCCCAAAATTTCAAGGAGTTTGGAGTTGCTGAGAGCGAGTTGTAAGCCATTTTGTGTTCAGGTCCTAGTTTGAGGTGATTTCAAGGAAGTAACAAGATCTCTCATTTTATGAAGTTAAATGAGCTAAAATTTTGAGAGATGGTAGTAGACATAGTTGTTCATGTTTCACCAAAATTTCAGATTGATCCAAGGTCATATGTGAGAGGTGTAGCTTTGCAAAGTTGCTATGATATAAGTTTGTTTTGAGAAGATATCAAAGCAAAGTTTTGAAGTGCAACAAATACAACTTGGGAGAACTTGAAGGAAGGAGTTTGAAGATTGGGAGGTGCAAATACATTATCAAGACCTTCATACAAAAATGTGATATGTAATCATGTACTTAATACCATACGAAATATTATATGAGATACATACCTATACGTAAAACTTATGTATAGTATAGAATTTTGTATAATATTTAAAACATACATACATACATATGCAAGGTCCATCTTGTTCAACCCTAACCCTAATCCTAATCCTAGAAACCTAAGGAAGGAAAACCCTAACCCTAATCCCAGAAACCCAAGGAAGGAATTAAAATCATTATGAAACCCCAAGAAGACATTGAGTGGTGCCTTGAGAAATGGTGGACGGTCTTTTTCAAATTGCAATTGAGAAACTAGATAAGAACAATTTCCAAGTGTGGAAATTTAGGATTATGAATTTCTTGATGGGGAAAGGCTATTGGGAATTCATAACTGGTGATGAGAAAGAATCTCCTCTCCCAGAAAACCCCACACAACAACAAATTCAAGCCAATAAAACTTGGCATGAAAAAGCAAAGAAAATCTTGTATTGGCTTTTTATGAGTGTGTCCAATTCCATGATTATGCATATTCAAAATGCAAAATCACCCAAACAAGCTTGGGATACATTGGTGAAGATGCATAGCACCAATACACAAGCCCGTAAAATGCAACTCAAGCAAGAGTTGCATAATCTATAAAAAAACAAAATGAACATCAATGACTATTCCACAAAAGTGAAAAACCTTGCAGATGTTATTGCATTTATAGGAGCCCCTGTATATGATGAAGATTTAGTGGCCGTCACCTTAAATGGACTTGGAAAAAACTATAGCCAGTTCCTTACTTCAATTGCAATTCGAGAAACATTTTCCAACTTCCAAGAGTTAATAACACTACTTATAAGTGAAGAAATGAGAATTGTTGGTACTTCCAATGGAGGATCACAAGAAAGTGTTTTCTACATAAATACCAATAGAAGTAGAGGTAGAGGTGGTAAAATTTCATTTCGAGGTTGACACGGAAGTTCGCATGGTGGACATCATCAGCATGAAGGTCAAGCTCATGGAAGTGGATGAGGAAATTTTGGAGGAAGAGGAAGTCGAGGAAGTCGTGGAGGTCGTGGTGGAAGTCATCGAGGTCAACAACCAAATATCGATTCAAATTGTTACTACTACAGGAAACTTGGGCACATGGCAAATAATTATTATCAAAGGGAGCATGATGCACGAAATGGAAAACTGCAACAAGGGAATTATGCATTAACTAACAATCAAGGTGATGAACAACTATTTGTGATGTAACACATGGCAAATTCAATGATAGGAGGTGTATCAGATAACAATGTATGGTATGTGGATTCTGGAGCTTCAAACCACATGACTAGTCATGGAGAATGGTTTAGAGACACAAAGGATTTGAAGACACCAAGGTTTGTGGAAACTGGTGATGACGTTACACATCCCATCACACAAATTGGCAAGGTGCCATTGTCCATGCAAGATGGGCAAACAAAGTACCTGAAAGATGTACTTCATGTTCCAACCATAACAAAAAATTTGGTCTCCGTAGGCCAGAT
>Ga0116227_10006698_pt1 | contig 23141 bp, 13 predicted proteins | sample S1TSphgellanicum_FD_89693 | JGI IMG/M metagenome (GOLD analysis project Ga0116227, IMG submission 89693) | Host-associated microbial communities from peat moss isolated from Minnesota, USA - S1T2_Fb - Sphagnum magellanicum MG | ecosystem: Host-associated > Plants > Peat moss > Unclassified...
TTCTTTTCATGGCTTCAACTAATGAATAGGTCTTGATTTTAATGAATTGTGAAAATACTCACAATAAATATGTCAAATCTAGTCTCCTACAAATTGTATGACATTGTTTTTGGCCTTCATAACCTTGTTCATTGATAATTTTATTTTTCATCTAGAAATGTGTTTGTAGTTATTACAAATGAAATAACATAAGTCATTGCAAGTGTAAGCACTACTAAATTTTTCATGTTTTAAAGTGGTAACTTAATGTTGGAAAAATTTTATATGCTTATACAACAATGATTCTAATGTATCATGAGAACATTTGAATAAGTTTGCAATTAGTTTAGTAATTTAAAAAGACCCTTAAGCAATGTAACTAATGCTTTCATTGTTTATTTTCAAATGATTTGAATTGACGTATTCATGAAAATAATTTTAATGTAAGATTATATATCATGGATTCATCTTGAATAACCAATATAGCTATAGATACACATCATCTTGACTAGCTATTTCACTATTTTCAAAGCATTCACCAAGTGGGCACATGTGGCTAGGGTTACCACATTTGCACATTATTTATTGGTTTACAATTTGATCCATATTAATCAATTCAATATGGTTTCAATAGATTGACATTGATTGAGACTAATCCTTTTATATTGTTTTGTTTACTTGAGAAAACTTGAATCAACCTTTGGTTTGTGTTATCAACTCAAAAGTTGCCTTTGAGTTGGCAAAAGCATATTCTTAGATTAACCATGATAACCAATCACATGGTCGTACAAAATTCCTTAGCCAATTTGTTCAATACTAAAATTTGAAAAATAGTCATATAATACATTTTGCATGGCTCAATGGAACCAATCTAGCAAGTTTGCAAAAAACAATTTTAAACTATTGTACTTATTCATCTTTGTATTACCATAGTACTTGGGTGGGTTCGTCTCACAAGTGCCAAATAACTAATTTATTTTAACTTTTAAGATTCACCATGTGAGTTTTTGATTTTGAACTTTTTGACATATAATGAATTTAGATATTAAATTCTAACTCAACTTCAAAGTTCTCTTTTAGTCCTTATAATCACTTTGTTCATAACGAGTGTATTTATCTGTACTAAGCCATGGTTCGATTCCAAATTCCTGCAATCTAAATCTTTGAAATTTTCAACAACAAGGCTAAATAGTTTTCAAAAACTTCAGCAAAATAAAAATTAATTCAATTTATGCTGAAATCACCCATGTACTACTGTAATTAGATGGGGGTGCATCCACAAATGTTTTTTAAAAGGGCAAAGGAGCAACATCGATTGGCCCATCACCAATTTTTCTAAAACATTAGGTCACTCCCCAAGATAGAAGCCTAGATATGCTTCACTTTCACAACCCCTTCCCCTTTACACATTATATCTGTGGAAGTTGCAAACAATTTGGTATAAAATTGAGATGCTATTGGTTAATATCCTGGGAACAGTTGGGGAACCTGATGGGAACTTGATGGGAACAATAAAAAAACAAAGAATTCCCACTACCTCCCCTCAAAAAGTCAAAAGAAAAAAAGTAGTAAGCACCCTGATCTTGAGTGCATACCGAGCCTTTTCATTGTTTGCATGAAATCTCTATTTTCAAAACTGTTTGTCACCATTTTCAACCTAGGCTAATACCCTCATAATAAACAAGGGGTACTTATTCATGCTTCTAGGTATTAATTAGTAAGGGGTGCACTCGCAATAGTAGTAGAAGATTTTATTTTATTTTTTCAAAAGGAGCCATCTGATTGGCCCATCGCCAGTATTTTTGGAACATGGGGCACTTCCCCAACATAGAAGCCTAAATGTGCTTCCCTCCCAAAATAGAATTATGTTTTTGTTATGCTTTCCTTTGGCCCTCCGTGACTGCCTCCCTTGTCCCCACCTTTGCAACCCCCCAATTCCCCCTCCCTTTACAAGTTATATACATGGAAGATGAGCCATCACCAAACAATATGAGATTAAAAAATGAGGTGTTGTTGCAAACATCTTGAGGAACACATCAAGAACTTGGGGAACATTTTGAAACCTATTGAAAACACCTTGAGAACTTGATGGGAACACATTGGCTGCATGAAATTTCTATTTCTAAAACAGTTTGTCAACAATTTTCAACATGGACTAATAATACAGTCTCCATTATAGGGTACATATTGTGCTTTGCATTAATTAGATGAGGTGCCTCCCAAGTTCAGTTTTTTTTTTCATAATGAGCCAATTTGATAGGCCCATCACTCAAAAAAAATGAAACTATGGAGGTTTCCCTAAATAGAAGGTTTTGTTTTGAAGTATATAGTTCCTCCCCCTTTGGCCACCTATCTGTCTATGAAGGAAGGTAGTTTGTTTTGTTTTGTAGATCCACCAAACTAGGATGCTTCAGATCGTGTCCTTGGTGTCTTTGGAAGGGAGGGAGGGGTACATGGGGGTTGGGCCCATGACGTTTGGACTTGCAGCACAAAAGTTCTTGAATATTGAATGATTTCTTCACTGAAAATTTCAGAGGAATTGGAATGTGCCTTTGGTGTTGTTGGAAAGACCTTGATGAGCAGGATTTAATGGAATTTATTTGGTAAGATTTGGATTCAGTATGTGGGAGATATTGATTTTAAAGTGTTTTCTGCAACTGAAAATTCAAATAAATATAAAAAAACCAGGTTTTGGAAGGAAAAATCAGTGAGGATGTGGTAACATTTGGGCCAACGGCACAGGCCACACTAGTATAGGCAAAAGGAGGAAAACATTTGCTATTGGGAACTTTTTGGGGATATGTCAGGAACTTGGGAATACCTTGGATATTGGTACTGCAGATAGACCAGCTTCTCTTAGATCAGATATTTTCTTCTATACATACATGCATACATACCAAGCAACAGCCTCTCTATCAACTTCCAAAGCTGTGACCGTAGACCTACAAAGATATCTTTCTTTGTTCAAATCCATGGATACTCTTCTCGGGCCACAGTAAACCAGCACGCACCAGCGTACCATGAAGGATGGATGGTAAGTGGTCAGGAGACAATTATCTGTTGGGTTCCAGTTCCCTTAGCTAACCATGGTGGTTAGCTCAGTTGCTTCTATTGCTACTTACCGACTTGCATCCTGCAACCAGGTTGTTAGTAGGGTAAGTAGTAAAAACAGCCCTTACCTACGTATAAGCCATCTACTTACCTAGTAATTATCTATTTTCCTACCTATCTACCTATATATGAGACCTATTTCTTACATAATTGGTTACCAAGGTGAAACCATATAGTAACTCAGTTGAGGTCCAACCACAATTGTGGCCCCTCTCTCTTTTGGAGATAGATATTTTATGATTGACACACAATAATGTTGGTAACACTTGGGATATTGTCCATGATACACACACATTGTCCTTTCACGTGTTGCAACCCTATTGACCTAGCAGCAGATTAAAATATGTCACTGCTACAACTAGACACATGACTGATTTGATTTGATTTGATTTGATTTGATTTGATTTGATTTTTGGATATGTGGCATTGATGCATTTTCAACTACATCTAGAAGAGTAACTCCAGATATTTGTCCCTGGATTTGTAACTCTTAAGGTGCATTCACACCTAATATTAATTCAGTGTTAAGTGAAAGTCTAGGTGGCACCCAAAATATTAATTGGGTGATTGTTTAACATTTTATGTGAATGTTAACTTAACATAAAATCTTCATGGCAAATAGGTTTAGGTCCTAAATGACTAGCTCGGTGTTAGGGGACTTAATACTAAAGTCCTTAACACCAAGTGCGAATGCACCTTTGCATATCTCTAGATATTTGTCCGGCAGCCGGATAATTACATAAGTTATAATCCAGTTTTCAAAGAATAATTATGTCCATTGAATTTGCTGATTTGATTCATCAAAGTGTCCAATTATACGACACTGTCACTGCAATAGCCCTAAGCAAGCTCTTCCACTTTTAAGAACACCAATGCATAACAAATTTGAGATAATATGGAAAATAATGGTCACTTTCATATAGCAAATTGTGCAAACAAACCTCAGATTGTATGCAAAGACTGGCCGGAACTTTACTCAAAATTTCAGATCACATATGCAACAAATGTGCCAAGCACGTTATACATCTGTTTGGATACTTGAAACATCTGCCTCCTTCAGAATGGAAGGATCACAAAAATCTGATTAATCACAGAAGTTAAAAGTTCTACAAATTACAGTGGTGGCTAAATAACTCATATTCATAACCATACCTACTTTAGTGCAAAAAGTAAGTTATCAAAAATCCAAATGACCTTAACCTATGTTGGTTGCTTCAAGTAACAAATCAATCCTGCTCTGTACAAGGTTAGTGTGGAAACCCATTTCAAGAGAGAGAGAGAGAGAGAGAGAGAGAGCTAATTTACTTCCTGGAAGAAACAAAACTGAAGAGAAGGATAATGTAAATCTTCTAGTATACTGCTTGGTTCATGTAGTAGGGGCTCATATCATCTTCGTCATAGTATGAGGCTGAGTTGCTGTAGTTGGCCGGGTAAGATTGGCTAGGTCTATAGTCACTGAAATAAGACTCCTTCGGCTGAAAAACTCGAGGATCAGCTTCCCGGGATCTGCTATTGTAATACAATTCTGGGGGTGATGCATGCATTGTTGGTGGGTTGCTGAATCTATAATCCCGTGGATCACCTCCTCTGATGTCAAATGTCCGTGGATCCACAGGATACATTTCTCTTCGATCAGCTGGTGCATATCGATGTTCCCCCATTTCTCTTGCATCAATAGGCTGCTGCATCTCTCTTGCATGCACTCCCCCAACCTCTCTGGGGTCTACCATTCTCGGATCAAGGGGCCGCATTTCTCTCATCTCTGCACCCCTCCTCTCTCTCATATCAGCAGGTCTCATCTCTCTCATGCCACCGCCCCTCATCTCTCTCGGATCAACAACCCACCCTTCTCTCACTTCTGCATTCCTCATCTCTCTTGGATCAACAGGTCTCATCTCTCTCATGTCACCACCCCTCACTTCTCTCGGATCGACAACCCACCCTTCTCTCACTTCTGCATTCCTCACCTCTCTTGGATCAACAGGTGGCATTTCTCTCATGTTAGCTCCCCTCATTTCCCTTGCATCAACCATCCTCAGATCAACCATTCTCGGATCAGGTCTCATTGTCTCAGCCATCCTCGGATCAACCATTCTTGGATCAGACCTCATTGTCTGAACCATCCTTGGATCATCCATTCCTGGTCCTCTAAGGTTCTTATCAACATATCCACCTTTCATGCCACCTTTCTCCCCAATTTGCAAATTCCTCTCACCCTTCCCCACATTCATTCCTCCAGCTGAAACATTTGGAGCTACAGCGACCTTTGGGACTGGTACATCTGCTGGCCAATATGTTGCCTTCTTGTCAACATGCCTTTTCAATTTCTTCAGCACAGCTGCAGAATCTGCTCCACCAAGAACTGTCACTAGGCCCTGCCTTGCATCAGTGATCACAGACACAACTCCTGCACAAGCAATTTTTGTGTGTGAGAAAACCATCACTAAATCCTTTGTGGATCTAATTTCAGACCACAAAACTCATGGAAACATCCCAAACCCAAAAAAAATTGATCAATCTCCATCAAAAAGTTTGATCTTTTCTCCATTTGATCAAAATCCTCCAGACCCGAACAAGGAATTTCAGAGGCATGCTGCTCTGCTACATCATTACTCTATGAAACAACAGCCAAAGTACTCACCAGGCACTTCCCCAGCTTCTTCCTTGGCTTTCTCCACACATTTATCACAGCACATATGTGCTTTGAAGTTCATTTGCTGCAAAATAGAAGGGGACATTGCCAAAAAAAATTTAGAAACAGCTGCTGCTCATACTGTCAAAGATTTGTTAAGGATGTAGATGCACAAAGCACACAGCATTCAAGAAACCATAAGTTCTCCAACAGTGAATTGCACTGCAATGTAGATGAAGAGGATGCCAAATTCAAGAAACCCTAGGTTCAAGGACAGTGAGTTTGCCCTTCAATGTAGATGGAGGGCATGCAGCATTCAAGAAACCCTAAGTTCCAGGATAGTGAATTGCACTTCAACAGAGGACAGTCCAGAGCCTTACGGGAATGGCTGAAGCCTTGGGAGCCTGGGGTTGAGATGCCTGCTTCTCGTTACTACCTGTCATCCAGGTGGGATCCTTGTGTTTTTTCTTCAGAACCTGGGCATATCACCAATTATGGTTGGTGTCCAAGAAATGTTCAGCAAGCAGGTTTCAAAGAGACTTCGGTGTAGTAGCTTCTATCTAACGTCCACAAATCCCCACGAGTAATACATCTTTTCTTCCTGCTCGCAGCAAAAAACACAGCAGCGAAAACACAGCCTCACTGCAAGCAAGCAAACTCCAAAGCCAACAAAACTTGAAAGTACCTCTTCTGTCTGTATGCTGTCCGTCATCCACTTGGGATCCCGGTTTCTATGACTCATCACCTACACAGAAAAAAAAGCACCACCACATCGTCAAGCAGAGCTCCGGAAGAAACCTCTTTCTTACCCATGAGCCTCCCGATGGTTAAAAAATAGCATCCAGATCTGCTGTGCACCACAAAAGTAGAGACCGCAACCCGAAAAAAACCAAAACAAAAATTCCATCAGAAAGGAACAAACCGAGAACAAAACCATACCTCGTCAATAGACGCCATCTCTCCACCCGCCACGAGTCCTGAAAAGGCTCCGCTGATCAACAGAAACTCGTCTTTCAAGAGGAACTGGGGCGCAGCTCGACCACGAAAGAATAGTTAGCTACCGAGCTGAAGCTCAACTTCTTCTTCTCTTGGAAACCAGGAGAAACCAAACGGGACCAAACCAAAAACGAAATTCGTGATGTTTGCGAAACCAGTGATATAACTTTTCTGAAGAACAAACACTGAGTGACGAAAGCGAAGGAAGTTGCAATTGAGTAGACTGAAGCTTGATCCGTGAGAAGATGGGTACAAGTGAAGCTACTTAAGGAGAGATGGGGGAGAAAGAGAGCACGCGAAGGCAGGGTGGGCCGTTGTGTTTGGCAGATTCGTTGCGGCAGGCAGAGGAGAGCTGTTTCCGCGCGTCCGCGTGCTGCGCTCTGGACGGCTGCAAATATCTGCCGCCCACTTACGACAGGTGGCCGAAGGTGAAAGAGCGGGGAAGGTGGTGTGATGTGGGCCCGGCGGGCCACTAGGCTAACTTACCTCCCTATTCCTTCTTCTTTGGCGCCACGGGCGAACTCCACCCAGACTAGCCTTTTTGTCCTATTGGCGAAATTTCGCCAAAAAGAGGAAATGAAAATTTTGAAATTTGAAAATGAAATGATTTTGGAGGTTTTAGAGGTAAGAAGGCCGGGGGGTGGGGGGGGGAGGGGGGAGGAAGTAAACATCGCCATATTGGTGTATTCGAATACGAAAATGAAACGATTTTGGAGGTTTTTAGTACTTTGTCAGAAGCTGGGGAAAAAAAAGGTTCAAATCTCCATATTCAAATATTTGATCTTCAGGGTCTAGCCAAAAATATCAAAGGATTATCAAAGATTTGTGCTTTATTTCTGGTTTATAGCCAGATTTGGCTAAATCTCCCTAGGGAGTATGATTGCCACTTTGTTTACATTTTCCTATAGATGATCGCCACTTTGGCCAGAAACAAAAGAAAAACCCTAAAAAAACACTGACCTAGACTGGTAGTTCATACCCACCATAGTTTCTCAAAAGAAAGTGGTTTCTTTTCTTCTAAGCATTATAAATAATAAATATCCCTTCCTAAGTCTAAATCAGGGTCTCCCAGTCCAAATTTTAACGTTTCCTGAGTTGTTTACAGCCACATAATAAAAGACGAAAGACCTGGGATATTTTTTTCCTTTGCTATTTGCCGTCCATTGTCAGACAGAATATTTTTGAGAAATCTTTCACAGTGCGAAATGAATCTTAGGCTTCCACACCGTCCCTTCTTCAATTCATTAGATGGGTTTGCCTCCTAAGTTTCAGTTTTTTTTCTCTTTTTTAAAGTGATGAGCGAATCAAAAAAATAAAACTTTGAAGGTTACCCAAAATAGCAATTTCTATGTGAGGATGGAGTGCCTCGCCTTTAGCTCATATCTATCTCTATATATATATATAGAGAGAGAGAGAGAGAGATGTGAGTCAAAGGGAAGAACTTTGGACAAAGGATATGGGATAAAGTGAACTGCTATTGGGAACACCCTTGGGAAATACATTGGGAACTAGAGGAACGTGATTGGGAACCTAAGCAATATCATTGAGAATATGATAGGAATACAAGAATTTTAAAAATCCATTCTCCCACACCAACCCGAAGGCAAAAAGATGAACACTCTTGGGTGTATGTTCAGTCCTCTTATTGGCTGCATGCATATTCTATTCCTAGACATGACTGCCATCCATTTTACTTTGGCTAAGACCTTTACAAAGCACACCATACCTATTCAACTTGGAATTTGTGTGAAGAAAAAGAAGAGGAAATGGTGGAGGAAGGAAAAAGATGTCTGAACTTTATGGCCCTTCTCCTATACACGTAAAGCACTGCTATCATATTCTGAGAATGCCCTCCCACCTACGGTTTTACCGAAACACTAAAGAAACAGTTGGATAAAATATCTTCATGACGAAGATGAAAACCTGCCAAACCTAGATAGAACAAAGTGCTCAACCAAGGGGGAGAGAAACGCACAAGATGGAAGGATCCAAGTCCAGCCAAAAAGACGAAACCACCAATGAGGGGGGATCACAAGGGGAACAGATGGCCACCTTCCTTCACTTGTGGACTAGACCAGTTGGTGGTGTAAAGAGGGCAGTAGTAGTTTGGTGTAGTGGCACCTTTTAGTTGGCTACCTCTGGACGTCGACCTGGTGATTGGTGTGGATGACTTATGATGCTTATTTTGACTCGTTGGTAATGGAGGTTAGGAATAGTATGAGGTGGTTTAAAAATCAAAGACCCATTATTTCATGTCATCAACCAGGATATATAACCACTTATGCACTGATTCTCAAAATATCTAAAGAATCAGTTCTAACATATAACCGTGGCTCTCAAACAATATGAAAAAGTTCCAAAGAACCAGTCAAAGAACTGTTGGTTTTTTCATGAAAACCAAACCATAGGTTTGTTAAGATTTTTGAAACAACCAGGATTGACAATTCTTTGATTCTGAATTTTTTTTAAAAATCAAAACTGGCGGTTTTCTGATTCTCAGATATTTAAAGAGCCAAAACCAATGTTCTTTAAAAGTTCAAAAGAACCACACAACACTGGTTAGGAATTTGAAAAGTATAATAGAATTTACAGCACTCTGTTTTTTAATTTCCTTTTCCCTGGTTTTACAAGGCAGATTTTGATGAATAACCTAATGTTATAGGGGGAGATGGCTAGTGCACAAATAAGTTTGGCAGCTTGTTGATGAGACTTGTCAATGTGACATTGTTTTGATGTCATGGTGATGGAAGAGGTCTTGAAGCCTTTGAAATCTCTCAATCCTTGATGTGAAATTGTAAACTATTGTTACAACTAGGTAACATGACAACATAACACAAAACACTTTAAAAAGTTTTCATGTACTTGACTTTCTAATTTGGTAGAATGAAATGCTAAATCTATCATAGAAACGAGGTGACAAACAAAGTAATGCTTTCAAACACTAAAATTTTCTAGTGTATTCAAAGTTGTTAAAACAACTTGCAAAGAAGTTGCAAATGTTGTAATGACAAAGCTTGAAGGCTATGTCCTAAAGATAAGTTAATGTGGATGATGTCAAGTCCTTCTAAGTCAAGGTTGGGATGCATTTTGTGAATATGTGTGAATTTGTGTGAATTTGTGATTAGTTCATGAATCAAAATTGGTTTTAATGGTATGAATCTTTCTTTTTTTGTTTGATTTATGCAATTTGATACAATAGTGAGTTCTACTTAAAGAGTCAACTCATTTTAGTTTCCATCTTGAAATTCTCACACCCTTTGCTCAATGGTGAAAAACTAGGGAGTTTGCATCTGGATCTTGCATTTTATTGCCAAAACTAGGATCACAAAGTATTTTACCATCAATGCCACTTGAGGTGCATCAAAAAGGATAATTTCATTTTGAATTTGAATGAATTTAAACAAAAAAAGTTGTGCTTCAAAGGTGAGAAAAGAAAGCAAATGGGTGGCAATAGTGTTCCATGGCCATTTTTAAAATTTAGGTCAGTTACATCAAAATGACAATCCTTGTTAACAATGAAACAATTATCATTGAAGAGCTTTCCAATAACCTATTTGTGGTAGAAGATTTAGTCATCTAAAAGATGCAAAAACTTTTGAAATAGATTAAGCTAAGGTGACATGTACAAATGTTTGGGTCATTCAACAAGGAAAAATGTTTTTTTATTATTGGATTCTTGAATAATAAGGTGAAAATTTTGGATTTATGCAATCATTTTTATGTTTTAAAAAAAAAACTTTTGAGGCCTTTCCTTACAATGGAAATAATTAATGCTTAGAAAAACAATAATTCCCATATCTAATGAATTGGCAAACCAAAAGAAAAGGTTTTCTTACCTTTAAAAAAATGGTTTTTAAATTGGCATTCGATGATTAGAAAATAATTTTTTTGACAAGGTGACTAGACTTGTTTGAATGTACGTTTTTAAGTGTATGTTTGATAATTTTTTATAAATTTTTTTGCAAGTGTGCTTAATGATTATAACAAATTAGATTTTTTGAATCATGCACAAAATGTTGCTCATGTTATGGTTGCTTGTTAGTTTAATATGGTGACAACCATGGTGTAGGTTGTGAGTAAAATGCCATGGTTTTCTACTATCTCTATATCCTCATGTTTATCCCTTTTATTTTTTTCTTAAAATGTTCCAAGGTTCTTTTCTTTGTATTTGAAAACATTTTGTTACATGGTTAATGTTTTCATCAATTGGAGGAACCTTCTACCATTTGCATACAAACCTTGCACTAATCAAATTAAAAAATCATTTGCACTATATGTTGGGAATGCTTACTCCCATGAACCTCCCTTTATTTTTTGGCCCATGGTACTAAATATCAAAGAGGCCAAGTTATGTCAAAGGTCTATGTTAAAAAGAAAAAACTTAGGTAGCCTAGGATAAATGCTAGGTGGCCTAGGGTGCAAAATTTAAATGACTTATCAAACAAGCCCAACACTTGCTTATGCTAAAGTTAAATGCCTAAATGACCCGAAAATCCTAAAATAAGAAGACTAGGTAGCCTAACTAGGTGAATAGTGAGTGGCTTAAGGTACAAAGTTTGTAAGGAGCCCAATGGCATGAAGTTTTGTTGAAATGATTAGGTAGCCTATGGTTCCAAGTACCAAAATTTGGTGCCCTTAACAAAATTACACGTGTGATAATGGGTTCCCTCATTTTATTCACCATGTGTTTCCAATAGTGTTCCCAATTTTGTTCACCGTGCATTCTTTTATCTTATCCCACTACACTTCATCACATGTTCCTTATGGTGTTCCCAAAAGAGTCAACTATCTTTTTCACATGTAGCCCTTGGTGATGGTGGGCATGGTGTGTCCCATGCACATAATTACAATGCCTACTTCACCTAACGTCCCCAAGAGTAAAGGATACATCTCTTTACTTGATTTTCTTTGCATTTCTCTTTTTTATCATCAAGATTTAATGAGGACAGAGATAGATTTTTTTAAAAATGAATGAGGTTTTATTTTATTTTTGAATAATTTATTTTAGGAAGAAATTTGTGACAATATAAACAATATTTAAGCAATAACACTAGATGGAATGCCAAAGAATGGAATGAATGTTGTTACTAGCTAGTAAGGGTTGGTAGAAACTAATGCCATGCACAATTAGGTTTTTATTAAGAAATTCTATCACAAGGGCAATTTTGCAAATGGCACCAAATTGTAGCCAAAACCCTAGGCTACCTAATGTTCTCACAAATACCCAAGGCAATTTACACTTTGTACTTTAGGTCACCATGTCTCTACCCTAGGTTAGTAGGCTTTTTATTTTAGGATTCTCAAGCTACTTAGGCTTTTTACTTTAAGATAGTGAAATGGAACTATTCCATAGGTTATTCATGTTTTACACTCTAGGCCACCTAGCTTTTATCCTATGCTACCTAAGTTTTTTTCACCTTAACATATGCATCTGACATAGCTTGGATTTTTTGGTATTCCATACACATAGCCTTGGGCAACCACCCTCGTGGCTCTAAGCTCTAACCATCAAATTAGGGGAGGCCTTATGGAGCATGCTCCCTCCTATACATAAAAGTTTTGTGAAAATGCTTGAATATTCGTAACTAATTTTTATCTCTTATTTAGACATTTTAAGAAAAAAATTCCTAGGTGGGACATGCAAAAATTATTGATCTTACTTTTGGTTATGTCAATGTCAATTTTAATGCAAATAAAGGCACTTGAAATGTGCATTAGTAGTAGTTTAAAGCTAATATATTTTTTGAAACATGCCTTGCAAAAACCATATTACCACCTAATGGAATGGCAACTCACCCTATTCACCCTACTAGGGTTGCCATGTTCTTGGGTGGACATAAAATGAACTTTTAACCTATTTCAAAAAATGGATCCACTATTCCCACAGAGCAAGGATGCACACTTCATGTAACCAATACGACCTTTATGCATGGTAGTGGGGGATTGTTCTAAAAAACACCCCCCATATATATAATTTATGTGTGAAAGGTTTCTATAAATTACATTTTAAAAATTTAATCTAATTTTTTAGCCACAATTTTTCACATCTTGGTTCAATTAGCATATCATCGTTATGAAGTTTTTTTTTAAATGCTTTAAAATTCAACTAGAGCAAAAGAAATGCCTAGAAAACCTACCAAAATACTTGCCCAATATTAAAAGTACATCTTCCTTAACACCATGATGTGTTTACTCACAAACTTGTTTTAGGTTTGTGTTTTTCTCTTAAATTTGTGATGTAGCCTAAATGGATGATTATCCATAACAAGACGAAACCAAATACAGTTAGGTGAAAACACACTAAAGTGGAATACTTTCCGGCATATGTGGACTCCATACTAATGTTAAAATAACAATTCATATTACACTATAGCAAAATACATTATATTGCACAAGTCATATGGCGAGGCTAAACGAATTTTTTTACTTCTATACTTTATCAATGGTAAATAATTGTATCAAAAATTTACATTTAAAATTTGAGAAGTTGAATTATTAATTCAAATGAATAGAGTAATTTATTTTTAAAATCCATATTTCATTGTATATCTCAATTTATGGATTTCAAAAAATTTCAAATTTGTTTTTTCCTTTGTATCAATGGCATCACACTACATTCTATGTAAAAAAAATCACTCAACTAAGCATTTTAATAAATATAAGGAGTCGATAATCGTATGTTATGGACTATGATGCAAGGTTTTTGGCACTTCAAAAGTTCAATATGTTATGGTAACTCAAAATTTATTCATGAAATTCATACAATGTGATCATATCACATGTTATTTTATTTTTTGGAGTCCTTTTCATGTATTATTTATTCATATTTTGTTCCATGGCCCATGATTGATAATCCAACGAATTATGTTAGGATTATGTACTCCACCTTATCGTGTTTTCACTCAACCATTGTCCATAACAATTCAAGCATCATTATGGTTTTTTGTAATGGGGAAGGCCACTACTTCGAACACATTACACATTAAGAACCAAAGGCAGAACCACACCATTATGCCTTAAGAATTGATAAGAAAAAGGCCTTCCCTAACATAGCAAACTGGGAGTATAATTTAAGACATTTAAAAAAAATCATTGCTCACTTTGCTTCATGTCATTAGCTATGTTAACAAATAGGCCACCATGGGAACCAAATAATAAGATTATCCACACAAATTAAAAGCTTTTTATTTTTTGCACTAATTTTATTTCTTTTTTTTTTGGCAAATTTTCAACTTGATATATATTTTTATATACTTATGCAAAGGATTTTTTAAATTTCGAAATGCCTTAATTTCACCAAAATTTGAAAATAAAATAGAAATAAGCATATTCATACAAATAGGTTCCATTCAATCAATATAAAACTTGATGCTTAGATTTTTTTTCTTTTTAATAAAATTTTGTAGCCAAATTTGGCTATTTTTATGTGGATGATGGCACTTTAGTTACATCACAAAATTGAAAGAAAAAAAAAAATGGAGTGGCAAGGTCCAGCGGGATCCTAGTAAAATCCAACAATGGTGGGATCAAAGTGGAAAGCACGGTGATGTATGTACAAAATGTGGTGAAAAAATGGACATAATGGCAAGATCCATTGGGATCCCATTAAAATCCAATAGTAAGTGGGATCAAAGTGGAAGGTGGTCACTTATGTCCAATTCCACTAAAATTGAATTTGGGTGGAATCATGTAATAGTTTCAACCACAATTTGTTGCAGTGCCACAACCAACATGTTTATTTGGTTTCAAATTTTCTTAACTTGGCAATTATTGTTGGGAAAAAAATTCAAAAAAAAGGTTCAAATTCAAAAAAAATGTTAACAACAAAAATATTGCCAAAAATTTGAGATAAAAAAATTCAAATTAAAAAGGTTACTCTTAATGAATAAAAGTTTTCAAATAATTTTAATAATTTCAACATTAAACTCATAAAAAATTCCAACATCAAATTTATTTGAAATTTTTTAAGTTTAATATTTGTGATCATTACAACCTTATCCAATTTTTTTGAAATTTTAAATAAATATTAATGATGTAACCTTTTTATTTTGGTGGTGAATTTTCATCATTTTACAAACATAAGAAAGGCCATCAACATCAACATATATTTCAATTTTTTCTAATTTCATAAATTTTAAATGATATAATTCTATAATAGGTTCTAGGACTTGTAACCAAAATGTAAAAATAGTTTAACAAATTTGTATTTCCATATATGGCTCATAGCCAAAAAATGGTTATTTTCTTGTGGATAATCTTGAAGAAGATTAAAAAATTGATATATATATAAAGGAATTGATGTCATTATTATTATCATAAGTTATAATTCATTCATTTTCTTTAAAATAATAAATTTATGTTCATTTCTAAATATTCAAACATAAACTTGTACCAAAACAAACTTAAAATTTTTGATAAGCCATGTTAAAAATAATAATAAAAGTATAAATTATTGATAATAATAATAATTATTATTATTATTAACATGGATTTTTTTTCATACACCAAAAAAAAAAATGTGGGGGGGAAACTAGGGATTATTTTTGGGGTTTTTTTAATGTGGCATCATGAACATTCATAATAATAAACTTGTTCATGATGCCTAAAACAAATTAGGGGAAAATTACACATTTAAATTTACCTAAATGTACAAGAGTTTAATTTATGAAAAAAACATAATTTGGAGATTTACATGCATCTTAGAATTTTGACCTAATCACTAACCCATTGAAATATAAATGTGAAATTTCTTAATTTTTTATACATCCATTTCAAAAAATTGTGGTGAGTGCAAAATGCAACTCATAAGTAATGAATTTAACAATATTCAAAGTGAATGATTCAACTTGTGTGTAAATATTAATAGTTCAAGAGATTCAAAAAAATTCACTAACCCATTCAAATATAAATGTGAGGCATTATGTGTGTTTTAATATAATACTAATAAGTGCAATATGCAACGTTCAAATAGTGTTTTCAATAAGTTCAAAGTGGATGATTCCACTTATGTAAATATGTTGATAGTTTAAGAAATGTGAAAAAATTCACTAAATCATTCAAGTATAATTACAAAATATTGAGTTGCATATGTTTTGGTATATTATCTCCCCTTCTCATGTCAAATGTAGCTCCAACCATAGTGCACTACGAATACCCAAGCTCTCTAGATCTTGGCATACTTTCTTAATGTCCTTCTCACCAAGGATTATTTTCATTATGTTAATTGCAAGGTTTTTTTCACAATGCATGACTTTGAAAGTGTGTCGTATCATCAAGTCCTACCAATCAACACCCACAAAAACAAATATGAAAACATTGGACACAAACCCTGAACCATAAAAACCCACTCCAAAACTAGATTGAGATGATATTCATTAATTAATATGCTAGACTATATACCTATGTATGTCACTCTCTATGGCTATGTTGGGATGGTGCAAAATATTAATATTCCATATTGATATATATTAAGAAAACTAAAATACAATTGGAAGGTAATTTGGATCTTGGGGATTTGACTTCAAAATTCATCCAAAGTGTACTAAGTTAATCAAGTAATTTAAATTATCAACTACAATGAAACCATAACCTTAATCCACTAAAATTTAAATTGTTAAATGTAACCAATTAATATAATAGACATAAAATACCATAAAGATAAGAATTCTTGCCTTATTTCAAGACACAAGATTATGATACACTTGATGTATTTCACCATGTTAACTTGGTACAACAATTATGTGCCCATTGATGCATTGAACTATGAGATTGCAAAAGTGGTAATTTCAATTTTGAGCTAGAATATCTACACATCCCCAACTGGTAATTTCATTGCATTGGTGGTGTGAACCAATATGGTGAGACAATGAAAAGACGGTATTGTGGTCTACAATGACTATGCATTCCAAACCTAATGAAGGTCCAAATACATCTCAATTACAAACATTGGCCAATTTGCAGTAGTCGGCATGTTTGGAATGAATAACTCACCTTCTAGTAGGGCAAGGCAAATAAAATGTTTTTTTGTTTCACTTTCGTTTGCATGGATGGATTATCAGCCTTTCCATTTTTTTGCTTCCAAGTTTCATAGTCATTAACATAGCCTAACAACTCATGGCCATTCACAATTGGACATCGGCCCCCCCTCCTTTCCAATCTGCCATTAAAATCTCGTGCATTCAAGTGATAAGGATTATTAAGGCTAGAAAGTTTTCTAGGATAGTTTTTAAAAGTTGTAATTTTGTACCAAAAATCAAACTTTATTGATTTTGAAATATAAACTGATTTTATTTATATCGATTTTACGTTTCTATTAGTTTTAGGTTAGAATTGATTTTACTACTGATTTTAAGTTAGAATTGATTTTAAGTCATTACTGATTTTAGGTTACTACCGATTTCAAATCACTACTAATTTTAGGTTACTACCAATTTTAAGTCATTACCAGTTTTGAAAGTTGTTTATTAATAAAACCAAAAAATGAGTTGTCGCCTTTGACTTTAATTATAGATTTTAGATGTAGGATAAGGTTAGATAACTTCGAGTTCAGGAGGATTTCTAGGGATTTTTCATTTTTTTAAGATCCCCATCGTTTTTTGACAGATTTGAAGTCTTCTTTTGCAGAAGCTCAAAGGTTTTTTTCCTTATATTTCTTTTGGGATATGATGTAATGTATTTTTGCACTTTGAAGTTCTTTGCATGAAGTGAGTTTTGTTTTTTGTTTAAGTTTTTGCTTCACAAAGTGTGTTGAAGTTGTCTTTTTTGCTTATTGTTTTGATTGTTAGCTTTAGAGATGTTGCATAATTGTTTTATTGTTATCTACTTGTTTTCCTTAAGAAAAAGTGGTAGGCTATTTGCCTAATTGTTTTCCACCTTTTTTTAAGTGATTATTTGTCATTAAACACCAACAAATTTGAGGTGTTCAAGTATGTACTTGTTTTCAATTAAGTACCCAAAAACACCTAGGAAATCACTGAGTGAGCTTAACATTTGGCGATCAATTTGCAAATACAAAACTAGGATTTTTGGTTTAGTAACTTTTTGTTGAGAGATTCAATAAAAACTATTTGTCTTCACTGGAAAAACGAGATTATTTCTTCCAAAAGTTTCATTGTTTGTGCAATTCATTTTTTTGTTCAAAACTAAAAAAAACATAAAAATCTTTATTGTACGTGTGAACCACTTTTGTTTCTGAAAGATGACAACTATGTTGACAAGTCCAGTACGAGGAAGAAAATGAACGAAACATTGCAACGAAAAGGTGGAGATGTCCTTTTTGTTGGTTAGGGAGGACAATTTCACACAATGGATTGAAAAGGCCTTGCTACCATGCATGTGGCAAAACAACATGAAGTTGGAATCAACATTGAAAGAAGAAAATTGGAAATACGAATTAACACTAGAATTCATTTGATGGAGCGGTTGGTCATGATTATGGATGGAAAACCCTCATGGGGCCACGTTTGGACCCCTACCAAAATGATGTTATTCCATACCAAGAGATTGTTGCACCTAGTACCCGACCCTTGGAGAATGAAAGTTTTCAACTTTAGAGGACAACCAAGGATCTGGTGGAGTCTTCGGAGAGGGCTACTTTAGAAATTAACGATAGTGACCACTTTTCGATGATGAATTTTTGTGGGGAGCAGACTCACGTTAGACGATTTTGATAATGCCTATTTTTATCATTGATTCCACACCCATTAGCTAGATTTGCACTTTTTGTAGAGGTCGTGCACATGTAGTTAGAAACTACCCCTATAGATCCAACCAAATATCAATTTTCAGTACCACCCAACCTGCCATTTCAATTAGCTCCCAGATTTTAGTGATTCAGATTCTTGTAGTACTTGAGCATACCCCTTCTTTCACAATTGCCCCCAGTTACCCTATTATTTGGATGTTGAATGATTAGTATTCAGCAATGAATCTTATCAGAAATTAGTATTTTACTAGGCTACCTTGGGAACTATGGACCATCCTATGCAGGCAATGACAACAACCCATCAATAATGATTCCAAATCCTTATTACCTAGGAAAACTTCCACTTACTTTCTCCAACATAACTAGATTTGTGGCATATCCTTTCTTGAATATGGGGTCTACTATAATTACTACAACGGGAGGAAGTCGGGGTGTCCAAGCGTCTATGATGACTCCCTCGGTAAATGCTCCAATTGGCGAGCTTTTTACTGAAAATCTGGTGCCCTATTTCCAACCGCCCACACGAAACCCCCCAACAGGATTCAGTAATTATAAACACGGGATACCTATGGGAGGCGATGGTAGTCCTCCTCATGGGAGTGGAGGACCACTAGGAGGGGGGAGCAGACCTTTAGGAGGAGGTGGTGGACCTCTGGGTAGAAGCGAACCCCCAAGTGGAGGTGGAGGCGGATTTATAGTTGGAGGCGCAAGTGTGCCTTTCGGTGCTCCCTAGCCAAGTTCCCCTTGGAACTCATGGTACCCACCATGGTATCCATCACTAACACCCACTACCCATGTGGCTCCCTCATCAAGGAAAACATTGTTGTACCCAATTTATTTTATTGAAATAAATCCGGATGCTCATGTTTGAGTGTTTTGGAAAGTAATTCAAGCTAATGGTGAAAAGTGAAACGCTAACATAATGAACTTGTTTTCTTTCACCTTAAGAGATGCAATTTTAGAGTGGGGCAAAAAATTTATGTAGTCTCATTTGGGTTACATTATACTAGAATTGGAAGCTGCATTCTATAAGCGTTATCGCACTGGTCAAAATGATGAACATGTTTACATGGCTTTTAAAGTCCTTAAGTAGGGCAATGACAAAAAGGTTGAGGTTTACTATGAACAGATCTTCAAACTTGCTAATTGTTTTCAGCATAAGGCGAATGACATCTTGTTAACAACCTTCTTCCGAGTTGGGTTGGTCCTTTACTCACAATTTGCAACTATAGGAATGAAGTGAGATACCTTATTCGAACACAAAAAATCTGTAGTCACCTTTGAGGAAATATGGTAGATGTCGAAGAATACTAAAAATTGCTATAACCACTAAAAAAACCAGAAAAAACACCACACAACATTCGAATTGAAATGATGTGCGATTTTGTCATAAACTAAGGCATCTGAAGCAACATTGTCATTAGAACCTAGAGAATCCAAACAACAAATTGAAGGACAAAAAGAAGTTATGGTAAATGAAGTTTCTCTTCAAGCAAGAAGAAGAATGAGTGGAAACCATGGAAAACGTGGGAACTAAAATCAAGGAAGTTCTTTGATCTATCGATGCTTCATATGCAATTCATTAGAACACAAGATCTAGGACTATCCACATAAATTAGTTGCACAAGAGATGTTCCAAAACAAAAATTCTCATGCAGAATTGAAAAAGGATGAAACCGTTGTCAACATAGTCTTAATTGTCAAAATGAAGAGCCAAAACCCAATATTAGTGCTGCAGTGGGAGACGGAGCCTTGGAAGACCAAGACTACGGAAGATTGGGAGGATGAACAATTGCAAAAGACCTTCGAATTAGTCATCCAACAAATGCAAGCATTAGAACCCATATTAAAAGTAGCCCCATAGAGCCAACCATCGATGCAAGAATCATCTAGACCACCGAAAATCAAAATTGATTTTGTTGATGATGGAACTAAAAACAAGATATGATCTAGGAAATCGATCAACAATTATTGAATAGTAAACATACTTTCACGCTTGGTCAACTCATACATTTGGCCCCTAATTTTAAATGATATGTGGTTTTTAGAGTATTTCCCAATAACCAACCAACCCATCTTCAAACTCCACCTTTTGATGTAAGGTTAGTCACTATAGATCCTCACATGGTAGTAATTGCGGTGCATGTGGGAAAAAAAATAGTGGAAGATGTTTTGGTATCGACAAATTGATTTTTGATTTTCCACACACACTAGAAGAAATTTTGGTAGACACTATGCTAGCTTGAATCAAAGTGTAGGACATGAAGATGGCAAAGTGGAATCTATCAAAAAAAGTCCAAATTCGCCTTCTAAATTTGGGTACTCAAAATGAACCGCAAGTGGTGAAACTAAATGTCAATTTGAACCCTTTTGTAGCAGATGCAATAAAACAATTGTTGAAAGAGTGCAAAGATGTCTTTGTGTGGACGTACAAGGATCTAAGAGGTGTTCCACCTCATTTAACACATCATTGAATGAATTTGATACCAATATACCTACATCACATCAAGCATGGTATCAGATGAATCTGAACTATGTTGTGGTTGTGAAACAAGATTTGGACAAGCTACTAATTGTAGGATTCGTCATTTTAATGGAGGAGGCAACTTGGCTCTCTCCGATTGTGGTGGTACCAAAAAATAATGAGAAACTTCGAATCTACGTGGATTTCTAAAAGTTGAATGTTGCCACAAAAAATGATTCCTATCATTTACCTTTTATGGAGGAAGTATTGGACATGGTGGAAGGGCATGAAGTTTACTCATTTTTAGATGGCTTTTCAGGTTAACATCAAACAATGATCACCTCGAAAGATAGGTACAAGACTACCATCATTACAGATTGGGGAGCGTTTATTTGGATAGTCATGCTTTTTGGATTAAAGAATGTTCCACCAACTTACCAACAAGTAGTGAATATGGCATTCCATGAATACCTCAGGGTGTTCATGAAATCGTTTCTGGATGACTACAATGTATTTAAGGACTTCAAAACGCACCTTACCAAACTTCAGTTGTGTTTTGACAAATGTTAAGAATTTGGTATTAGTTTGAATTCGGAGAAATGCATGTTTTCGGTTTACTCATGGGTCATATTTGGGTACGTTGTTTCCAAGGCGGGAAAATTACTTGATTCGAAAAAAATTTCGGCAATCGTGAATTTGCCCACACCAAAAACACCTAAAGACATATAAGTTTTTAATGGGATGGCCCAGTTCTATTAATGCTTCATCAATAACTTTGCCTTCATTATGGCCCCCATCACGAAAATCTTACACAAAACAAAAGTGTTTGCATGGACTGTCGAATGTCAAGAAATGTGGGAGACCATAAAACAATGGTATCTAAATGCACTGATTTTAATTGTCACAACCTTAGCCTTAGGTTTGCAACCAAGGCAAGGGGCATGGAAAGGTGAGGATTGAGAGTGCAAACCAAGGGTCACATTCACATTCCCGAGAGTGCAGGAAAGTGTGAAGGAATGAGCCCACACACTCCCAAATGGGCTCCCACTTTGGGAATTAGAGTCTTGAAGGACTTCCAAATCTTTAAAAAGCGATTTGATGGGTCAAAACACATTGGATTAAAAATCTCTTGAAACATAAATGTCTAAAATGGGCTCACATGATCCATTTGAGTACTTACAACGTAAGTTATGGCCAAAAGAAGGGTCAAGAGTCTAAATGGTAGTTTGATTTGTAACCATTCAAAGTCAAGAATTACCTTGAATTATATCCACTTAGGGGACATGCCACATATTTTTGGAAAGCTCTCAACAAGGGCTATAACTTTGCTTTAGACCTCACCTCAATTGGAGGTTACATTAAAAGTTATAGGCATCCAAAGTGGCAGGAGTCCCAATTTCGAAAATGTTGGGACTCCTAACTTGGGAGTCCCGGGAAAAATGACATTTGGGTGCAACCCCTATGGTCAGGTTGGCATGCAAAGTTGCCTTTGATGGAGTTGTACAAAACATGTTCCACATGTAATGGAATGCATATATATGGTGTAAAAAGTGTGAAAATTGTTTTCATACTTTATTAATAACACTTTTTGCACATGTGGCACATGATAACATATAGTCATTTGGGTCCTTGCAATATGGTCCTTGAGGCACTTTCTTCTTGTGTGCATAACAATTTTTGGAATGGTAGTTTAAATTGATTATTGTTTTGTTGGAAAGAATATAAATTTTCAATTGGAAATTTGGCAATTTGTACTATTTGTTTTTCATTCTTAGGGATGGAAATGGTCCAAAATCACTTTATTTTTTAATTAAATTTTAATATTACATTTTTTAGTGGAATTTTAATACCAATAAGAAAAGGGCTACATGTACCATGGCAAGTTCAACATTTCAACATCAAGTGATTATTTTACTTGAAGATTCAATGTCAAGAATAAAATATCCTATAATGTTTCAAATAGTTTATTTTAAAATATTCCAAAAAAAAATCTTCACAAAATCTTGTTTTTTGAAAAAAAAACATTTGTTGATAACTTCAAGATATTTGAAAGCAATATAACTTGGGCTCCATGATGTTCCACACTACCAATGATGAGCATTGGTATGTTATTGTAAACATAATTATCATGGAGATGTTGTCCAACACCTTGGGTGAACCGACACCTACATCAGTATCATGGTAAAAACCACGAACTCCGTTTGAATTGCTTATAAATATTATAAATTTGTCTCCTACATCTAGAGGCACCAAAA
>Ga0116227_10006699_pt1 | contig 23139 bp, 25 predicted proteins | sample S1TSphgellanicum_FD_89693 | JGI IMG/M metagenome (GOLD analysis project Ga0116227, IMG submission 89693) | Host-associated microbial communities from peat moss isolated from Minnesota, USA - S1T2_Fb - Sphagnum magellanicum MG | ecosystem: Host-associated > Plants > Peat moss > Unclassified...
ACTGGCATAATCCCCCCATGAGCATGACCTTCACCGACCGCGCCACCATCGCTGGCACGCATCGCACCGCCGACCGCTATCTGGCCGCCGACGCCAGGATCGCGCGCACCGGCATTCAGGTTTATTCAGGCCGCGAGGTCGGCAAGCCGGAGATGGCATCGGTGCGGGTCTACCGCGCGCCGTCCGAGGTGTTTGCCGCTGGCGCCATGGCATCGGTGGCGCACAAGCCCATCACGCTGGATCACCCGGCCGAGAACGTGGACGCATCGCGCTGGAAAGGAACGGCTGTCGGCTGGACCGGCGACACGATTCAGCAAGATGGCAACTTCCTGCGCGTGCCGATGATGGTTGCCGACGCCGATGCCATTGCCAGTGTTGAGAGCGGCGCTCGCCAGCTATCGGCCGGATACACCTGCGATCTGGTGTGGGGCGCGGGCACGACGCCTGAAGGCGAAGTCTATGACGCGCGCCAGGTCGGCATTCGGATCAACCACGTTGCCATCGTGCCCGCCGGGCGTGCTGGCAACGAATGCCGCATTGGTGACAGCGCGGGCGGCTCGGCAATCCTGCGCGACGCGGCTGGAGCGCCAACGACGCTCTACGATGCGCAGACCGGAGGCCAGATGAAGCTGAACGAGGACCTCATCACAGCCATCGAAGCCGAGGCGGCCAAGCTGGGCATGAGCGTGAACGACTACGTGCAGCACGTCCTCAAATATTCGTGGGCGAAGTCCAACCTCAACGGGTCGCAGAACCCCAGTTCACCTGCCGAAAGGGCCTGAAATGCACACCTTCACCGATGCCGAGCAGCGCTTCGCCGATAGTCCCGATGGGTTGCGCGTGGTCGCGAGAGCTCGCCGCGACTTTGATCTGCGCAACGGCCACATGGGCGACCGCGCGCCGCAATGGACCGACGCCATGCAGGCCGCTGTTGTGCGTCAGGCCTGCCGCGACGCTGCACGCTCGGCGGTGACCGGCGCCGCAGCATTGGCCAGCGCGCAGCGGCAGGAACCCATTGCCCGCGCCGCCCGCGATACAGCGCTGGCCATGCGGAAGGACCGGATCAGCAACGCCTGGCGCGGTGACTGATATGTCCGAGCGATACCCCCAAGTGTTCGAGCCTCACCTTGACCTAGCGATGGCTGGCACGCTGACCGAACCGGAGTCGCTGAAGGGCCTCCTTCGTGCGCTTTATGTGACGCGCCGCCGCTACAACGATCCAGATCAGGTGGCCGGGCGCAAGCGAATCGTCACCCCATTGGGCTGGGCGGGGGACTATGAACAGACCACGCCCAACACCTTCGACGGCCGCCTCGGCGGGGTGGAGTTTTCCAACTTCTGGTCGATCGATAGCCAGAAGGCCCGTGTCGAGCAGGGTATCGCATTCCTCGCGCCGATCGTGGGGGCCGCCGTCGGCGTCTATCCGCCTATCGCTCAGCCGTCTGGCGACGCCACGCACTGGCGCTTCGACACGATGGGAAATCAGATCCCGCCGGGCAAACCGTGATCACCACCACTTCGAGGAATTCATCATGACCACCACCATCCCCTTGGATGAGCAGATCGTCGCGAGTCTTACCGAGGTCTGGCCGTCTGGCCAGGTTGCCGCAGTTTTGGCAAGCGCGCGCCGTGAACTCAGCGACCTGACGCGGCGCGCCGACGCAGCTGATGTTGCCAGCCTAAGCCCGCTGGCGACCGCCATCGAGGCCAAGAAGCTGCGCGACGAGGCAGGTAATCACCGCTTCGACGCAGACCGCATGGAAGCGAGCGTGTCGGCGCTGGAGGCTCGCCTGGCGGAAATGAAGGGCGCCGAGAATCAGGCACGCCGTGATGCTGAGAGGCGCGACGCACTCAAGGCGCGCGATGAACTGGCGGCCGACATCGCGCGCGAATATCCCCGGTTGGTGGCGACGATCACCACGCTGGCAAAGCGCGTGACCGAAAACGACGCCTTGCTCGCTCGTGCTGGAGTGAATGCCAGCGCCCAGTCGGCTGAGTTGATTGGGCGCGGGCTCACCGGCTGGTATGTGCAGGGCACGCCTGTGCACCGCCTTCAAGATGTCAAAATCCAGATGCCGAACAGCGGACATTATGCCATCGACACCTCAGCAGCGGGGTCTCCAACCCGCTGGCTCGGGCTGGACCTCGTTGAGGGCGTGGATGCCTGATACGCCCAAGCGCCGGGCAATCGCGCAGCGTCGAAGGGCGCCCAAGCCGGGAAAGCCGGGCGTGCCCGACCTGCGCGAACGCACGCTGCCCGAGATCCTGCGCCGTCTTGCCCTCGGCGAAGGTCTGGCGGCGATCTGCAAGGCCGATGGCATGCCCGACCGCGAGACGGTCCGCCGCTGGTGCGCTGCTGACCCGGCGGTCGCGGAGCGGATCATGCAGGCGCGCGAGGATGGCTTTTTTGAGCGAGCCGAGCAAGCGGTCAAGGATGCCAAGGCAGCGAAAGACCCGCAGCTCGGCCGCTTAGCCTTCGACGCCGAGCGCTGGTATCTCGGCAAGTTGTCCAACGCTTTCGCCGAGCGACCGCCCAAAATCGACAACCAGACGAACGTGCAGGTGAACGTCAATGCAGACAACCCCTTTGGACGACTTGTCCAGTTCATGGACCGCGCTGCCGCCGTCATTGCAGGCGGCGCTTCAAGCACGAAACTCGTGGCTGGAGACAGCGAGGCCAGACCAGATAGCCCCGCCGGGGGATTGGACGACATGGCTCCTGATGGCGGGTCGGGGCTGGGGTAAGACGCGCGTCGGCGCCGAGGATGTCGCATGGTTCGGCCAGAGTAACCCTGGCTCGCGCATCGCCATCGTGGCGCCGACCATCGCCGACGCGCGTGACACCTGCGTCGAGGGCGAGTCCGGCTTGCAGGCCATCATCCCGAAGATGTGCGTCGACACGTGGAACCGCTCGCTGGGCGAGTTCATCCTGACGAATGGCACGCGCTACAAGCTGTTCGGCGCCGAAGAGCCGGAGCGCCTACGCGGCCCCCAGCATCACCGCGCATGGTGCGACGAGCTGGCCGCCTGGCGGTATCCCGAGACGTGGGATCAGCTCACCTTCGGCTTGCGTCTCGGCATCAATCCTCAGGCCGTGGTGACGACGACGCCCCGGCCAACGCCGATGGTGCGGGCACTGGTGAAGCGCGCCGGCACGGTGATCACGCGCGGATCGACCTTCGACAACGCGGCCAATCTTTCCGCCGCCGCGCTGGCCGGCTTCCGCGACCGATACGAGGGGACCCGGCTGGGGCGGCAGGAGCTGCATGCCGAACTGCTGCTGGACACGCCCGGCGCACTGTGGACGCTGAGCATGCTAGACGGGCATCGACGTGACGATCGCCCCGAGATGCGGCGCATCGTGGTGGCGGTCGATCCCAGCGGGACCAAGGGCGATGGGCGTGGCGATGACATCGGCATCGTGGTGGCGGGCCTCGGCGTGGATGGGCGGGGTTATGTGCTGGCCGACCTGACATGCCAGCTATCGCCCGACGCTTGGGCCCGCCGGGCCGTTAAGGCCTATCATGATTTCGGCGCGGATCGCATCGTAGCCGAGCGCAACTTCGGCGGCGCGATGGTGGAGGCGGTGATCCGATCTGCGGACCCGAATGTGCCCTTCAGGGAGGTCACGGCCAGCCGGGGCAAGATCGCCCGCGCCGAACCCGTGGCAGCGATGTACGAGCAGGGCAAGGTCTCGCACTGCGGCTGTTTCCAGGAGCTTGAGGACCAGATGTGCGACATGACCGCCGCCGGATATGTCGGAAAGGGTTCTCCCGACCGGGCCGATGCGCTGGTCTGGGCTTTAAGCGAACTGATGGGGGCGCGAGAAACCTACAATGCAAGCGCATGGTATGAGGGTAGTCTCTGACCAACAGCCGTATAGCGGATCGGCCGCACTGATATTCCCTTTAATTCACCGATTTGGCCGATCTGCACGGCTCACCAGAAAGGAGCTGGCCACCGCCATGACCAACAAGGAATATCCGTCGTATTTTGCGGCTCACACCGAAATTCAGGATGCCAGTCGTGTCGAAGAGCTGGTTGAGCGCTTGGCACCTGGTGCGGCCTCCATCGAGATCGCAAAGATTCTCACCGTGTTCGACGGGCAGATCGATGATGCATGGCGGCATTCGCTGGTCCTGCTGGGTGGCGCCCTGTTCAAGCTCCAGTGCGCATTCGATAAGGAAGACGGCAATGACTGAGGTGGTTGATACCATCATCGTCGAGTTCAGGGCCCGATCCGTCGACAAGGTCGCAGACGCTGAACGATCGAGGGCTGTGAGGCCGAAGTCTGACAAGGGCCCGGATAATGGCTGAGACTGTCGATTCAATCATCGCCGAGTTGATCCTGCGGACCGATAATTATACGCGTCCCTTGGCTGAGGCGACCGCCGCTTACCGCAAACTTCGCGCGGAGATGGAAAAGCCGATCAAGGAAGGCGACCTTGCATCAGCGGCAGCCCGCGCCAAGCAGACAGCGCGCGATAAGGTGCAGGCCGAAGAGCAAGCGACCGCGTCAATCAAAAAGACGCGCAAGGCTCGGACGGACGCCGAGATTGCCGAAGCGGAGCGCTCGAAGATTGCCGAGCGCGAGCGCGTTGCCATCATCAAGCAGGCGGTGCGGGACGAGGCCGCCGCCGTCAAAGCCGCTGAGGCCGAGAAGCGGGCTGCCATCACACAGACGCGTACCCTGCAAGAGCGCGCCGACGCGCGGCCGGGCAATCCCCGCCGCGTGATCCACGATCCAGTCGCTGTAGCCGCCGCGCCGGGCGCACCGTTAGTTCGTCCCTCTCCTGCGCCCGCTTCTGTGTCGAACTATGCGCCTGCGGCCGCCGCAACCGAACAGAACATCGCAGGCAATGCCGCGGCCAAAGAGCGCGCGCTGCTGGAAGCCGAGATCAACGACCGCGCCATCACGCAAATCGGCCTGAAGGCCCAGATCCGTGCCGCCGACGCGGAAGATGCCGTCATCCTGAAAGATCAGCTTTTCACACTCCAACTGTTCGGCCAACTCCGCGCCCGTGGCCTGACGGAGGCGGAGGCACAGGTTGAGCTCGAAGCCAGATTGTTGGGACTTGAAGAAAAGCGCGTTGCCGCTGCCGCCGAACAGGCTGCGCTGGTCGAGAAGCAGATGCGCGCGCAGTCGGGGGCCATCGCCAGCAAGATCAGCGGCGCGGGCGTCCTGACCGGCGCACTGGTGGGCGGCCTGGGCGCGGCAGAGATCAGCCACCTGAATGATCGCTACATCGAGCTGTCGAACAGCCTGAAGGTGGCGGGCGTCAGCGCCGCCGAGTTCGACGCCGTGCAGCAACACTTGCTCACCACGGCCAATAAGAACGGCACCAACATCAACACGCTGGCCGACGTGTTCCGCTCTGCCTCGCTGGGCGCGCATGATCTGGGGGCGTCTCAAGCAGATCTGCTCAAGCTGACCGACGCTGCATCGAACGCGCTGCGCATCCAGGGTGTTTCGGCGGCGCAGGCTCAAGGCTCCCTGCTCCAGCTTGGCCATGCCTTCGAGAGCGGGCGGGTCAATGCCCGCGAGTTCAACAGCCTGGCGCTCAACCTCTACCCGATCCTGCAAGCAGCGGCGAAGGGCTCGGACCAGTTCGGCGGCTCGGTGGCCAAGCTGCGGCAGGAGATCATCGCCGGCAACGTATCGAGCAAGATCTTCTTTGACGCCATCATCGCCGGTTCGGGCGACCTTGAAGCGCGCGCCAGCAAGGCAACACTCACCACCGCCCAGGGCTTCACCTCGCTCACCAATGCGTTGGTGGTGTATTTCGGCGAGGCCGACAAGGCGCAGGGCGTGTCTGCGGCGTTGGGCACTGCCTTGCAGAAGCTGGGCGAAAACCTTGATACCCTGATCCCGGCCATCACCGCTGTCGGCACCGCTCTGACGGTGGGATACATCGCCCGCATGGCGCAGGCTGCAATCGCCACACAGGGAATTATCGCCTCGCTGCAGGGCTTTGGCACCTCGATCATCGGCGCATTTGGCGGGGCGGCAGGCCTTGCCGTCTCGGCGCTGGTGCTGACGCTCGGGTATGTGGCCGTCGAGAGCAACAAGGCGCGCGCTGAAACCGAAGCCCTCAACCAGAGCATCGACGCGCAAGCCGCGAAATTTGCCACGGTGAAAGAGGCCCATGCGCGCGCCGCTGCCGAAACCGACAACCTCACCAATTCTGAGCGCCTGGCGCTAACGCAGACGGCGGCGCTGACCGGCGAAGCCGACAAACTTGCATCGGCATGGGGCCGGGTGGCCGCTCAAGCCAAGCAGGCGGCGATTGCGCAGGCTCAGGCCGATCTGGATATTGCAAATGGCAATGTCCGCAAGGCGCAGCAGGCCCTCGCCGACAAAAAGACCACGGCTCAGGATTTCACGCGATACACGAGCACCGGCATCGGTGGCGCTGGTTATGTCCCGCTGGAAGCTCCCGCCAAGGTGGCGCGCGATGTCAGCGGTGCAGAGCAGCAGACCTTGGCGAAGGCTCAAGCCAACCAGCGTGACGCGCAAGCGGCCCTGAAGGATGTCCAGCAGCGCGCCCTGACCACGTTCCGCGCCGCGCCGGGCAGCGACCTCAGCGCAAAGGACGCCAAGGCGCTTGCGGGCTATCAAGAGAAGCTGGCAGGCCTGCAAAAGCTGCAAGCCAATGCCACTGGGAACCGGCTCACCAATCTTAATAAGCAGATCGCGGACACGCAGCAGCGCATCAAGGATATTCAGGAGGGTGCCGGGGCGGCTGCGGCGCGATCCGACAATTCCGGCGTTGGCCGGGGGCGGCGCGGACCATCGGCAGATACACTCGCCCATCGTGCCGAGGCTGCGCGCCTCAAGGGCGTGCATGAAGCGGAAGCCTACAACACCGAAAAGAAGCAGGCGAACGACCGCGAGTTGCAGGCGCAGGTAGACTTGGCCGACACGGCTGAGGCGCGTGCAGCCCTTGAGCGTCAGCGTGTGCTGGATGCCGCCACGGAGAACGAGCAGAATATTCGCCTCAAGGGGCCAAAGAATCCCAAGCATGACCCCGATATCAATGCAGGTGTGGATGGCACTGGTGAGCGTGACGCTGATCAGACCGACACACTGCTCGGCATTAACACCCGCACCAAGAACCTGCGCATCCAGAGCATTGATCAGGCCGAGCGCCTGCGGCAGGCCACCGATGCTCGCAGCATCGACGCTAACGATGCCAATCTTCGCCGTGAGCAGTTGCAGGCGCAGGAGGGTCTTGCGGACACGCTGGCCAAGCGGCGTGACATCGCAAAACAGCTTCTCGATCTGGAATATGACGAGAAGGCAAAGGCGCTTCGGGCCACACTTAACCCGGATAGCAAGGCCACCCCGGCTGAACGAACAATTGCCCAGCGGCAGCTTGACGCGCTGCCCGGCCAGAAGGCGCTCGATCAGCAGAACCTCGACCAGCAGAACGAAGGCGTCGGGCGCTCCTATCTGCGCGGCTTGGGCACCGATCGGCAGCAACTGTTGGAAGGGACAGAGGTCAAGGTGCTGCAGGACTTCAACAGCGGCCTCGACCAGACCGTCAGCAAGGCCCTCCACCTTCACGGCATCTTCGGCGACATCGTCAACGATCTGGTGGACATGGCGGTCAAGCAGGCGCTGATTAAGCCGTTGGCGAGTTCGCTGTTCTCCAGTGGCGATGCCGGCGGCGGCGGGTTCGGCGGGCTGTTTTCGACCATCAAGAATGCCTTTGGTATCGGCGGCGGCGGGGGCGGTGTCAGCGCGAGCCTTTCCGGCCTGTCTGTGGCGAACACCGGCATCCCCGGGCTGGGCGCCTTGCCTGGTGCCAGTGAACTGTCGGCCATCGCTGGGCTGCCGGGCTTTGCTTCGGGCGGCTCTGGCGTCATTGGTGGCCGGTCGGGCGTCGATCAGAATGTGCTGTCCATCAATGGCCAGAACGTCGCGCGGGTCGGTAAGGGTGAGATGCTCACCGTCTCGCCGAATAACATCGCGGCGAACAATGCCCGGGCCGCTGCCCCGTCCGGCGGCTCAACCGTGCATCAGACAATCGCGGTCGATGCCAGAGGCGCGGTGATGAATGATGAGTTCGCGTCTCAGATTTTGTCGAAGGCCAATCAGCACGCAAATGCAGTGGGGGAGGCTTCCTATCGATCTTCGGTCCGGGATGCGGGGGCGAACGTCAGTGGCATCGTGCGGCGCAAGCAAACGCTGGGTGGCTAACTCTCGGCCCTCCCCCTTTCGTTGGAGTGGGGGAGGATTGCCGAGCGATCAACCCCGCCATCTAAAGGGTTCTTATCTGGCCCCGATTCTCTGACCTTAATTGCACGACGTGCTTAAAAACTGGGTTGGGAGAAAGATAATGGCAAATGCGTCCTCATTCGTCTCGATGCATCCGCATGCGACTTATTTCCGTATTGCGGGATTGAAGCCAATAGCGCATATGCTGCCGTGACGGCACCGCTATCGGCGCCGAACGAGACACCGACATCACGACTGTGGATCGCACGTTCTGGAGCGTTAACCGGAACGTAGGAGGATTCTGAGAGTTATTATGTCAGAGAGCGGAGCACGGACCATGCCATTAACGACTGCGGAGCTGATTGAGCGCGCCAGGTCTCATAAGATGACACCTGATGAACGACGTGATCAGCGCGTCAGTCTGGTCATGGGCATGCGCGGTGACTCTTCTACTCTCACCAGAGAAAAGGTCACGAATATCCTGACCACAGTTGAGGGCTTGCCCAGCTAAAGCAGGAAGCATAAGTACGAAAGCCCGGCCTTCGAGCCGGGCTTTTTTATAGGTGCGCGGAATGAAAGATGATAACTGGGAAATCATTAATGGCGAGCCCGCGCACGAAATCGAAGTTCTGAATTACGCCAATCAAGTCAACGTCATTGAGGCTCTCGTGCACGTGATGATGCACCTTTGGCCTGCAGAGAGCATGTCATGTGCGCAAGCGCCTGATATCTCTTTGATCCGAGAGTTCCATCGCACCGCGACACTTTTCCTTTTGCGGGCCCCAGGCTCATATCGGGATATTGAGGTGTTTGTCGGTAACGCGGATGTCGTGATCCACACCCCACCAACTTTTGATCAAGTCGATGATTACATGAAGAATTTTCATGGTTCCCTAGTGACAAAGTGGGCTAACGGGACACCGCAAGAGATTGGCGCCTTCTGCCTATGGATGATCAACTGGGTGCATCCATTCAGAAATGGCAACGGACGTACGGCACGCGCCTTCGCTTATGCCTGCATCTGCCTCAAAATCGGCTTCACGCTGCCGGGAAAAAACACCATCATCGATATGATTATGGACAATCGTCCAGAATATTACGCCGCTCTCAAGGTCGCCGATAACGGATATACGACAAACGGTGAGCCAGATCTGGAACCACTAATCGCCGTAGTTGATCGCTTTCTGAACGCACAGCTGGCATTTTTGGAGAATGAGCAACCTGACAGTGCCGCAGAGCAACTGCCCTGAAATTCCAGGAGCTTCCTCCTCGACTAATTCCCCATTGCCATGCGAAACCACGGAATGACACACCCAGCGCGCATTACCCAAGCCGATGTCGACCGTGCAATGAAGTCCATCCGCAACGCCGGAATTGAAAAGGCGCGCGTCGTCATGGACCTTGTGAATCAGCGCATCGAGATCATCATTGGCGAATCGGGGCCTGTCGCTCCGACAAGAAACCCGTGGGATGACGAATAGCGTGATGATGATGATTTATGAACTGCGGGCAGCGGGTCTGGCATGAGACGGAATTTGGTCAGGGATAGCGAAATCCGGCGGGTTGTAGATCTGGCCAGGGAATTGGGGCTAGCTGTTGCGGGTCTCGATGTGCGTTTCGATGGCATAACCATCCATACGGCCCCACCGAAGCCTGAAAACGAATTTGACCGCTGGATGGCGCAGGACAAAGCGAGGCAGGCAAAGGCCGAAGCTGCGAAAGCAAATAAACGATGATGACCTTCGGCCCCGGCGTGCCGGGAGCGGCGGCATGAGACCCAAGAACCTCGTGCGAGATAGCGAGATTCGCCGGGTGGTGGAACTGGCGAAAGAGCTTGGCCTGACTGTCAGCGCCATCGACATTCGAATCGACGGTGTGACGGTCCACACCGCTCCCCAGCCGGTGATAAGCTCGTACGCTCAATGGAAGCGCGAAAGAGGCTCGCAGACGAAATGAGGGATGCTCTACCCTATTGGCCGGCCATGATGAAGCGCTCCACCGCTGCGGCCTATCTCGAAATAAGCGAGGCATCCTTCGTGAGGGAGATCTTCGCCGGCCGAATGCCCACCAGCGTTATCCTGGGCGGCCGCGAGCGTTGGCGCCGCGATTCTATCGACGCTGCGCTCGATCATCTGTGCGGAGAGGTCAAGCCTGAGATGTCCGATGCCCGCCGCCGTTTTTGGTCGCGCGAGTATCGTGATGGAAAGCGCGTGCAAGCAGATCCTCAAAAAAGTGCCCTGGAACTCGCCGAGCCTACGCCAAGTACCCGCCGCCGCCGAGCTAGAGACAAGGAGTGATCTAGCCGCCCTTGTAGCGAGCGGCCTCCTGCCAGCGCTTGAGCGCCGCGCCTTCGCTGCGGTCCTTTGTCTCGATGCTATGGCCGAGATAGTCGCCAGACGCGATCCAGACCGATTTTGATACCTGCTGGACCGATACGGGCACCCGTTGACCCCAGACCACCAAGGAGCGCTCAATCGCCACCAAGCCGCTCCTCAAGGATCTTCCTAATCGCTTCCGGCCGTGAGACTTCGCCTCTGTAGGCGTCGAGTAAGCCAAGCAAAGGCTGCTGAATGCGGACTTTTACCGCTTCGCTATCCACCGAGGGTCTACCTCGTGATTTTTTGGGCCCATCAATTGACATGGTTAATTTATAGGCCCATAAATTGTGGGCGACAAGGGAGTTCGTACCTCCCTCGCCGCCCTAACCGCAATCGACCCTTAGGAGATCGATCATGGCTGATTTTCGGCATAGCACAGCTGCGCCCAGCGCAAACCCCATCCCCTTCGATCCCGCCGCCTGGCTGTCCCATTTTGAGTCTGTGGGAGGCGGCTTTGTGGCCACCGACAGCCAGACAAGCCTGTGCATCGCCTATCAGGGCACGTCAGCCGAGGCTCGCGGCATTGCCCATGCCATGCTGCGCGACCTCGCCAATGACCAACAAGCCAGTGTCATCGCGCATATCCGGGAACGGGCAGAAGTGCCTGTCGCGCAGCCAGACGTCATCACCGCTTACTGGACGGCCCATGACGGCCACGCGGCCGGCACGGTGAGCGATGACGCCTATCTTGATGCTTTCATCCGAATGAGCGACTACCGGCCCACCACGGAGCGCGACTTCATCCGCAAGTTCATCGCGATGTGGAAGGACGGCCTCTTCCCCAACGAGGATCGGATCGAGGCGATGGTCGCCTGCGGCTCGCGCTTGGTGGGAGACAACTGATGGGCAAGATGGAACAGTTCCCCATCGTCAGTTCGCCCATGCCCGCCGTGGCGCGAATCCTGTCCGGTTATGACCGCCGTAAGGTCGAGGCCTTCATTGAGGTCGCCATTGGCTTGCTCGACACCTTCGATAATCCCGACGATCCTGATGCGCCAAACTTCTGCTTGGGTTGCTCCGATGGCCAGCCGGGCGATCTGGGCGACCATGAGAAGGGTGGTGACGAAGAGGCCGGGGCCTATGCCGAGTGGACCTCTCTGCGCGCCGCGCAGCGCCGCCAAGCCCTTCCGGTGGGCCTGCGGGGCCTGCATGAGGACGATGAGCTGATCGGCGACGAGACGGACGCCAGCGGGGCAGAGGATGAGGAAGGACCATGGTGTCGGCGGTTCGGCGATGGCGCGGGATGCCCGGTAGCCGATCCAGGCGGATGCGAGCATGATGGCCATGAGGATGATGGCGGCCGGGGGTTTGGCACCTACGCCATCGACCAGACGCGGCCGCCCTTGCCCGAAAGCGAGGCACTGGATCGCCAGCTGATGAGGCCGCATCGCGACTGGATCAGGAACAACCGCTGCACGTCCTTTACCACCCGCGAGTGGGGAGGAGGCTTTAAGACCATCTATAGGTTGAAGGGAAGCGACACCTCCCCATCCAGGCCGACCATATCGTGACCATGTAACCCATGTACCCACCGCCCCGCCCGGCCTCGGTCTGGCGGGGTTTTCTTTGGGCCGGGACCGCCTGCCCCACCGTAAATGGCCCCGGCGCCGCGCTGAATATCGCGGTCCATGCCACGATCCAGAGCGCACCTCCCGCCGCCTCGCCCCCGTCTTCGCCCCATGCCGCGAGACTTCCCTGAAATGTTCGTGCTGCTGGGGCACAAGACCATCGAGGACCACTATGCGGCTGGGCAGCTCGCTATCAAACGCTGGATGCGCGAGTATGGAGAAGCCGAGTTGATCCAGCTTCGACGGGCCTATCTGCGCAAGCTCTACGCTTCGCGGGGAAAAACCAACATCACAGGCCGCAAACCGGGCGTGCGCTTCGGCGGCTTCCCTGAAATGTTGGCCAGCGACCCGGCCCTCGCGTTCATGCCTGTCCGCCGGGGGCGCAGGTCATGGCACGATGACGTGTGGGTGCCTGTGAATGGCAAGCCAAAGCCTGACGAATTCGACGCGCCCAGAGGTTGGGAAACAGCCTAGTTGCGGTGGGTGCGAGGTGGGTACATTTCCGAAAACCCACACCAAACAAGAATCTGGAATTTGGTATAAATTCCCAAAAAACAATGACTTGTATGGTGAGCCCTGCTGGATTCGAACCAGCGACCTACTGATTAAAAGTCAGTTGCTCTACCGACTGAGCTAAGGGCCCCCGCCTTGGTCATCCCGGGCTTGTGCCCGGTGCGATGCCATCGCTTGGATGGGCTCCCCTAAGGGGCCGGGGCCGCCGGGTCAAGCGCAGGTGATGCTGTCGCACCGTAAATCCATCCACAGGGTCGCGCCAGAGCGGGACAAGCGCCATCGCAGGCCCCGTCACAAAGCTGCGCCCGCGCCATTCTCCATGCGGAATCGTCAGCCTCCGGCGCCCCATTCCACCCGAGCGCCACGCGCCGCCTTCCCACAGCACGATATCCAGATCCAGCACCCGCGACCCCCAGCGCCGCGCCCGCCTGCGCCCGAAAGCGGCCTCGATGCCCTGCAGCAGCCCCAGCATCGCCACCGGCCCCAGCTCTGACCGCACCAACGCCGCGCCATTGGCATAGCGGCGCAAACTCGGCCCAATCGGCGCGCTGTCGATCACCGGCGCCACGCCCAGCACCGTCAGCCCGGCCCCACGCATGGCCGAAACCGCCGCGCCCAGCACAGCGCGCGGAGCCCCATAAGAATGATGCCGCTGATTCGACCCCAGCGCGATCAGATAGAGCCAGCCACCAGCAGGCGGCTCAGATATCCTCAACAAGGCGGCCATACAGCTGCGGGCGGCGATCGCGGAAAAAGCCCATCCCTGCCCGGTGCATCGCGGCGCGGCTCAGATCCAGCGTGGCGGTCAGCACGCCAATGTCCTCGCGGCCATAATCGCCCAGCAGATCGCCCCATTCGTCGCTGATAAAGCTGTGGCCATAGAAGGTCTGGACGGTGTTCTCGCCCTCCACGCCGATGCGGTTGCTGGCCACCACCGGCATGCAGTTGCTCACCGCATGGCCGATCATCGCACGGCGCCACATGCGGCTGGTGTCCAGATTGGCGTCATAAGGTTCGCTGCCGATGGCGGTGGGGTAGAACAGCACCTCGGCCCCCATCAAAGCCATCGCCCGCGCGCATTCGGGATACCACTGGTCCCAGCAGACGCCCACGCCGATGCGCGCGCCGAACACATCCCACACCTTGAAACCGGTGTTGCCGGGGCGGAAATAATACTTTTCCTCATACCCCGGGCCATCGGGGATATGGCTCTTGCGATAGGTGCCCATGATCTGGCCGTCGGCATCGATCATCGCCAGCGTGTTGTAATAGTGATGCCCGTCGCGCTCGAAAAAGCTGGTGGGGATCGCCACGCCCAGCCGCTTGGCCAGCTTCTGCATCGCCAGCACGCTGGGATGCTCGGCGGTGGGCTTCGCCAGAGCGAACAGCGCCTCATCCTCCACCGTGCAGAAATAGGGGCTGCTGAACAATTCCGGCGGCAGGATCACCTGGGCGCCCTCTTTCGCGGCCTGCTCCACCAGCGCGGAGACGGCGGCAATGCTCTCCTGCTCGTCCCACGAAGGCAGAGCGAGTTGCAGGGAGGCGACAGAAAGCGTGCGAGTCTGGGTCATGGCCCGTCTCCTATGCCTGCTCTGTTACAAAGTCTATCGCGGGGCGCTTCAAGGTGGGGCGGACTTAACGCCCTCTTGCGAAACCATCTCATCGTCGCCACTTGGATGCCGCCCCCCAAAGGAGATTCCCCCATGGCCGACACTGCCACCCTTCCCCAAGCCATCGTCGCCGGCGGCTGCTTCTGGTGCACCGAGGCCGTGTTCCGCATGTGCGCCGGGGTGGAAAATGTGGAGAGCGGCTACATCGGCGGCTCAATCCCCAACCCCACCTACAAGCAGGTGTGCAGCGGCGCCACCGGCCACGCCGAGGCGATCCGCATCACCTATGATCCTTCGGTGCTGTCCTACGGCGACCTGCTGGACGTCTTCATGGCCACCCATGACCCAACGCAGCTCAACCGTCAGGGCGGCGACATCGGCACGCAGTACCGTTCGGCGATCTTCCCGCTGTCGGACGAGCAGCGCGCCGAGGCTTCGGCCGCGATTGCGCGTTCGCAGGAGGATCACACCCTGCCCATCGTCACCACCATCGAAGGCCCCGCCGAGTGGTACGCCGCCGAGGACTACCATCAGGACTATTGGGACGGCGAAGGCCAGCGGAATCCCTACTGCATGGCCGTGATCCCACCGAAGCTGGCCAAGCTGCGCAAGGGCTTTGCCGCCAAGGTGAAGGAAGGGGCTGAAGGTTAAGGGGAAAATGCAAGGGTGTTCCACCCTCGCGCTCCCTTTAGTTGTCGGCGTTGCGCTTCGGGTTCGGCCTGGAGCTAAGTACGCCGCGCCGCAGGCTTTGGCATTCCAGACTATCGTGAGGCGCCGGGGCTTGCTGTCTGCGGCGCCTTTCCGTTGTGCAGGTGGAGAGCTGAGACGCAACGATCCGGTGCCTCCACCCTCTCGCCGGAAGACGTCATGGGAGCGCGAGGGGATAATCCCCTCGCATCTTCCTTTTTACCCCTTCCGCCACCGGGCGACAAAGAACCCATCCAACCCGCCCTGCTCGGCAAGCATCCCCGGATCGGTCCGCACCCAGCCCTCGGCAGTCGGGACGATGCCCGAAGGCAATTCCGAAACCAGAACCGGATCGGCCACGAGACCCGCGATCTGCGCAACTTGATCCTCACCCTCTTCCCGCTCCAGCGAGCAAACGGCATAGACCAGCCGTCCGCCCGGCTTCAGCCAGCCAGCGGCGCGCGCGATCAGCGCCTGCTGGATCTCGGCCATCTCGGCAATCTGGCGCGCGACGATGCGGTGGAACACATCAGGATGGCGGCGCGCGGTGCCCGTGGCGGTGCAGGGGGCGTCGATCAGGATCGCATCGAACAGGCCTTCCGGTTCCCACTTCAATGCATCGGCGACGATGGTCTCGGCATTCAGGGCCGTGCGGGTCAGGTTCTCACGCACCAGTTCAAGACGACGGGCCGACTGGTCGAGCGCCGTCACATCCCAGCCCAGCGCGGCCAATTGCATGGTCTTGCCGCCGGGCGCGGCGCAGAGGTCCAGAGCGCGCCCCGAACCCGCGCCAATCAGGCGAGCGGGGATGGCAGCGGCCAGATCCTGCACCCACCAAGCGCCCTCGTTGAAACCTTCCAGCGTTTCCACCGCACTGCCACGCGACAGGCGCAGATGGCCCGGCATCAGGCTGACACCGCCCAGCTTCTCGGCCCAAAGCGCCGTTTCGGCGGGGTCGCGCCCAGAATCTCGCAAAGTCAGGTCCAGCGGCGGGGGCACGGCCAGCCCCTGCGCCACAGGCAAGGCCCGCTCGCCCCAGCGCGCGGCGACGGCTTCGGGCAGGCTGGGCGTTTCGGGCAGGGTCGCATTGCGCTTCACCAGCGTGGAAAACACACCATGCGCCAGACGGCGCGGGCCGCCCTGCAGCAGGTCCAGCCCGGTCGCCACCACGGCATGGGGCGGCGTGCCCAGCCGCAGCCAGCCCGCCAGCATCAGGCGCAGCACGGCGCGGGGCTTGGCGTCTTCCGGCAAAATCTGGCGTGTGGCCGAATCGATCAGCGCGTCCAGATCGACCAGCCAACGCAGCGCCTCGCCCGCCAGAGCGCGGGCCAGAGCGCGATCCTCGCGCGCCTTGATGCCCTGGCAGGCGGCGTGAGCGGCATTGTCCAGCGTTTCGCCCCGGCGCAGCACGGCGTCCATCATGCGCAGCGCGGCGCGGCGGGCGGGAAGGCCCTTTGTATCCTGATCTGTCATCGTGGCCCCCTACTCCATCTTTCGCCATATTGAAATCGCCGCGCTGCGGGTGCATTTGGGGGCCTATGGCCGATATGATCAAACGCTCGACTCAGCGCCCCGCCGCTTTCGCCAAGCCCGCGCATTGGTCGAACGATCCGGCGCCAGCGCCCGCCGCGCCGGTGGCCGAAGAGGACGACCCCGAGGGCCTGTCCCCCACGCGCTATGGCGATTTCACGCGCAAGGGCATCGCCTGGGATTTCTAACCGGCCCCACCACCAAGGTCTGAAGCTGACGTAAGGGGAATACGCCATGCCGATTGCCAGCCTGCTTTTGCTGCTTGCCGCCCAACCGGCGACCACGCCTTCCGCCGATCCGCTGGCTTTTGCCGCGCAGGGCCTGCTTGAATGCGCCGAGCCCGATGAGGCCTCGAAAACCTGCCATGCGCTGGCGCATTTCACCGCCCGCCCCGATGGCAGCTTCACCGATGACACCGAAGTGCTGCTGCGCCCCGACAAGCCGGTGACGATCAGCTTTTCCGGCGTGGCGCATGTGAAGGGCAATCAGGTCTGCGGCACGCTGACCACCGCCATGGTCCAGCAGGCCACGCTGCGCTATGCGGGGGCCCCGCTGCCCGCCGAGCAAACGGCCTCCATCCTGCCGCGCATTCAGGATGCGCTGTCGAAGGACGGTCTGCTCGACAAGGAATTGTGCTCCACCCGCACGCCGGATGGCACGGCCAGCGGCAAGGGCTTTACCCGCCATGCCACCATCGCCGGGCAGCCCGCCACACGGCCCGACGATCATCTGATCTGGGTCGCGCCCGATGCAGGCTATACGGTGGCGCCGAAGCCTTAAGCCCAGCCGGCCCCGGTCAAAACCAACCGGAAAGCTCGCGGCGCACCAGCGTTTCGATCATCGCCATGCCATCCTCGCCCGCATTGAGGCAGGAGAGCACCGCGAAATCCTGACCGCCTGCTTCGGTAAACACCTCGCGCCCACGGATCGCCAGCTCCTCCAGCGTCTCGACGCAATCGGCGGAGAAGCCCGGTGCCACGATGGCCAGCTTGCGCGTGCCCTTGGCAGCCTCGGCGGCCAGCACCGCTTCGGTGGAGGGCTCCAGCCATTTGGCGCGACCGAAACGGCTCTGGAAAGCGGTCTCCACACGCAGCGCCGGGAACAGCGGCGCCAGAGCCTCACCCAGCAGGCGGGCGGTCTTGCGGCACTGGCAGTGATAGGGGTCGCCCAGATGCAGCGTCCGCTCGGGCATGCCGTGGAAGGAAAGCAGCAGCACCTCGGGCGCAAAGGGCAAGGCCTGCAATTGCCGCGACACATCGCTGGTCAGCGCCGCAATATGGGCCGGATCATCATGATAGGGCGGCAGGGTGCGGATCGCGGGCTGCCAGCGCATCGCGGCCAGAGCCGCCCCCACCGCGTCCATCACGCTGGCGGTCGTGGCGCCGGAATATTGCGGATAGAGCGGGCAGATCAGGATACGGTCGCAGCCCTGGCTTTTAAGCGCCTCGATCTCCCCGGCGATGGCGGGCTGGCCATAACGCATGCCCCAGCGCACGGTGATGCCCTCACCCAGCCGCGCCTGAAGCGCCACGGCCTGCGCCCTGGTGATGGCGGCGAGAGGCGATCCCTCATCGGTCCAGACCTGAGCATAGGCATGGGCCGATTTCGCGGGCCGCGTGCGCAAGATGATGCCATGCAGGATCGGCAGCCAGATCGCGCGCGGGATCTCCACGACGCGCGGGTCGGACAGGAACTGCGCCAGATAGGTCCGCACGGCAGCAGGCGTCGCGGCCTGAGGCGTGCCCAGATTGACCAGCAGCACACCCACTTTCCCCACAGTTACGGCGGGATGGGAGGGAGGCAAAGCGGTCTGGCTCACAGTCATATCCTCATTCTTCGCTGCCCAGAGGCAGGCGGCGCAGGCGCAGGCCCGTCGCCGAAAACAGCGCATTGGCGATGGCGGGCGCGGCCACGGCCACACCCAACTCGCCGGGATCTTCGGGATCGGCGGTGGAGGCGATCAGGTCAACCTCCACCTCGGGGCAATTGGTCAGCAAGGGCAGATTGAGCGCCCCCAGCCGCGCGCCCGTGGGCAAGCCACCATTCCACACCGGGGCCGAGCCCAGTGCGAGACCGATGCCATAGACCAGCCCGCCCTCGATCTGCTGGCGGGCGATATCGACATTCACGATGCGGCCAATATCCGCCACGGCGACGATGCGGTCCACCGCCACGCCTTCGTCGCCGCGCCGCGCCGTCACCACGGCGGCGATACAGCCGCCACGGATGCGGTGGCAGGCGATACCCTGCCCGCTGGCATCATGCCCGCCGTTCCAGTTGGCCAGCGCCGACACGCGCTGCAGGCAGGCCGCCAGCCTTGGGTCATTCTCCAGCATGGCCATGCGGTAGGAGAGCGGCTCACGCCCCTGAGCAGCGGCGATTTCATCGACAAAGCTCTCGGTGATAAAGGCGCCCAAGGCGTGCCCATTGCCGCGCAGCCGCCCGGTGGGCAGGCCGACGCTGACAGGTGCCTGTTCGATGGCAAGGGCAAAGCTGTAGGGCGGCACAAAGCCCTCCATCGCCAGCGGATCGGCATGGGCGCTCTGGTGATGCGCCATCGCCTCGGCGCGGCTGGCGCCTTGCAGCAGCCTTGCGCCAAACTCCCGCGCGGCGGAGGGCATCGCCACCCGCAGCCGCCATGCCGCGATTGTGCCGGTCTGGTCGACGCGCGCCTCGATCTGCGCGGCCAGAGGCGGGCGGTGGATGGCGGTGACGGCCTCCTGCCAGCGGGTGTAGGTGAGGAGCACGGGTTTGCCGGTCTCGCGCGCGATCAGCGCGGCCTCCACGGCATGGGGGCATTCCAGCCGCGCATCGAAACTGCCGCCCGCCGCCAGCGGATAGAGCACCACATGCTCCACTGTGATATCGAGCGCCTTGGCCACGGCGCGGCGGGTCTGTTCGGGGGCTTGAGAGGCAACCCAGATTTCGCAGACGCCGTCGCGCAGACGCGCCACCGCGCTGGCGGTTTCCAGCGGCGCGGCGATGGCGGCGGCGGCATCGTAACGCTGGCTGTAGGGTGGTTTGCTGCCCAGCAGACCCGCGACATCGCCCTGCCCGGCGATGGGCTGGCCACCCTGCTTGATCGCCGCCTTCAGCGCGGTGTCGAGCGCGCCATCCACCTTCTCGGCATTGATCGGGCGGTGGACCGAGAAGCGCGGCGCCACGGCGGCCAGCGCCTGCTCCGCCGCCCAACTGTTGGTGGCAACAGCGGCCAGCCAGTCGGGGCCTTCGACCAGCTTGAGGAAGCCGCCGATCCCCTTGGCCGCCCTGGCATCGTGACCGGCCAGATGCGCCGCCTCACCCACGGGGGCATGGCGGATCGCGGCAAAGACCATATCGGGCAGGCGCACATCGCCCGCGAACATCCAGCCGCCATCGAGTTTGGCAGGCAGGTCGAGCCGGGGGAAAGGCGGCGTGCTACCCGATGGCAAACGCGCGGGGTTTTCCGCAGGCGGGGGCCCAAGCGGCAAGCGATCGGGCAGTGTCAGCCCGGAAGCCTCCTGCGCCAGGGCGCCGAATGTCAGGCTCTGCTGGCCATGGCGCACCAGACCGGCGGAGACCGTGCAATCCTGCGCATTCACGCCCCAGCGCCTGGCCGCGGCTTTCACCAACAGCGCCCGCGCCCCGGCGGCGGCATGGCGCACAGGCATTTCATAGGCCGCCAGAGACAGACCATCGGCGGTGGCGGTAAAGCGATGTGCCTCGGCCCAATGCCTGGCCAGCCAGTTGTCCGCCGGAACGCCGTTTTCGGACGCCATCGGCAACCACAATTCCGCCCAGCGCGCCGCCAGCGGAGCATTGGCGAAAATCTCCGATACGGGCGCGAAGACCACGCCCATCTGCCGCCAGTCCGCGCCCAGCTCCAGCGCGGCGATCTGCGCCAGTTGGGTGCCGATGCCCTGCCCCATCTCCAGTTGCGGCACGCTGACGGTGACGGCGCCATCGCGGCCCACCCTGATCCAGGCGTCGAAGGCCACCTCGCCCTCGCCCGGCGGCAGAGGCAGGGGCCATGGGCGCGAACGCAGCCCCCAGGCCACCACCAGCCCGCCGCCAAGGGCCGCGCCCACCAGCAGTTGGCGGCGCGACAGCTCCATGGTCAGGCTTGCGCCTTCAGCCAGGCGGCCAGTTTCGCGGCGATGGCGGCAAAGGCCTTGCCCTGCAGCGTGTCACCGGCGGCAGGCGGCTTGCCCGCATCGCTGTCCACGCGGATCGAGAGGTCGAGCGGCACGCGGCCCAGGAAGGGCAGGCCCATCTCCCGCGCGGCAGTTTCCGCGCCGCCATGGCCGAAGGGGTCGGATTCCTCGCCGCAATGGGGGCAGATGTAGCCCGCCATATTCTCGACCAGACCGATCACCGGCACGCCCACCGTATCGAACAGCTGGATCGCGCGCGTCGCATCCATCAGCGCCAGATCCTGCGGGGTGGAAACAATGATCGCGCCCGCCGGCTTGTGCTTCTGCACCATGGTGAGTTGCACATCGCCCGTGCCCGGCGGCAGGTCGATGATCAGCACCTGCGTGTCGCCCCAATGCGCATCGACCATCTGGCCCAAAGCGCCCGCCGCCATCGATCCGCGCCAGGCGATGGCCTTGCCCGGCTCGATCAGATTGCCCATAGACAGGGCGCGGATGCCGAACGCCGTGGGGATCGGAAACATCTTGCTGTCGGCGGCTTCGGGCTTGATGCCCTCGGTGCCCAGCAGGCGCGGCTGGCTGGGGCCGTGGATATCGGCATCGACCAGCCCGACCTTGACCCCCTGCCGCGCCAGCGCCACCGCCAGATTGGCCGAAAGCGTCGATTTACCCACGCCCCCCTTGCCCGCGCCCACCGAGATGATGATCGGGCCCTTGGGCTTGGGCGCCTCGGCAGGGCGGTCCGCCATGATGCCGACGCGGACTTCCTTCACGCCCTCCACGCCCGACAGCGCGGTGCGGATGGTCTGTTCGGCCTGCTCGCGCCCGGTCTGGTCCAGCCCGGCGCCGTCCAGCACCAGCGTCGCCACGCCCTCGGTGACACGCGCGGATTGCACCCGCTGCGCCAGAGTTTCGGGCAGATGCTGCTTGAGCATATCGGGCGAGGTCATGGGCAGAAAACTTTCAGGCATCGGATAGGGTTCAACAATCTAGGCCCCTAGCAGCCTTTCTTCCATGGCACAGGATGAATTTCCGCAATACCCGCGCTTGTCCCCTGTTCTTGCGCGAAAGGCGTCCTATAGATGTGTTCATGAAGCTTTTGGGTGAATGGATCGACCGTCTCAGGCCGGGGCACATGGCAGCCCCGCCCCTGCTGGCCAACCACACGCCAGAGGGCGGGGACAACACGCCCCCGCCTGAGGAAGGCACGACGCCGCCTTCCCCGACGCCTGCCCCGCCCCCCGCAGGCGATGGCGAGCCCCCCCGCAATCCATGGGCGCCCGAAGCCCCGCCTCCACGCCGGGCGCCGGGGATCGAGGAGATCTTCCGCCAGCGCCGTGGCGGCAATGGTGGCAAGAGCGGCGGCAACGCAAACGGCGGGAAAGACGGTGGCAAGGATGGCGGCAAGGGTGGCCCTCCCCCGCCGGATCTGACCCATCTGCTGCGCCTGCCCCCGCGCCACAATGGCAAGAGCTGGTGGCCCGGCATCATCGGTGTCTCGCTGGTGCTGGGGGCGATGCTGTCTTCCGTGCATGCGCTCGGCCTGCACGAACAGGGGGTGGTCACCACCTTCGGGCAATATTCCAAGACGCTGCAGCCCGGCTTCAACTGGACCCTGCCCTGGCCCTTCCAGCAGGTGGATGTGCGCGACGTCACCACCATCAAGCAGCTTTCCGTCCCCAATGGCGAGGCGGAGAATCTGATGCTCACCAGCGACCAGAGCCTGGTCAACATCTCCTATGTCGTGCGCTGGAGCATCCGCGACCTCAAACTCTATTCCTATCAGCTGAAAGACCCCGAAGGCACCGTCACCGAAGTGGCCGAGGCCGCGATGCGCGCCTCCATCGCCGAGGTCAGGCTGAACGATGTGATGGGCGGCGCCGCCAGCGCGGAAATCGGCGCCCATGTGCAGCAGCGCATGCAGGTGCTGCTCGATGCCTATCACGCGGGCGTGCTGATTCAGGGCGTGGACCTCAAAAAGGCCGATCCGCCCTCCAAAGTGAATGAGGCTTTCCAGAAGGTGCAGGCCGCCCAGCAGGACCGCAGCCGCTACATCCAGCAGGCGCGCGGCTATGCCCAGCAGACCATCGCCCGCGCCGAGGGTGAGGCCGGTGCCTTCGACCGCGTCTACACCCAGTACAAAGCCGCGCCAGAGGTGACACGCCGCCGCATGTATTACGAAACCATGGACCGCGTGCTGTCGGCCAATGACAAGGTGATCCTGCCCACCGGGCCCGCCACCTATCTGCCGCTGCCCGACTTCCGCCGCGCCGCTCCGCCGGTGCCCGATGCCCCGCCCGCCGCCCCCGCTGCGGGAGCCAACCCATGATCGGCGCGCTGTGGCAGGACCACAAGGCCGCCGTGGTCGCCGTGGGCGTGGCCGTGGTGGTCGCGCTGACCGCCGTGGTGCAGGTGGATGAAACCGAACAGGTGGTGGTGCTGCAAAACGGCGCCCCCAACCGCGTCATCAACAAGTTCAAACCCGACCAGCCCTATGGC
>Ga0116227_10006700_pt1 | contig 23137 bp, 22 predicted proteins | sample S1TSphgellanicum_FD_89693 | JGI IMG/M metagenome (GOLD analysis project Ga0116227, IMG submission 89693) | Host-associated microbial communities from peat moss isolated from Minnesota, USA - S1T2_Fb - Sphagnum magellanicum MG | ecosystem: Host-associated > Plants > Peat moss > Unclassified...
ATCTTTCTTCTAAATTACCTCTAAAACTTGGTGATTTTCCGTATTTTTTATTTTCTGATGAAAGAATTATCTAAAATTAATATTTTTTTTTTTTTTTTTTTTTTTTTAATTTAATTTTTTTTTATATAAAATTTTTTTTTTTAAAAAATTATATTTTTTTTTTTTTTTTTTTTTTTTTTTCAGGAATTTGTTTTTGACAAAGTGGCGATCATCCATTGGAAAAATGTAGAAAAAGTGGTGATCATTGCTAGGAAAATTTTAGCCAAATCTGGTTTAAAAAAAAAATGAAAGTACAAATTTTAGTCATCCTTCTATATTTTTTGGCTACATATTGAAATCCAAATATAGAATTCCGAAAAAAATTCCTTTTATTTTTAGTTTTTCTCTCACTTCTTGCTATTAAAACCCTCAAAACTCACTTCATTTTTCAATTTTGCTTGTAAAGAAAAATCTACTTGAAACAACCATCTCCCAAAAAAGATAATGTATGCAAATGGATAGACAAACCTTCACCTTCATTTCTAAGACCCAACATTCAATGTCCTTTCTTGGGGTTTGCTAGATTTTGTGACCACAAATTAGTCAAACATTAAATTCATATATGTGTCAATCCATGGGAAAGGAAAAACATAATTGTCCAAAGAAGGGATAGTGTGTCAACAAAGTGTGATGATCAATTAGCTTTTTAAAATGGATCCATGTTTTGAAAACATTAAACATTAAAATTGGCTCCAAATTGGCTCAATTCCTCACCATAGTCTATATTTATGCATGAGTACCTTGGGATTCCCTTAGTTTATATGGATGTAAGATTAAATAGTGTCTTCAAAGAAAGGAAGCTTGTCTTTTCCATAAGGGGATGCATTTGCCTAGGGTCCCTTGTACTTGGTTAGGGTAGGTAGGTACTAGGTAAAAGTACTACTACTTCCCCATAAGAGTAGTTCTTTTAAACCAATATTCAGGTACATTTTTACCTATGAGTTGAAAATAGGGTTTTCGTTTGTTTTTTCTTTCATTCAATTTTGTGTGGTACCTAGGTATTATACTGGCCATCATCCACAGGAGGATTTAGCCAAATTTGGCTACATGTTAGAAAGGAAAGTAGAAAGTTTTTGAACCTTACTACATTTTGGTGACATGCTATATAAGCTCTCATGTAAATCTCACATTTCCAAAAACAAGTCCTTGAAATATGATGACTTTGTGCCATCTTCTCCATAAAACAAGGTGTCTCTTTGGAGACATCTGATAAAATTGGAACGATACGGAGAAAATTAGCGTGGCCCCTGCTCAAGGACAACACAAGGTGTCTCCTCGGGTTTATCAGAACGATACAGAGAAGATTAGCATGGCCCCTGCTCAAGGACAACACAAGGTGTCTTCTCGAATTTATCAGAACGATATAGAGAAGATTAGCATGGCCCCTGCTCTAGGACGACACAAGGTGTCTCCTAGGATTTATCAGAATGATACAGAGAAAATTAGCATGGCCCCTGCGCAAGCATGACATGCACAAATCGAGAATTGGCTCCATAAAACAAGGCATCATAAACATGCTGGCCCTGCCAATAGACAAGATGTTGTACATCTACCTACTGTGTTCACACTCTGAACACCAAAACAATCTGTTCCAATTTAAACAGTCTAAACACTTTCAGCAAAGAAACCAGTTCATCTAATGTGAAACCGGTTCTAGTAAGGTAAAAATGTCCAAAAGTTGGATCCAATGTTATAGTCCCTGCCCCACCCAAAAACATGATTGGAAAGAAAAGGAAAAAACCAAAGACAAACCAACAAAATATTGTTCATTGAAAAACTACACCATTGAGACCTTACCCAGTCATGGCCGGCTACTCTCCAATGGTTAATAGCAATAGTAATATCATCCATTCACACAGTCAATCCCGTGAGTTCTGTAAGTACAAAAAGGTTTGAGGTTGTATAGATGACCGAAAGTAGCGGGATTTTTGTAATATATTTGGACATTAGGTTATATAGTGTAATTTGTAATTTCAGAAAACTCGTATTTAATCTACCACTCTCAAAGGAGGCAAATTTGGTGTACCCTCTTTTTGTTTTTTCCTTTTTCTTTTTTCATAAAAAAATCTGCAAAAAATTTCAAGTGTATTTTGGATGTATGCTTGCAAAGTGGAAAAACTCACATGGCATTTTAGAAAATGAAAACACTCATCTAGATGGATGAATTCCATTTTCTGAAATGCCTTGTGCTATTTTTCCCCCGGATACCCGCTGGGTATCATCGGGAATTTTTTTAAAAAATAAAAAATCTTCATATATTTTCATGCCATGTAAATCCGCAATTGGCATTTTTATGTTAATAAAAACAATGATGATGTTTAGTGTTGTGATATGTTGTTTACTGCATGAACATTGAAGCATGGCATTTGGTTGAGAGGAAAATTGAACAGTAGGAAAAAAAAACTTCGTGGGAGAGGATGTTCATCAAGAAATATGAGGCATAAAAGTCATGAACCCAAAACTCAAAATGTTAATGAATTCAGACTTAGAGACAAAAGGAAGGTGTACTTTTTGCCCTATCAAAATTCATTCTACTTCCAATATGTGCTCAACAACATAATCCACGCCACCACACTCGTCTTGATTTAAGATCCAAAATAACTCTTTTTCCCTCAAAGAACAATTGAAATTAGAGTTATCCGTAAAGTGACCCTGTCTTTGGGCCTGCTTTCACCCCCCCTATACCCTCTCTCAGTGGTATCCGCAAAGTAAGGTAATTTTATCAAATCTCAGCATGAAATGCTGAAAACTCAGCATTTAATGCACAAGGTACGAGAGTATTTATAGTAGTTGTACAAGTAGGAGCAGTGAAAATATATGTAGCAGCAGTGGATCGCTCAGGAAAAGTGAAAGACAGGATGAAGGTTATCAGTCATTATAGCGTTTGTGCATGTGATGATGGAGCATGTAAGTAGTGGCCTTAAGTATTGATCTTAATATTTTACCCATTTGTTTCGCCTGTGTGTGTCTCCATTTGAAATTGTTACTCCTTAGCATTGAAACCAAATGGTGAACAAGCCAACTAGAGGGTTTTAAAAATAGCAATGGTAGCCAACCTCAGCACCCCATAATTAAAAAAATAAATATCAACACACATTTTGTGAAACTAATGTCTTTAGTTCTCACAGTTCTCATCAAGTTCCCAATAGCACCTCCCTAATTTGAATTAAAGTGAAAATCTTTGAAACTTGTCAAATTGTATCCCTTGATTCCTTTCAATTTTGTCCAAAAGGTAGAATGTAAAAATGGCACAACATTATTAAGCATTTGGATCCCTAACCTAGACAAAGTAAACAAGAAATGGATTCAACTCAAGTGATGTGAACCCAATTCCTAATTGAAGTTCATCACAAACTAATCGTGAACCCCTTATAAATTTACAACAAATCAAACACTTGCAAGATGTTGTATTTTACTACATAATACGATTTAAAGATCACAATGAAAGCAACATCAAAGTGATTTAAAAAAATCAAACTAAGTAATTCAATTATTATTTACGTTCACTATGTGGACAATCAACAATTAGTAAAAGGTTAGGTCAAAAGCAAGTTTGCCAAGGTCCCTCCCTAATGACATGTCCCAAAACCTACCAAACGTCTTGGATATGCTCAAAATTTCATATCAAAATGAGATGTCTTGGTTCAGAATGTTCTAATTTGACTTGAACAACGATTAAATAATTAAAGACAAGACAAACATATGATGAAATTATATGGATTTGACAAAATAAAGAATGAGATAGTGAACAACAATAAAATATTTAAATTTTTTTGGACAAAAAATGATGCAAATTAGGTGTGAAATGGAATAGGAATATAAAGACTATAACTTACGTTGCAAAAATTGAAGGGTGATACCATTGAGATTTTTACTTATATTATTTCATGAATTTACAAAAAAAATCATCAATCTTTAAAAAAGTTTTGCTGATTTGTCAATAGTCTCATTGATAAGCTATTCGATAGGATTTAGGCCTATTAGGTTATTGATGGTGTCAAAAATTAAGATCTTCATTTTTTGAAGATTTTCAACATCATGGCAATAAGTTAAAACCCTCCTCAATTTTGAAAGTTAGATCAGTGATAGTGGTGCCACACCATTTGTAATGTTAAATATTTACAAATAATTTTCTCTGTATTTGAACAAAGTTAATTATCACTCATTTTATTGGCTACATTATCTTCATGTTTGAACACACCTTTTACATCAGTAGGAATATCACCAAATCAATAAGTGATTTGGGGCCTTGTCCTAGCCCATGCCCCCTTAAAGTTCATAATATAATCCATTTCAACCTGTCCACACAATCTTCATTACAATGTATTTGAATACTTGATGTTTTCATTTAGGTTTTTTCCACTCTTTCTTGTTTGTTTGTTTTCGTTGATATGGCCTTTTTGGAATCATTTTATGCCAAAGTGTAATGGTAGGTATGGTAGTGTTTTCATTTAGTGAAAATGTATAACTTTTTACATGTGAATGCAAAATATGCTTTTAAAGACAATTTTTTTGGGTTTTAGGGTTTATCCAAGCAAATTTTGGTACAATACATATGAATCAAGTCATAACTTTATTGGCTTTCATGAACACTTCCACAAACTTAGCCAAAACCAATGTGAATTGGGTTGAGTGAAAAGTCCTCATGTCACTTGAAAACAATGTATGAATGTGTGGTGATTGGACGTGTGTTTAAGTTTAGGGTGTAATGACAAAATATAAAACTTAAAAAGAAAAAAAGATTTTGGCTATGTTAGAGAGTGAGAGCTTCAAATATTTTTGAAACAAATTCATTGTGAGGCTTAAGGAAATGAAAGAAACTACATTACAGCTCAATCAATTATTTTTTTGATAGACATTAGTTTCTTTATTTTAAAATTCATATTTGTTAGCTTTGGACATGTTACAAATTATTGGAATCAAAAAATTTTAATTATTAAAAAATTAATTTTGTATTTATTATGTTACATGTTTCTTTTTCCCTAACCTTTAACACTTAGTTAAGTCTAACAAAATGTCATTGACACATTTGGTGGCTTCTTTATAGCAAAATATTTTTCCATTTTCACCTCTCATTAATGTTTTGATACTAAACCCATATTGCAATACTTTGGAATTGATTTGAGTCTTATTATGTTAAGTTCCTTTTTTTTCTCTCTAAATGGTTCCACTAGAGTTCAAACCCTCCTATCAACTCAATAATGAAAGCTATTATTATGGCAAGCTCAGATCCCATTTTTAGGTCTTCAATCCTTAAACAAATTTCCTAAAACATGCAAGCTACCCCAATTACAGATTATGGGTTTTTTGTAGGGTCTCATTTTTAGGTATTTAATTATTAAGTCAATTTACTGCAAATTTCCATGGCTATTTTCTAGCTGACAAGTCTGAAATTAGCCACAATTTCCCACTTTAGTCAAGTTTTACTCATGCCAACAATTTAATGAAAATTTCTTCATTAAATTCTTGGGAAATTGGAGACACCAAAGTCTCAAGAGCCCCAACAAAGTTGAGAACTTCTTACTAAACATGAAATGGTGGAAGTTCCTCCTTTGGGAACACAAGCTTTGGTTATTTCTTCCAGGGCAAATTTAGCCAGTTGTTTTTCAAAATGGCTAAACAATTATTTGTTTTTGGGTTTTTTCATTTTGATTTTATTTTTTGGGGAGTAATAGCCAGATTTTCTCTAAAGGGTTTCTAGCATAGCACATAGCCAAAATTAATGAAACATTTTTACTCTCATATCCTGTTTATAGCCAGATTTGGCTTAAACTATCTTATGGGTGATGGCCAACTGGGTTTTTTCCCTCCAAATTCCTCAAGTAGATTTGGCTACATACTAGATATTAAAGTAGGAAAAAAACAGAATCCTTCAATATTCTTGGCTACCTACTGGAACTTCTCATAAAAATCTGGCGATTTGGATTTTCTTTTCTTTGAAATTTGGCGAATTTGAACCATTATGTTTTTTTGAAAAATCCTTTGTATAGGTTGAAATCTTATTTTTCAGGTCGAAATTTGGCGAAATTTCGTCCCCCCCCCCAAAAAAAACACTGCTGGCAAGGATCCCCAAGCATTAATTAACATTAAATGGCGACTGTCGTAGGTGGACAGTAGCATTTTTACAAAAGTGCTGCTACAAGTGACGACCTAGGCACTTCATAGATCTAGAGATGAGGCTAATAATTTAATTATTTCAATTTCGAAAAATGGCGAAAAGAATCCCTAGAAATCTCAAAAAATATAATTCATGTTTTTTTTTTCATATCCTGAATTTTGTTTTGCCAAGTTTCGCCATAAAAAAATTTCACCACAAAAAAAACACACACACAAGTGTGGTATGTGTGTGAGTGACAAGCGGTGAGGTGAGGTGTGGTGTGATGATGATAAGGGGGCGAAATCTTGAATTTATTGTTGCCAGAAAATGGACAAAACAAAAAAAGATATTAATTTACTCAAACCAAACACTCCAACCCCAAAAGCATTCAATTCCTCAACTGCTTACCCGAAGCGACAGGCAAGAAGGGCTCATGAGGTAGGTCTTATTAAATTCTGAGAAAATTAAACCCACCCCACACAACCAACAACTAAGTTTAGCAAAATTTGATGAAGGAATTCCCCCCAAAAGTTAAAAAAAATAATGATAATAATTTTTTTAAAAAATGAAAAATATTAATGAATGGTATATTACAAAAGCATCTAAATTCTCTTTGGGGGAAAAAAAAAAAAAAAAAAAAAAAAAAAAAAAAAAAAGGAAACCAAATACAACAACCAAATCTAAGTGCAAGAGTGCAAATAGGACAAAACAGAAATTCCTTCACACTTCCCTGGACTTCACAGTAGTGTTATTTACATTCCATAGCAGCTCTTCTCTTCTGTCTCTGTTTTTGTGTATGCGTGTGTGCGTGTGTGTGTGTGTGTCTCTCTCTCTTTTTGTGTGTGAATTTGCAAGGATAAAAGCAGGATCCTGGGCTTGCCTGAAACTTGCTGGATGTCTTTCAACAATTAAGTTGTGAATGTCGTGAACCTTGGTTTTCAGAAAGGTTCCAAGAGCCCCATGGGATCACTTCAAGTTGAGAGGGGTGGTTGTACCTCTCAAGTGGAGCTGATGAATAACCTACCACGTCTTCAAACTAAGGCTAGTAGGCGGGAAGATGTAGTCATCTCTGTGGCAGGGGGATCTTGTGATGAGGACTCACAAGCTGCAGCTGCTGTTGCTGCTAATGCAGAGGAGCCGGAGGAGGAGGAGCCTCTCACACCCCTTGGCAGAATGTTTCTTGAACCTGAGCTTGAACTTTTTGGTCTGTGTACCATTGGGTTCCAAAACCTCGTGGATTTGGCACAATTGAAGCTAACGCTGCGCAACACGCTACTGCAGAACAAATATTTCTCCAGCATTGTGGTACTAGGCTGCTTGTTTTTGTTGTTGTTGTTGTTGTCGTCTTTCATGTAGATTCTACTCTCAGAGAGGAACTCTTTTCGGTTGTGTGTGTGGGGTGGGTGCTCACGTTCCTGCAGGTGACGTGATCCTAGAAGTAATTTTGTCATTCAGAACAGGACTCTGCTGCTGCTACTGATCTTCTTTGTGGTGTTGGGTGGTTTTTCTGTTTTGCAGAGGAAGAACAAAAGGGGGTGTCCCACATGGGTACACACAGAAGTGGACATGGACGTCATAGTCTTCGAGCCAACCGGCATTTCCAAAGCAGACATGGCAGCGCCAGATTTCGTGAATAACTACGTCGCGGAGCTTGCAACCGCGCCACCCATCCCTTACACACGTCCACTATGGGAATGTCACGTACTGAATGGAACAACGTCAGGGAATGCGCCTGCACATATAGTCTTCCGGATACATCATTGTCTTGGAGATGGAATCGCTGTCATGTCCCTTCTGTTTGCATCGACACGACTGACGGATAATCCTGAGAAGCCGCCTCCAATTGGATGTCGGAACCGGACACCACCTCCACCACCACAGGAGCAGCAGCAGCTCACTCTTCGACCTTCTGTTGTTCAGTCCATTTGGAAGACGCTCATCTTCTTGTGGAACACGGTTTGCGCTATTGCGTACTTACTAACAACATTGGTCTTCTTGCAAGACAGCAACACCGTCCTCAGGGGTTGTTCTCGAAGGGTGCAGAGAGAACAGAAGCGTCTCGTACGTATGACAATCGATATGGACGACATGCGGATTGTGAAGAAAGCCGTTGGTGGGGTAAGGGTTCTCTTCCAAGGATTCTTCATTTTCTGACATGATTCCTCACAGCATTGCATGCATGCTTCCCAAGTTCCAATCTGTGAGCGATTTCCAGGAGAAACCCATTGCAACCCATGAAAGAAATCTTCATTTGAAGCCCATTGCAACCCAAGGAACCTTCATGTGAATATGTGCAGAGAACTTTTTTTTTTTCCTATGGCTGAAACAATTGGCTGGTACTTTCTAATACTGGTGTTGTTGTGGCAGACACTCAATGATGTGTTGTTAGGAATGGTGGATGCATCTCTCAAGCGCTATCTGCAAACCCATCCCAATCCTGCAGGTAATGATCTGTATAGCAAGATCTCTAGTGTGTATGCCCTAAAGTTGTGCATGTAATTTTTATCCATATTCTCTTTTGAATGTGTGAGTTCTGTTTATGTTCTCCTGGTTCTTGGGTGAGGAACTTGATTGTTGTTGTTCAGAAGTTTGCTTGTGGAGGGTTCAGATGGAAAGCATTGTTTTGCTCTGTTGTTGATTTTATCAAAAGAGTTTGTTTTGCATTTGGTGTCATCAGCAATTACTTCTGTAGATTTGAAACCACCCTACCTACCTGAGTCCTCACCCATGACTCCAATCTGTAGAATATAGTTGTATGAAATCATTGCCAAAGAACTTGTAAGGAAGGTCTTGGTCAACACAGAATTTTTCGCCAGAATGTCTAAGAGTCAATGGATGCCTCTTAGAATCCAATGATTGGCTCTGCTTGTTCAGAACCAACATTCATCATCATTATCATTGTTGAGAGCTGATGACTTTCTTCAGGGACCTGACAGAGGGAGGGTGGATTGCTTAGAGGTGTCAATTCAGCTGTCAGTGCAAGTAGGAGTCTATATATTCTTAGAGTACAAACATTTATCTTGCAGCACCTAGTAAATTTCCCTATGTTCAAGCATTTCAATATGACTTGACATTATGTGGTATTTGACAGTCGGTGAAGGCAAGGAGCTGGAAGCCCAAAGAGACGTCAAGAACATGCATAAAGTGAGCTTTGATGATGATACAGCAGGAAATGGTGTTGTTTATCAAACAAAGAAATGTTCATCAAAATTAGAAAAACTGCGAGTACGGGCAATCACAATGGAGAATGTCAGAAAATCAGGAGGCCTGCAGGTACCTTTCCAATACTGGTAAAATCTGAGGTCATCCTGCTACCTTCTGTGCTCCTTAGCCTTGAGGAATATTAAATATGAATAGTACAATTTGAGAACAAGACTGTCTCCACTCTTCAAAGTCTCCAGCTGCTGGCTGGGTCCATCCTCCTGGAGGGCATTGTTTGATGCAAACTGCTTCTGGTTGTGAGCCATCTGTGCTGTCTACTATCCATGATTCCCATGTAGTTTGATAGGGAGATAGTATATTCTTCTTGCCACATCTGGTCTCAAGGTAACAGCTATACATGAAGGCTTGGCACTAGAATCCAACTACATCCTAAGAAAAGTTTGATTCCTTTTTATTGAAGTTGAGAAGTGATACAGTTTCTGCAAAATTCACCTAAGTGAAGAGTGAAATTGCAAAGGGCATAATGTCTATGGCTGGTGATCAACTGTGGCATTGGTTGCAGGAGCTACCTGCCATGATGGAAAAGGGATCCAAAGTGCGCTGGGGAAACTGCATTGGCTTCTGGATCTTCCCATTTTCTCTCAAACAGTTCAGTGACCCTCTTGAGCATGTACGTGCAGCCATGAAAGTGAGTGAGCGCATAAAGGCATCACTTGGTGGACGGTTTACATTTTGGGTTGGAACAGTGCTCGCATACTGTGGTGTCCCAAGTGTATGCTTCCTTTTCTTAAACCCATCTTGCAGATCTGCCATCTGTTTTGTTTATGGAAGTTGTGGATTCTCTGGGGGGTGTGACAGTAGAATTGCTTTCTTGCGGACACCTATATTGGGCTTCAGATTAAGGTTGATGGTTATCCAACACTAGTGTTTGTACTGTTTGGACAAAACATCTGAATGCATGAGCTTTGTCTGGTTTGCAGCTGATAAAATTACTTACATGGCGTGAAATCACCCAGACCACACTGTTAGTGTCAAATCTGCCAGGCCCTGCAGAGCAAATCATGCTGGGTGGCAACCCAATTCTTCATATGTTTCCTGTTGTTGCTGGAATCCCACAGGTGAGCATCTCTGTTTGTAGTGTGCGATCCAAAACCCAAACCTCGGAAATGCACAATGCAAACCCACAAACTCAAAACTAATCTAACTTGCAGCCCTACAGTATGAGTATGAAGATATCATCATGAAATGTATTCTAATCACTTAGAATCATCTTTTTGTATATTTTAGCATGTCATGTTGATGAAATGGTTAGAGTAATAGCCGACATGGTCCTCTTTTCTATCAGAGCTAGACTTGCAATTTTCCATGTCTGGTGTTCTGAAGAGATTCTGTTTTTTCTTGTGGATGCAGTCCTTTTGTGTCTACATGCAGAGCTACTGTGGGAAGATCACCTTGGTAGTTATGAGTGCCAAGCACATCATTCCTGACCCAGAGATGATTATTCAATTTTGCTTCGATGCTCTCCATGAGATGAAAAAGGCTGCTGTTTCCCTCACACGATGATGGAATTAGGCTTTAGCTGTGAATATAACCATTATTTTTTGGATGTATTCCAATTTCATGGGTGTTTCTTTGCTGTAGCCGAGGGTCAGTTTGTCCAATGTTCCCACATGTTTTTCATTGCGCACATATTTTGCTTATACTTCAGGAATGAAGTAACCAACTACAGTTTTGCATTCTACATCTTAGTAGGTCCAGGAGACTGACCTGCAAATTGTATGGAAATACTAAATTTTAAACTAGAAAACTAAGATTTAACCAAGTAAAAACTCCACCCTTGGACCAAAATAATAATCAAGAAATTCTATATCTACTAAATACCAGCCTGATGTAAGTCCAGTTGAAGTACCAAACATCTTGGAAAATCTAGTTTACAATGATTTGCTGTTTGATAGGTGGTCAAAATAACAGAGTTGTAACCTATACTTCCATCATTTTTAGTTTGTTAACATTGTAGTAATTGCATAGTTACAAAGTCACCATAACATGAACTATTTAGGCAAGGCCTCTGCATACAGTACAATCTATCAGTCTGTATCAACAGTTTTGCAAGAAAAACAACAAATGAAAGGTTGGGTAAAAGATTGCAAAAACAAGTTAAATGAAATGAAAGTGAAGTAATATAAATCACCCTTACATAAAAGTAGCAGTTACAAAACTACCCATTAGCCTACTACTGATTGTGAAAAGCTCAATTATATAGGGGAAAAGAAAAAAACCCCATGCAGGACTTGTCCTCAACATAACTAAATAGAACCTTGTTAAATAACAAAACAAATAATTCATAACATGCATTATAACAAATCCAGCTGATTGGAGTGCCACACTCATTCATTTCCAGCTTTGAAAATAAAAATCTATTGAACCTGTTCAAAACCCAAGCAGCCAACCTCCAACTTTCCAATAATGAAAATTGTTCATGACACAATTTACTAATACTCTTAAGCAAAAAATGTACAAGGCACAAAGAAATAGTTCATGTCATCAGTAGAACATATTGACCATGTCTTCAGTTTTATGATATATATTCCACTCAATATGCTAGCTAACTGGCTGTAACTAAAATTTGAAGTGAGCCGCAACTGTTCATGATGGGAGTCAACCCACTGACAAGTTTTAAAGCCTCAATTAACCATTTTCCAAAGCTGGGAAGAACTCTCCTTAAGTGTGACTTGTCCCTACTAACATTGGCAGTGACATGTTGGCAGTGAGTTTGCCATGTATGCTCCCATTTGAGTTCATGTACACTTTCAGAGGTCAAGCATTCATTCCCAAATGGAGTGCATAAACAAGAGTAATAACCCTCCATCAGATAGAAATACTCCAAGCAAAAAATGCACTAGCTTTTGTGGTAGAAATCTTATCCTCTCAACTCAAACCATCAGCAACTCGGAGCAGATGCTGGATGTCTACAGCAGGGTAGTGTTGAAGAAGCTTGAGATTAGTGGTGAAGTCACCGGCCAGTAGCCGGCTTCTCTCACAAAGAAGCATTGCACAGCATACACGAAGCAGAATCTCCTGCAGAATTATGCCCCCCAACACATTTATATCTGCTGTATCAGAATCGTCCATACACACTAAGACTGTCAAACTGAGAAAATGTATAGAAACTACATATTCATGACATCAGAACTGTCACTCAGAATCTTCTTGTGGATACACCTTGAGGATCTTCCTCAATAGAACAAAGACAGACACTCACCAGTGGGCCATCAGGATTGCTAAGAAGAGAATCCCAGAGACGGAGTGAGTCAAAAAAGCTGAACTCCTGTGTCAGAAGTAGTGTTATCCACCTGAACGCATAAAACTGTGGATTTACCTGTTGGAAAATGAAGTGTAAACATCACACATCCTTTGACAAATGAGATTCTATGTGACACTAACCTGCTCATCTGTCAACCCAAGTAACGTCTCTGCCCCCACCATAATCTAAAATAAATGAATCCCCTTTGCACTCCAGTGATCCACCAAATATATCAATGAGATTGCAGATTCAAAAGTATCCATGCCAGTTCTGGCAAAACCAAAGCAATATAACAAGAATGAGTGTGGTCATATCACCACTATCATGAATGGCAGTGACTAGCTGCCATCACTCCCCATTGACTTCATCACCAGTTGAGAGTGGATGTAGATAAGTATAAAAGAATCCACTCAAAACTTATGAGTTTCTGTAATATTTCTCGGTCTTGATGAGGAAGACTTGGTCATAATGTTGGCCACTCTCAAGAGGCAATCAAGAGCTCCCGTGAACTGAATGAACCCATCCGACCACCAGTCACAACTGTGACATAACAGAATTCTAAGCTTGGCTCTGCCACCTAGGGCATATCTTGTCAAGTGATTGGTTTATCCTTACCCATTATTTAGAGACATTTACCTTGGAAGTATATTCCAGATGTCGCCACAGTTCTTCATCCTGGCGCCGAAGCAGTGCATTGAGTTGAGATATGGTAGATCGTATGCCAACTGCACTGTTGTCCAGTTGCTGACAAAAGTGATCCCGGAAATCACTCAGGAGCTCCACAAAGCAGAAGAAAGCATCCTCCTCTGCATGTGCCTGGCCATCTCCCACACCCATTACTGCATATTAAGAACCATCATGCATTGCCATCAGTGTCACCTGAGAATGCAGGGAACCATGTATCATGATTTTCCAGTCAAAACCACCATCCTGAACACTACAACAGGAAACTATGGCACTTACCGCATTGTCTTCGTCCTTGTCAGTCTTAAATACATAGTAGAGAGGAGCCAAAACCTCATTCATTCCTTGCACATACCGAATCCCTGGGTTTAACTTTGCAAATATGAAGAGGATGCGTTTTAATGCCTCCTGACAAAGAACCGTCCCAACTGTTACAACAACGTCTGACTTATCCCATGTGGTCAATGTTTATAACCTACTTGCTAACTCTGTGGAAGATCAACAGTTCTTCATTAAGTCAGTTCACAAAGCATCAGTTGTGTTCTTACTGTAGGTCATGATTCATGCATCAACTAACATGAAGGAGATGGGATAGCACAAGGGAAACAAACTACATTGCTAGAAGCAAGGTCTGAAGAAGAAACAAGGCAGAAGGTAACAAGAAACCTGATTTTCATAAGCGTAGGCTGTGGGCCCACAGAAAAAGTCCATGTCTGGATGTGTTCGTTTCACATCCCGATTGATCTGCTCTGCTAGCTCTGTATCCTGCCCCAATTCCCATACTCTGAGACTACTCATTCCTAGACCCCATGGGACTCAGACATTTGTCTTAGATGACATCAGGAACACAAGAGTATCCACATTCAAATTGACAATGTCCTTTGTTTGACTTGGGTCACCAAGCAACCCCTGTATTTTGTGGTATCATATGACAAATATTATCTCCTGCAAAAAGAACTTTGTTTTGTGGTTCTTGTACCTTAATACCGTCGGTCAATAGTCATTCAAACAAATACACAAATGAGAGTAAAAGCAGATGATGAGAGGGGTCACAAAATGGATGGGAATAGAAGGGCAGTTTCACTTTTGAGAATTCTTTTTTGTGGGTGTCCTAGCAGTAAACTTACCTGAAAAAACTGGTGCCAAACACTGCTGCTGCCAAGGCTCAGAGGGTGATCATCATGAGTGATTTCATGACGCAACAAAAGACCCTCCTTCGCTTCCATGTCTGCAGCCTTCATAGCTTCCATCTGCTCCTTCCTTCTTGTCACTTCTGACTGCAGATACATAGCACATGCTAAACTACTGGATTTAGAACCACCTCAACCCAGTACTCTCTCATCCAACACTCATCAAACTCCAAACACAGCACCATGTGGACAAAATGTGCATGTCAATGATCCATGAAAAAAATGACCAAACTCATACCGGATTTATGATCATTTCATTGCGAAATATTAGGTACTCTGCACGTTTTTTTGCTAGCTCTGTGGCCCAGTCATCCTGGTTTTAGGGCAAGTAGCCCAGAAGGACCTGCATCGTTTTCTTTTGATTGTCAATAACCTATGCCCCAATGACTGTAGAAGATGGAAAACAGTTCTCTCTACTCATGGAACCACCAAAATTTTGTAATCCACACAGGAAACATACCATTTATGGCCAGATTCAGTCACAAACCCCAAAGATTTCATAGCCATTTGTCGTCCTCTCAGAAACAATAAACACTGCACATTGTCATGCTTGTACCCTCTTATTGTTTCCTCTTCCCAGATTATGCATAAGGGCACTTCAAAAAAAGTTGAACTGCATATCACCCACCTTCCAAGAGATTGCCCGTATGCTTGCAGAATCAGGGATCCCTTGAGATGACAACCGTTGCAACTCTGCTAGATGTATTCGTCTCCTTGATAACTGCTTCCACAAAACACAAGTTAATCAGCAATCACTGACAAGCATGTCTCTGAGAATGCAGAGAAATCTCCACAATCAACACTTTGAAGGTAACCATTCTGTCCATTCCAGCAAAATCAAAACTAACATGACAAGAATGAGTCATAAACTCATGAGTCTCACCTACAAAGTGTCAGACCATCACCTTCATGAATAGCAGAGACAAGCTGATTACCAAACAAAACTAAAACCCACTAAAGTAACAATGCTGCAATATTTGTTTCAGCAGTTAATTCCACGTTTCGACAAGAAGTGGGACTGGAAACGAATGAAAGAAGTGATGGAAAAATTCACTCCAGTGGAGCATGAGGGGGCCAAAATCTAGGCAATCAAAAAATAAGCCTTCAATCCAGGTCAAGTTTGGGGTCTACAACCATGACAAGAAAACCCTAAGGAGGGTGTTGTTGCTGCAGGTATTTGGATCTGATGTTCTACAGCATATCTACCTCAGTATTAAAAAGTGTGACCCAAGAGTCATAAGATCCAGCACTTTTGTCCGAATTCTCATCGACAGTAGGCGACAATGGTTGGGGTGATCCAGCACTTGATAATGTGGCTTGATTGGAATTCAACCAAATCTGCAATTATACCAGTCAACAATAAATGAGCCCCAAATGCATGTGATAATAGTCCAATCAACTGCAACCTGGACACATTCCTCATCTTTTGCATTTAGGACTCCAAGCACTGGATAGATTCAGAATCCTTTCAAGCTGAACAACCCGGTTCACATGACCTCAGGATTTGAAGTTGAAAACACACCAGCTGATATTAGATAATGTGTGGCATGGCACAAGATTTGACACCACTCTTCTTCAACACAAAAAGGAAGCACACTGAAGAAGGGACTAAGAGTAGCAATGACAAAAACTCAGGCTTCCACTTGGATTTCCAGTGCAGGGAAGAACAATTCTCAGGACTATGGAAATCCAGATTGATTGAAACCAACAGTGGCAAAAATTCTTCAAGCAGCATGCAGGGATTTGACACAGAGGGTTCTTACCCAGAAAAGGCAGCTCCTCAAATTGTGCTAGGGAGGACGGGCCGACAAATCCACTTGTTACAAAATAAGAGTGCCAAAATAATTAAGAAAGAAAAAACAAAACCCACCATCATGTTCATACAAGAGAAAGCAATAAAATTTCACCTTCTGAGAAGATGCTTCCAAACCATTCCCCCGAGCTTGGTTCAATGCATCTGTTTGCTGAGTTCCTCCTCCTCCTCCTCTGACAGTCCCACCACTGCTGCTGCTCGGATGGTTGTACTCCTGAGCACCAATTTCTGCTAAAGGAGGTGCTGATTTGTCTCTTTGAATAGTGCCAATCTCCTTGAAAGAATATGAAGACCTTACAGGTGATCTAGGCTTGGATGCCCAGGCTGCACTGTTGAGCCAAGCTGGAACAGGCTTGGGTGGTGGCATGCTACTACTACTTCCCGCGGCCATTAGTCTAGAAGATCAGGTACTCCAGCTTCATGTGCGATCACATCCTCGTAGGTATCATTTGTTGCTTGTTCTCCTCCAACTCCTTTCGTGGGTTCCCCCCCCAACTCTCCTCTCACGACCAAACCCTACCCATCAATCAACCAAGAACGTTCTTTCCGCTTCTGTTTGCCACCCACACAAACCCTAAAACTGAATAGGTACAGATCGACGACACTCAAGCCTCAAACTCCCGCAGCTCAGAATACGCCAAGAAAGATTGAACTCACAAAACTCCACTCCAATCTGCTGTATACACCAAATTCGAGCTCCCCAATAAAAAGATCAAAACAATGGGGAAGAAAGGAAGAAAGAAATCTGCCAACCCTAAAAAAACCCCCCAAAAAAAGAGAGAGCCGATTCTTCAAGTCGCTGCTTCCTCAAAACGCGAAGATCGCAGACGCAAATTTGCGAACTCTCCTACAGTGAAATCAAATTCCCAAAACTCCGAAAAACAGAGCAACAAAATCGGTCAACGCTCGTTCCTCTCCACTTCACGGCCCTTCGCGTGCGTCCCTTGCTTGGAAGAGCACTAAACCAGTTGGAGCGACGACCGGGACCGGATATAGCCAGGAAAGGCAACTGGGTGACGCCGGTAGTGCGGTCTACACGCCACCTACTCCAACTGGGTAACGCCGGTTTTCCCACTGGAGACTGGATTCTGGAATACAATACCTATTTTTTTGGGCATTAAAACTGGGGACCAAAGATCAATGTTTTCTTTGGCAATTTTGTGTTATAGCCAAAGTGACGATCATCCATAGGAAGATTTTAGCCAAATCTGGCTACAAGTTAAATGTGAAAGTAATTTTATAAAAAAAATTCTTCTATATTTTTGGCTACCTAATTAAACCATGATTAGAAATCTGGCGATTTTTCTTAAAACTGTCCATCATATCTTTCTTTAAAATCTTATGGCTATTCTGCAAAATCTCAAAAGGCATAAGATTTAAGCACATTTAAATTTAAATGTTTCATTTTTGCTATATATATATATATACATATATGATAGCCAGCAAAAGTTCTGGCTGCCAAGGATGGGAATCTACACTCTGGTTTTGGGATCTGTTTGCGCTTGAATTCCCACCCAATTTTTTGTACTTGGGGATTTGACTTCTTCAAGATTGTTGAAATTTGGGTCTTGACTTCTTCAATCTATCTTTGCAGTTGCATTTGGAGCATTACATTTTCTAAGCTGCTTGTACTGTCTGGAGTCACATACTGAGCACCGTTGGAGATGCTCTTAGGTCTATATTTTATTCATAGGCAACTGCAAATGAAACCAGTTTTTCAGATTTGTTGGCCTTGCCTACCAAGGCAATGATATTGTGTTCAGATTCAATATAGAGTATAGTAGCTTAAGGGATTTTGGCCCCCAGGTAATAAGTCTATTTTTATATGAGGACTTTTGAAAGATGATATTTTGCCTTGTGTTGAAACTTGAGACTAGTCATAGAGTTATAATATCTTGAAGGATTTTGGTTTCTTTTAGAGGACTTTTTTTCAAGATTATGTTTTTTTGCATGATGAAATATTAGAGTTTTCATAATTCTTCTTTGGCCTTAACATACTTTAAAAATGTAAATGGCAATGCCACAGTGTGACACACACTTCGTTGCAATTGGCTTTTGGAATAGGTCTTTTTACACTTGGTAATGCCATCAGCCTCGTGGGTCTTTACTGGAATCAGGCTCATGCTCAGCTTCACCTCATGCAAGCCCTTATTTTGGTAGAGCTTGGGGCCTAGGGCTTTACTTGTCTTTACAATTAGTAAAGCTGATGACCTCAAGCTTTATGCTACACCTATAAAACCCACTCTCAAAAAATAATAGCATATTATTATACCTACATTGTGTGTTTTATTTTTCATGGTGAAATTTTGTTATTTTTTGACAAAGAAATTGGGAAAATTTTGGATTTTTTTTTTCTTAGTGTACATGTGATTAATTTTGCTAATTTTTGGGTTAAAATTTTCCAAAATTTTGATATGAAAAGAATGAAAAAAGAAAACATTAAGCCTACCCCCCATAATTCTCTTTCTAAAATATAAGGCAATTATTCTTTTCAATTTTTTAATTTTGCATTAATTGCAAGCATTCGAAGAGGGATTTAACATTAAATGGCAACAAGGTTCAAAAACTTGTCCAAAAAGTGAAATTTTCACATTAAAAAATGCCCCCAAACTAAAAATCCAAGTTGCAAATGTAGTAAAAAAATTGAATATTTTTCCAAACTTGATTTCTTTTCTCACAAAAACAAGGAATATGCAACCAATTTTTCAATGTTTTTCACATTGTATGAAAATTTTTGCCAAAAAAAAGACTGATAAGAGTCTCTTATTTTGTTACATTAGCTTCCACCAAAGTTTTACAATATTAAAAAAATCTATATAGAATGTTGGGTTTCAGCTTCAATAGTTTTCATCATTAATATGGCCTTCCAAGGTTTCGTGAGTATTGTAGACTAGGGTTAACTTCCACATTCACAAAACCAATATTTTTTTGTCAAAATATTAAATCATGATGTACAATTTAGTCTATCATGATATCGTTATATGAGTAGGGAAATTATTCAGATTGTATCATGCAATAATTACAATAAATTTTTAATGCCTCAAATTCATATTTTCACAAAAATTCCTTCCAATATTTGAAGAATTATTTAATGACAAAACTGACCCTAGGTTAAGGCAGCTCCAAACCTTTTGGTTCAAATTTTGGTGTGCCAATTGGAAGGGAAAATGTCTTGCTAAATTTATTTACACACCACTTCATTGTTTGTTTTGCTAAAAGTGAATTTGGATTGCATAACATCTTACACTCCCAAGGCTGACTAATGGGTATGGCCACCATCATAGGATGAAAATCTCGAAATTCATTGGCATTTGTTAGTTGGACATTGTGGTTTAGGATGATGCAATTGATGACAACTATTTTGGATTGTCACCAAACATGATATCTATGTATTAAGAAGGTTGTTTGTTTGTTTTGTAGGTTTTGTTTGTCAAGGGGAGATCATGGCACCCTCCACCATGCTTTTCGCCCTTGGAAAGCACTCAATGAGTATCAATGAGTAGCCATGCATTGAGGTGATTTGATAATGTTTAGACTTATGTTGCAAAAGTTATTAAATATCAAATAGTTTTGTCATTGAAAATTCAATGAAATCAAAATTAATCTTTTTAGGGAAATTGGGGCAAGATCTTGGTATTGCTAGAAAGCCTTTGACAGCCTCTGACAAGTGGGGATTTTTTTTGAGGCGATTTCATAAATTTTTGGACCTAAGGTGATGGGAGATATTGAATTTTGAGTAGTTTTTGTCATGAGAAATTAATTCAAAATTTAAAATATTTTTATTCAATTGGGCTCTTATCATTGTCTATCACAGTCTATCTCTTATGAAAAGGTAGTTTGTTGGCCTTGCCTACCAAGGCAAGGGTATTGTGTTTAGATTCATTATAGAGTATAGTAGCTTAAGGGATTTTGGCCTCTAGGTAGTAGGTCTATTTTTATGAGGATTTTTGAAAGATGATATCTTGGCTTGTGTTGAAACTTGAGATTAGATATAGAGTTATAATATCTTGAAGGATTTTGGTTGCTTTTAGAGGATTTTTTGAAGATTATATTTTTGCATGGTGAGCTATTTGAGTTTCCATAATTCTTCTTTTGCCTTAAAGATCCTTTTTCATGTAAATGGCAAGGCCACAGTGTGACACAAGCCTTGTTTGTGTTGTTTGTCACATTGAGAGCTCCCATGGAATGCACTTATGAGAAGGGCTGCACTTAGGTGGTTTCATGATCTGTAGACTTACAATGCAGCAGTTATTGGGTACCATATTGAATACAAATTTGTTAAAGAAAATACAACAAAACAATAACCAAAAAAATTACAGAAATTGGGGTTGTACTCTAATGTTGGAAAGCCTTGATGAGTGAGATTTCTTGGCAGTGATTTTGTAAATTTTAGATGCATGGTGTGGAATATGGGTATTGGAGTTTAGGAATCATTTTTGAAGGAGAAATTAGTTGGGCCCACACACTTCTTCCTTTAGATCACAATGTCAGTTAGCAATACACTACATCTGTCTATGAAAAAATCTCCAAAAAAAATTGCTGAATTTTTGTACACAATCTCAGCTTGACAACTATTCAGAAGAATGGCTGATGAATAGCAACTTGGCAGCACATTGAGCATTTGAGCATTTCAAATCTCATCTGCTCACCAAATGAAGAAATCTATGTCTCACAGGTACTAGAAGAAAAGAATCACATTGTGTACTTCGGACTCATGTTCAACACTAATTAATTTTAAAGAAACAACTAAGAGCAATTTGTGGAAATTCTACAAAATTGAATTGAATCCACAGTTGAACCCAGGATAATAACTTTGAAGCTTACTTGTGGACTTAGCATACTTAGATTAGAGACTATTGTTGAAACTCTGAAATATTCTGAAATGCATTAATCACCTCACCTGAACACTCTCCTCATAGGAAGCAACTGTATGCAAAGGAACAATAAATTATAAGTTCATGATCTTCAAACAGTCAAATCTGAAAGAAGAATTGTTTGTTCAGAACATTTAATTGTGTACACAATTATTATCCCATCTGCTTGACAACTAATTACTAGAAGAATTGCTGATCATGATAATAAATGATCTGCTCACCAAGGAAGAAATCCATGGACATCTCTCTCACTCACCATGCCTAGTAGTTCAGAATCACAGAATCACTAGCTAGCTCTCTCACCCATGCGACAGAGTTTCCTCATAGGAATCAGCAGCAACATGTATGTCAATAAATAAATAATAGTCTAGGTTACAGATTTGGTGCAGATGTTGTTGTTGTTCTTCAGCTGCTTCAGATGGGCAGGCAGGATGCAACACGAGGGTAGACCACTGCAGCGGGTTGAGCCATGATGCGACGTCCCTTCACATGTCGGAAGCAGTACACGAACGCACCCACTGGCCACTCCACAGCTGCCGCCACTGCGAAAGCGATGAACCCCAGGGTTGGGCCCAGAATCCTGCAATGGCAAGGGTTACGCACACTACCGCATTCGAAGCACAAGGGCACACCAAATGGACAGCAGGCTGGGTCTCTTGCTCCAGCTGTTGTGGCTGCAACTGTGCTGCTCATCTTGTTGTTCTTTTCTTCTGTTTTCAGCTAACAAATTTAGCTGGAGACTGAAAAAAGTTGTGCACAACACTCCACACCCCCACCGAAAAAAAAACAAAAACCCAATAAAATTTACAGTAGCTCCTACAACAATTTGCAAGTACTTGATGGTATTAAGTAGCTGCTGCAGCAAGAAAAGAAAAGAAGCTGTGATTCAAGACCAAAACTATGAAGGAAAAAAACGAGTAGCAAGTTTTCCTAACTCTGTCAGTACTAAAACAAGTGATTGAATGAGAGATGAGTGTATTTGTGAGGGTATTTATATGTATATGGGTGCAAGAGGACAGCTCAAAGGACAGTGTGGGCTACAACGTGGCGATTGGGTGTTGAGCAGTGAATGGAAGAATGGCAGCTTGCAGCAATCTCTTCTGCAACAGGAACCCGACAGCGCCAATGTGGCATGGAAGAAGGGAGGGAGAGGGAAAGAGGGAGGGAGGGGCGATGGCTGTGCATGTGACACTTGGTGTTACACTCGTCATGCTCTCACCAACACTTGCTTCTGTTGCAAGACTCTGGATTGCGTCTTTTGTAGAAAACTACCTTTTCTTTTTCAAATTCCAAAGTGTTATTCATTTGTCATATGTGTACATTCTGTGCTCACTTAACAGTTGTTAGGTCTTATTCTCCCTTGGGTCAATTCTCGTGTGGAACCAGCTGTTCAGCACAGGTACCCATTCTGTAGACCTAATCTACAAGCCTTGCTGATTCTGCAGCAGGTCTGCATATATCAATATAACTAGTGTGGCCTGTGCCGTTGGCCCAAGTGTTACCACATCCTCAACTGATTTTTCCTTCCAAAACCTGGGTTTTTGGAATTTATTTGAATTTTCTGCAGCAGAAATCACTTTTAAATCACTATCTCCCACATTCTGAATCCAAATCTTACCAAATAAATTCCATGAAATTCCTTCTCATCAAGATCTTTCCAACAACACCAAAGGCACATTCCAATTCCTCCAAAAATTTCAGCTACAATTTAATTTAATTTAATTTAATTTTCAGTGAAGAAATCATTTAATATTCAAGAACTTTTGCCCCGCAAGTCCAAAGGTCATGGAACCAAGCCCATACACGCCTCCTCATCAAGAGCTTCCCAAAGACACCAAGAACACGATCTGAAGCATCCCGGTTCGGTGGATCTCATAATTGCAAAACAAAACAAACTACCTTTCTTCATAGACTAGTGTGAACCCTGTGCATAATGCATAGGTGTGTTATTTCAAGAAAAAGAAAAAAGAGAGA
>Ga0116227_10006701_pt1 | contig 23133 bp, 16 predicted proteins | sample S1TSphgellanicum_FD_89693 | JGI IMG/M metagenome (GOLD analysis project Ga0116227, IMG submission 89693) | Host-associated microbial communities from peat moss isolated from Minnesota, USA - S1T2_Fb - Sphagnum magellanicum MG | ecosystem: Host-associated > Plants > Peat moss > Unclassified...
GCGGTTTCTATATAACCACGTGAAAACTCGATGCGCGCATCGGGACCGTTCGGCTGCATCTGAAAATAACGGTCATATTTGAAGCGGTCATTCGCCGCGAGACCGAAAAGGGTCAGGAAAAGCCGCTTCTTTTGCATGATCGTCGGCATCGCTGCGGCAATCTGGTTCGTCGCATAGCCGGAGACGACAAGGTCGACCTTGTCGACATCGATCAGCTTGGCATAGATGCCGGGCACCGTGGTCGGATTGCTCTGATCGTCATAGGCAACGAGCTCGACCTTGCGACCGAGCAGGCCTCCTTGCGCATTGATCGCTTCGGTCCAGAGCTGCATGGCGAGCAGCGCTGACTTGCCGAAGGCGGCAAGGCCACCCGATTGCGCGATGCCGAGGCCGATCCGAAGCGGCGGCGCATCCGCATGCGCCGGGAGCGCGGAGAGCAATGTTGCCGACATGAGGCCGGCGGTCGCGGTACGACGTGTGATGCGCGGCATATGCTCCTCCCGAAATTTACCCTTGTTGTGGGCCGCGCCGACGATTTTTATCCGCCATGCCGACCGAGGCTTATTGATCGGTAGCTCAATACATGTTGCACACCTTGTCAATACGCGGCATTCTCGATGCGACGAGAGAGATGCGCTTCGCAATTGCGAACAAAGGCCGCGAGGTTTCGGTTGTCGGTTCGAAAGGCGAAAGCTGGCGCCGGCGGAGCGGATGAAAAGCCGATCAGGCGTCCCCGCGCTGAGGGCGCTGCGGCCGCGGACATCCGGGGCGCGCCGGGGGCCGCGCGTCCGCGCAGCCGCCTCGACCCGCAGGTCCGCCGCAACCAGATCCTCGATGCCGCAGTGCAATTCTTCGCCAAGCACGGGTTCGAGGCGCAGACCAAAGATCTCGCAGCCCAGCTCGGCGTCTCGCAGGGCCTTATCTTCCGCTATTTCGGCACCAAGCAGAACCTCGTCGAAGAGGTCTATGAACGCGTCTTTTTACAGCGCTGGTCGCGCGCCTGGGAGCGCGGCCTCGTCGACCGCACGCGACCGCTGGCGGCGCGCATCGAAGAATTCTACCTGTCTTATTTCGAGGCGGTCGACGACGCGCAATGGATCCGCGTTTCGCTTTATGCGGGGTTGAGCGGGCGCGACATCATCGCGCGCTACATCCGGAGCCACGTGCATCGCGTGCTCGAAATCATCGCCCGCGAGCTCAGGGTGCATCGCGGCCTACCGGAAAAAGGACCGTTGGCGTCGCTCGAGCTCGAGCTCGTCTGGCATCTGCATTCGACATTCATCTATTTTTTGGTCCGCAAATATATTCATCATCAACCGGTCATGGCAGACAAGCAGGCGCTCGTCGCCTGCGTGGTCGATAATTTTCTCAAGGCTTTCGAGACCCGGACACCCGCCGACAGGCGAAACCGAGGCGCGGCGCCGCATTTTCTGCATCGCCTCGAAGGCAAATATACTTAGCGGGATCCGTACACTTAGCGGCCATCTGCGCCGCAAACTGCGGCCCGACCGCAACCTTTGCCTCGCGAAAGAATTCTGGCGGTATCAGTCCCTTAGCGGATCGAGCCACAGGTCGAGCGTGACATGCGCCGGTTTGCCTTTTTCGTCGTTGCCGCGGTGCTCGTCGGGGCGATCGCTTTTGCGCTGATCCATAGAGGCGCGAGCGAAACGCAAGCCAAGGCACCGCCGCCCGCGGTTCCCGTCCTCGCCGCGAAGGCACAGGCGCAAGACGTGCCGATCATTCTTCGTGGGCTCGGCATAGTTACGGCTTTGAACACGGTCGCGATAAAGAGCCGGGTCGAGGGAGCGATCACGGCGGTCAATTTCACCGAAGGCCAATACGTCAAAAAGGGCGATCTTCTCATCCAGCTCGACCCGCGGCCGTTCCAAGCCGCGCTCGATCAGGCCAAGGCCAATTTGCAGCGTGATCAGGCGGTGCTCGCCAATGCAAAAACCGATCTGACGCGTTACAGCGACCTGCTCAAACGGAATTTCGCGCCGGAGCAGCAGGTCGCGACGCAACAGACGACGGTGTCGCAGAACCAAGCTTCGATCGAGAGCGACCAGGCCGCGGTCGAAGCGGCGCAGCTCAATGTGGATTATGCCGCGCTCCGCTCGCCGATCGACGGCGTGACCGGCCTACGTCTCGTCGATATCGGCAATTTGATTCAGGCCAACGGCGCACAGACGCTGGTGACGATCACGCAGATCGAGCCCATCACGGTGATCTTCACGCTGCCCGAGGCCGATATCGATTCCGTCCGGCAGGCGATGGCGCAATCTCAGCTCACGGTTCAGGCCTATGCCGCGAACGATCAGCGCAAGATCGCCGACGGGACGTTGATGCTGATCGACAACACGGTCGATCAGACGACGGGCACAGTGAAGCTGAAGGCGCAGTTCCCGAATACGGACCGCGCGCTCTGGCCGGGGCAGTTCGTCAACGCCCATCTGGTCCTCGAGACCGTGAAGAACGGCGTCACGATTCCATCGTCCGCGGTGCAAACTGGCCCGAATGGCAGCTTCACCTATGTGATCGATGATAAGGCGCAAGTCAGCATGCGCTCGATCAAGGTGCGGCAGACGGAGAAGAGCACGGCATTGATCGCGAGCGGGCTCGCCGCCGGCGATCAGGTCGTCACCGCCGGGCAGTTCCGGCTGCAGCCCGGCAGCAAGGTCGAAGTAACCGATCAACTTGCCGATGCCGACCAGAAATTGAGCGACGCGCCCGCCGGCACGGATGCGCCCGAATGAATGTTTCCGCGCTCTTCATCAAGCGACCCATCGCGACCGCGCTTTTGATGCTGGCGCTCTTCGTCGGCGGGATCATCGGCTATAATCTTCTCTCCGTCGCGGCGCTGCCGAGCGTCGATTTCCCGACGATTTCCGTGAGCGCGCAACTTCCCGGCGCTGATCCGCAGACAATGGCGTCTTCGGTGGCGCAGCCGCTCGAGCGGCAATTCGCGGAGATCCCCGGAATCAACCAGATCACCTCGACGAGCGTGCTCGGCGCCACGAGCATCACGCTGCAATTCGATCTCTCGCGCAACATAGACGGCGCCGCCGGCGACGTGCAGCAAGCGATCAACGCGGCACAAGGCTACCTGCCCAAAAACCTGCCGACTCCGCCGACCTTCAAAAAGGTCAATCCGGCAGACCAGCCGATCCTCATCCTGGGTCTCACCACCGATTCGATGCCGCTGACAGAGCTCGATCAGTTTGCCGATCTCGATATCGCGCAACAAATTTCGACCCTGAGCGGCATCGGCCAGGTGACGATTTTCGGCGAGCAGAAATATGCGCCGACCATCATGATCAACCCGCTTTCGCTCGCAGCCCGCGGCATCGGCCTCGACGACATCACGACCGCTGTCGCCGCCACCACGGCGAACCTGCCCGTCGGCACGCTGCAAGGGCCGCAGCAATCCTATCAGCTCCGCACCAACGGCCAGCTCTTCCTGCCGGCGCAGATCGCCAAGGCGATCGTGACTTACCGCAATGGCGCGCCGGTGCGCCTCGGCGATGTCGCCCACGTCGTTTCCGGCGTCGACAGTCCCCTGCAGGCAAGCTGGGTCGGCACACATCGCGGCGAGATGATCGGCATATGGCGGCAGCCGGGCGCCAACACGCTCGATCTCGTCGAGAAGCTGAAAGCCATGCTGCCCCGGCTGCAGGCGGGCATCCCGCCGTCGATCAAGCTCTCGGTCGTGAGCGATCGCTCGGTCTCGATCCGCGCGAGCTTTGCCGACGTGAAAGTGACGCTGATGGGCACCATACTGCTCGTCATCATCGTGATCTTCATCTTCCTGCGCGAGGCGTGGGCGACGATCATTCCGACGATGACCGTGCCGCTCTCCCTCGTCGGCACTTTCGCGATCATGTACGGCCTGAATTACAGCCTGGACAACCTGTCCTTGATGGCGCTGACGCTCGCCGTCGGCCTCGTCGTCGACGACGCGATCGTGATGCTCGAAAACATTTTCCGTCACCTCGAAATGGGCAAGGACAGGCTGACCGCCGCGCTCGACGGCTCGCGTGAGATCGGCTTCACCATCATTTCCATCACGATCTCGCTGGTCGCGGTGTTCATCCCGCTTCTGTTCATGGGCGGTATTATCGGTCGGTTGTTTCGCGAGTTCGGCGTCACGGTGACGGCGGCGATCGTCATCTCCGCCTTCATCGCCTTGACGCTGTCGCCGATGATGGCGGCGCTGGTGTTGCGCAATCCGCACGAGATGCGCCACGGCCGGCTTTACGAGATGAGCGAGCGCTTCTTCGAGCGGCTCGTCGGGGGCTATGAGCGCATCCTGCATCTGTCGTTGCGCTATCGCGCCTTGGTCATGGTGTTCAACGTCATATTGATCGTCGTGTCCGGATTTTTATTCGTGATGATGCCGAAGGGGTTTTTCCCGCAAGAGGACACCGGCATGCTGACCGGCTTCACCCAGGCCGATCAGGACATTTCCTTCGATGGCATGAAGGAAAGGCAGGAAGCCGCCTTGAAGGTGGTGAAGGCTGATCCCGACGTGCTCGCCCTCGGCAGCTCCATCGGCGGCGGCTCCAGCTCCGGCTTCAACACGGGCCGCATCTTCATTCAGCTCAAGCCTGTCGGAGAGCGCCAGGCCACCGCCGATCAAATCATCCAGCGCCTGCGCCTCCAGCTTGCCAAGGTGCCGGGCATCGTCACCTATCTTCAGTCGGTGCAGAACATTCAGCTCGGCGGCCGCATCTCCCGCACGCAATATCAATATACGCTGCAAGATACGGATATGAACGAGCTGAACGCTTTTGCGCCGAAGCTCCTCGACAAGCTGAAGAGCTCGCCGTTATTGCAGGACGTAGCGAGCGATCAGCAGACCGGAAGCCCGACGTTGATGATCGATGTCGATCGCGACGCGGCGGCGCGCCTCGGCGTCAATATTGCCGGGCTCGAGCAGACGCTTTCATCCGCCTATGGGCAGAGCTATGTCACGCAGCTCTATGCGCCGCTCAACACCTATCACATCGTCATCGAGGTCGAGCCGCAGTTCCAACAGGACGTGTCGGCGCTGAGCCAGCTTTACGTGCACGGCACCGGCACGGCGATGATTCCGATCAGCCAGTTCGCCAACTTCAAGTCGGTGCCCGGCACGATCGCCGTCAACCATCAGGGGCAGTTTCCCGCCGTCACCTTGTCCTTCAACCTCGCGCCGGGCGTCGCTTTGGGGCAAGCGGTCGCCGCGATCCAGCAGATCGAATCGACGCTCCAGAAACCTGCGACGTTGCAGACTTCGTTCCAAGGCACGGCGCAGGAGTTCCAGAACTCGCTTTCAACGCAGCCGCTCTTGATCGCTGCGGCGCTCTTTGCCGTCTATATCGTGCTGGGCGTGCTCTATGAGAGCTTCATCCACCCCTTCACGATCCTGCTGAGCCTGCCCTCGGCCTCCGTCGGCGCGCTCGCCTCGCTCGCCCTGTTCGGCTTCGACCTCAGCATGATGGCGATCATCGGCCTCGTCATGCTGATCGGCATCGTCAAGAAAAACGCGATCATGATGATCGATTTCGCGCTTCAGCGCGAGCGCGACGGGCTTTCAGCCGAAGACGCGATCTTCGAAGCGGCGGTGCTGCGTTTCCGGCCGATCATGATGACGACCATGGCGGCGCTGCTCGGCACCTTGCCGATCGCGATCGGCATCGGAGCGGGCGCCGACCTCCGCCAGCCGCTCGGCATCGCCGTCGTCGGCGGCCTCATCGTCTCGCAGGCGCTGACCCTGTTCACGACGCCCGTCACCTACATCTATTTCGATAATTTCAGCACGTTCCTGAACCGCCATCTCGGACGGCGCCAACCCGCCCCGACGCAAGGCCATGCCGTCCCGCAAGAAAAGCGTTCGGCGGCGTAAAATTCAGCTCGCGGCCGGCTTCGGGCCGCCGCGCGAAATGCCGACCTTGGCGGGGCGCAGCACGCGATCGCCAATGGCATAGCCGGCTTCCACGACCTGCATGACGGTGCCGCTTGGCACCTCCTCGTTGGGAATTTCAAACAAGGCTTCATGCATATTCGGGTCGAATCTCGCGCCTTCTGGCTCGAGCCTCTTCACGCCATAACGCGCGAGCCGCGATAGGAAATCCCGCTCGGTGAGCTCCAGACCCTCGACCAGCGTCTTGACCGGCCCGTCGGCGCCTTCGCGCAACTCGGCCGGCATGCTGTCGACGGCGCGCCGCAGATTGTCGGCAAAGGTCAACATGTCGCGCGCGAAGGACGTCACCCCATAGGTCTTGGCGTCGGCGACCTCCTTTTCCGTGCGCCGACGCAGGTTTTCCATATCCGCCAAAGTCCGCAGGACCTTGTCCTTCAGATCGGCGTTTTCGGCCTGGAGGTTTTGCAGCACGACGAATGGATCGGGCTCGCCTGCCGGCGCCTCTGCCGTCTTGCCGGCCTCGGCCGCATCTTCCAGAGCTTCGGAGGGAGAATGATCAGCTTTTTTGAAATCCGACATGAGGTCTCTGCGAGAGGAGAATGACGCCGCTGGATATCAGAACAGGTGGCGCAAAAATCAAGTTGTCACTGCGCTGCGATGGCGCCCTCGATCATCGTGCGCAAAAGCGTATGCGGTTTTGCGCGCCGAATTATGCTCTAACTTTTTGAATCCAGAGCATCTTGTCCGCCTATAAATAATCCTATCCGAGGACGGGATGCTCTAGGACTCGGAGCCAGTCGCGAATTTTTCTAGAATTCGACGTTTTATCAGTGATTTACGGCTCGTAGAAGTGATCTTTGCCCCGCTCAGATCGGTCAGATAAAACGCATCCACCGCCTTTTCGCCATAGGTCGCGATATGCGCCGAGCCGATATTCAGCGCGAGCTTGGAGATGATCGTCGTGAGATCGTGGAGCAGGCCCGGGCGGTCGAGCCCGGAAATCTCGACGACGGTGAAGCGTTTCGAGAGCGAGTTGTCGATCGTGACCTCGGGCGGCACGCTGAACGCCTTGTCGCGTTCCTTGGATGTGGTGCGCCGCCCCGCGAGCACGTCGGCAAGCTGGATCTCGTTCTTCAAGGCGCGCTCGATCGTCAATCCGATGCGATCCGCGCGCCGGAGCTCATCTTCGTCGAGATCGAAGGCGCGGGAAATCACGATCGTGTCGACGGCGAGGCCATCGGTCGTCGTGAAGACCTGCGCATCGACGATATTCGCGCTCGCAGCCGCGCAGGCGCCTGCCACCGTCGAGAGAAGCCGCGGATGGTCCGGCGCGATGACGGTGAGCTCCGTCACGCCGCGGAATGCATCCGTCGCGACATCCGTCACGAGCCCGGTCATCTCGATTTCGGTCATGGCGAGGAGCCGCGCGTGGGCGAGCTTGTGCGGCAGGTCGACCTTCAACCAATAAGCCGGCTGATGCCGGGCGGCATAGGCTTCAAAATCGAAAGCCGACCAGGTCGGGAGCGCCGCGCGCAGCTCCTGCTGCGCGCGCTCGATGCTACGCTTACGGTCGATTGCGGAATGACCGCCGGCGAGCACGACCTCCGTCTCCCAATAGAGGGTGCGCAGCAGCTCTCCCTTCCAGCCGTTCCAGACGCCGGGACCCACGGCGCGAATGTCGCAGACGGTCAGGACGAGCAGCATTTTGAGCCGCTCCAGCGTCTGCACGCGGGCGGCGAAATTTTCGATCGTGCGCCGATCACCGAGATCGCGCCGCTGCGCGATATCGGACATCAGAAGATGATTCTCGACAAGCCAGGCCACCGTCTCCGCCTCGGCTGCCGAGATGCCGAAGCGCTGGCAGATCTTGCGGGCGACGACGACGCCGGCCAGCGAGTGATCTTCTTCCCGGCCCTTGGCGACATCGTGCAGGAACAGCGCGATATAGAGCGCCGTGCGGTTGCCGAGCGTGGCGATGATGGTGCTCGCGAGCGGATGATCCTCATTGAGGCGATGCGCCTCCACCGCCGCGAGATTGCCGACGGCGCGCAAGAGATGCTCGTCGACGGTAAAGTGGTGATACATGTTGAACTGCATCAGCGCGACAATGCGGCCGAATTCCGGGATGAAACGACCGAGAACGCCGGCCTCGTTCATCAACCGCAGGACGATCTCCGGCGTGTTGCGCGAGGTGAGGATATCGAGGAAGAGGCGGTTTGCTTCCGGGTCGTTGCGAAGCTTGGCATCGATTCGCTTCAACGCGCGGATCACGAGCCGTTTAGCGTCTGGATGGATCGCTAATCCGTTCTTGTCGGCGAGCCAGAAGAGACGGATGAGATTGACCGGATTCGCCTCGAAAATGTCGGGGGACGCCGCGGTCACGCGGTTGTTCTCAATGGTGAAATCGTGATGCGTCACCATCACGCGCCGCCGCCGCTTCTCGCCGAAGAAGCGATCGAGCATCGCATGCGGCTTCGCCTGGCGTTCCTCGAGCGCGGCGCAGACGATCGCGGTGAGATCACCGACATCCTTGGCGATCAGGAAATAATGCTTCATGAAGCGCTCGACGCTGACGAGCCCGGCGCGGGCCGAATAGCCGAGGCGCTCGGCGATGATCCGCTGCTGATAGAAGCTCAGCCTTTCCTCGGCGCGGCCGGCGACGAAATGCAGATGGCAGCGCACCTTCCAGAGAAATTCCTCGCAGCGGCAGAAGAGCCGGTATTCCCTTTGCGAGAAGAGGCCGGCGGCGACGAGCTCGCTCGGCTCGCGCACGCGATAGACGTATTTGGCGATCCAAAATAGCGTGTTGAGATCGCGCAGGCCGCCTTTGCCCTCCTTGACGTTGGGCTCGACGAGATAGCGCGAGCGCCCGATGCGCTCGACGCGCGCATCGCGTTCGGCGAGCTTGGCGGCGACGAATTCGGACGGCGTGTCGCGGATGATCTCTTCATCGAAGCGTCGCCACAGGGTTTCGAAGAGCGTCCGATCGCCAAGGACGAAGCGGGCCTCGAGCAACGAGGTGCGGATCGTGATGTCGTCACGCGCCTGCTGCAGGCACTCCTCGACGCAACGCGTCGAATGTCCGACCTTCTGACGCAAATCCCATAGAAGATAGAGAATCGCCTCGACGACGCGCTCGGCCACCGCGCTGGCGCCGGAGGGAACGAGGAAGACGACGTCGATATCCGAACCCGGCGCCAGCGTGCCTCGACCATAGCCTCCGACCGCGAGAACGACGAGAGCGCCCGCGCCCTCCTGATGCAGATAGGTCGTGACATAGTCGTGTATCGCGCGGATAAGCTCGTCTTCGATGAAGGCGAGTTGATGCGCACAGGCAAGCCCGCTGCCGCGCGCCTCCAAGTTCTGCCGCGCGACGTCACAGCCACGGTCGAGAGCCTGACGGAAAAGCGCGAGCGAGTCCTTGCGACGATCTTCGAAACTCTCGCCTTTCGCATGCAGCGCCGTCAGCGCGCTCATGAGCTGCGCCCGATCAAAGAAAGCAGAAGCAGCAGAAGGCAATCGCGGCCAACGGGTTTTCGGATTGGGATGCTCTATGACAGCGCTCATGCAGTCCTTGCGTGCTTGAATTAGCGTGATTGATTGCGCGTCCACCTCGGCCGCGGCGCTTGCTCGGCCGCGGCGCTTTTTCAGCCACGGCGCTTTTTCAGCCGCGGCGCTTGGCCTCGATAGCGTCCCACACCATGACCGCGAGGTCCGGCCCGCCTAGCTTCTTGATTGCCCGAATACCCGTCGGCGAGGTCACGTTGATCTCCGTCAAATGGCCATGAATGACATCGATTCCAACCAGCAATAGACCACGCCGCTTGAGCTCGGGTCCAATTGTTTCGCATATTTCACGTTCACGAGGCGTGAAATCAGTGGGCATCGCTGCCCCACCCCGAACCATATTGGAACGAATATCGTTTTCGGCCGGCACGCGGTTGACGGCACCGGCCGCGACGCCGTCGACGAGGATAATGCGCTTATCGCCCTCGGAGACTTGAGACAGAAAGCGCTGCACGACCCAAGGTTCACGAAAAGTCGAGCTGAAAAGGTCGAACAGCGAGCCGAAATTCGGATCCTTCATCGCGATCTTGAAGACTGAAGCGCCACCATGGCCATGCAGCGGCTTCATGACGATCTCGCCATGTTCCGCCCGAAAGGCCTCGATCTCCGCCTTGCTGCGGGTGATCAGCGTCGGCGGCATGAGCTGCGGGAAATCTATGACGAAGAGCTTTTCGGGCGCGTTGCGCACGCTCGCCGGGTCGTTAACCACGAGAACGCCAGGCGGCAAATGCTCGAGAATATGCGTGGAGGTGATATAGGCCAGATCGAAGGGCGGATCCTGGCGCAGCAGCACCACGTCCACCTCCGCAAGGTCGATCGTCGCGACCGCACCGAGCGTAAAATGATCGCCGACGATATCGCGGACCTCGATCGAGGCAGCTTCCGCTACGACGCGCGTCCCAAGGGGCGTCACATGCATCGAAAGCTTGTCGGGCGTGTAATAGAAAAGCGTGTGGCCCCGCTCGGCAGCTTCGAGCATCAGCGCGAAGGTCGAGTCTCCGACGATTTTGATGTTCTCGACCGGGTCCATCTGCACCGCGACCTTGAGCGCCATCAAGTTTACCTTTCCGTTAAGCCAGCTAAAGCGAGCCGCATTAACTTCCCATGAAGAGCGTGGCGATAGACTCTGTCGAGCCGGGTTTCAGGAATGCGTGGATGAAAACTCTTTCGATTGGCCGCAGCCTGCTCGTGCGGCAGCTCTTGTTCATGGCCCTGCCGGTCGCGCTCGGCATCATGGCTTATATTTCATCCTTGGAGCTGCGCGAAATCGCCCGTGCGGTCGCAGCTTCGGAACCCTCGCTCGTCGCGAGCAATGGTATCGAGCGCGAGATCGCCGCCGAAACCCTCTTCAACCATTGGCTCGAAGGTACCGTGCTCGGCTGCCTGCTCATTCTCGGGGTGTCGATCCCCGTCATCCAGCGCACCGTCGCCCGCCCGGTTCAGCATTTCGCCGAGCAAATGGCCGCGCTCGCCAACGGCGATACGGGTATCGAGATCACCGGCATCGAACGCGCCGACGAGATCGGCGCCATTGCCCGCTCCCTCTGCGTGCTGCGCGATGCCGTGCGCAGCCACGACACGCTGCTCGGCCAATTGCGGACCGCCGAAGATCAGGAAGCGCAGCTCGGTCGCGAGACCGCGGTCCAGACCCAGTTCGAAGCCTTCGCCGCGGAACTCTCGGCAACGATGGCACGCCTCGGCGACATGACCAAACGCATGGCGGACGTGTCGCAGCGGATGATGGCTGCCGCGCACAATGCCATGCAGGGCTCGAGCCAGGCAAAGACCGCGTCGACCCATGCCGCGGGCGATGTCGCCTCGGTCGCCAACGCCGCCGAGCAATTATTCGAATCGATCGACGAGATAAGCCGACAAGTCGTGCAATCGACCCAAGTCGTCAAGCAGGCAGTCTCCGAAAGCCTCGAGACGAATGCCGGGATGGAGCGCCTCTCCGCTGCCGCGCGCCGGGTAGGCGATGTCGTCAGCCTCATCTCGCGCATCGCGGCGCAGACGAACCTGCTCGCCCTCAACGCGACGATCGAGGCCGCCCGCGCCGGCGAAGCCGGCCGCGGGTTTGCAGTCGTCGCGCAGGAGGTGAAGACGCTCGCGACGCAGACGGCAAAGGCGACGCAGGATATTTCCGGGCAGATCGCCGATATGCAAGCCGCAACTGAAACTTCCGTCGGCGCCATCGACACGATCCAGCACAAGATCGGCGAGGTCGAGCAAATCTCGGCCATCATCGCGGCAGCCGTCCAGGAACAGGGCGCCTCGACCCAGGAGATCGCCCGCAATGTCCGCTCTGCCGCGTCCGGGACGGCAGAAATGTCGACTTATGTCGAGAATGTCGCCACCGCCGTCGCGGAAACGAGCACGAACCTCGAATCCGTGGTCGAGCTCGCACGCGAGCTCGAGGATTTGACCGCCACGGTCAATGCGCGCGTGGTGGCTTTTACCAAGACCCTTCAGGCTGCCTGACGCCAAGGCCTTTTCTCCGCGTTCCACTCCCGCCCCCATCCAAGCGGAGGGGATGCGCGCGCTTGCGTCTGCGCTTATTTAGAGCGGTCGATGCGGCGGACGCAGACTCGGCTTTTCGCCGCGTGGGACATGCCGCAAGGAGAGGGTGAATGGCTGAGGCTTATCTCTGTGAGGGCGTGCGCACGCCAGTCGGCCGCTATGGCGGCTCGCTTTCCTCCGTAAGACCGGACGATCTTCTCGCGCACGTGTTCAAGGTCGTTCTCGGCAGGGCCCCAGGCCTGCCGCCGGCAGCAATCGACGAAGTCTATGCCGGATGCGCCAACCAGGCGGGCGAAGACAACCGCAACGTCGCGCGCATGGCGGTTTTGCTCGCCGGGCTTCCCGAGAGCGTTCCGGCCGGAACGGTGAACCGCCTCTGTGGCTCCGGCCTCGACGCATTGGGCCTCGCCGCCCGTTCGATCAAGGCCGGCGAGGCGGACGTCGTCTTGGCCGGCGGCGTCGAATCGATGTCGCGCGCGCCTTTCGTGCAAGGCAAGGCGACGGAAGCTTTTTCGCGCAGTGCCGAAATTTACGACACGACGATCGGCTGGCGTTTCGTCAATGCGCTGATGAAAGCGCAATATGGCGTCGATTCGATGCCCGAGACGGCGGAAAACGTCGCCGAGGAGTTCCAAATCTCGCGCGCCGATCAGGACGCGTTCGCCATGCGCAGCCAGAGCCGTGTCGCGAAAGCGCAAGCTTCGGGTCGTCTCGGCCGCGAAATCATCGGCATCGAGATAAAAGACAAAAAAGGCAATGTGACGCTGATCGAAAAGGACGAGCATCCGCGCGAGACGACGCTCGACAAGCTCGCGGCGCTGAAAACGCCCTTTCGCAAGACCGGCGGCACGGTGACCGCTGGCAATGCTTCGGGTGTCAACGACGGGGCGGCCGCTGTCATCGTCGCATCCGAGAAAGCCGTCGAGAAATATGGCCTGAAGCCGCTCGCCCGCATCAATGGGGCAGCGACCGCCGGCGTCGCGCCACGCATCATGGGTTTTGGCCCCGTTCCCGCGACGCAGCGGTTGATCGAGCGGCTCGGCTTGAAAATCGGCGATTTCGACGTGGTCGAGCTCAATGAAGCCTTCGCCGCGCAGGCGCTCGCCTGCCTTCGCGCGCTCGGCCTGCCGGACGATGCCGAGCACGTCAATCCGAACGGTGGCGCGATCGCCATCGGCCATCCGCTGGGCATGTCGGGCACCCGCATCGCGCTTACGGCGGCGCTCGAAATGCAGGAGCGCAAGGGCAAGCGCGCGCTCGCCACCATGTGCATCGGCGTCGGTCAAGGCATCGCGCTGGCGCTCGAGGCAGTGAGCTGAAAGCTGGCCGGATCGGGAGGCGGCGGCGCAGGGCTTGACCCCGCCACTGCCGCAGCCCAAGCATGAATGCAGGCGGAGGACGTCGTCTTGAAGATCTCGTTGATCCAAATGAATTCGATTTCCGACAAGGCCGCCAATGTCGCGGCGGCGACGAAGCTCGTCGAGAAGGCAGTCGCCGAAGAGCAGCCGGATTGGGTCTGCCTGCCCGAATGTTTCGATTTTCTGGGCGGCAGCCGGCAGGACAAAGCAGAAGCGGCCGAAATCCTGCCCGGCGGCCCGGCCTACAGCGCCATGCAGGCGCTGGCGCAAAAGCACAAGATCTTCGTGCATGCCGGATCGCTGCTCGAAAAAATCGAAGGCGAGGAGCGTGTCCACAACACGACCGTCGTCTTCGACCGCTCGGGCAACGAGATCGCACGCTACCGCAAGATCCACATGTTCGACATCACCGCGCCGGACGGCACGCAATATCGCGAGAGCGCCTCGTTCAAGCCGGGCGATGCGGTCGTGACCTATGCCTGCGAAGGCCTGACGATTGGCTGCTCGATCTGCTACGATATTCGCTTTCCCGACCTCTACCAGGCGCTCGTCGCCAAGGGCGCCGAGCTGATCGCGGTGCCCGCCGCCTTCACCTTGCAAACCGGCAAGGATCATTGGGAGGTGCTGATGCGCGCCCGCGCGATCGAGACGCAGACATACATCTGCGCGCCGGCGCAGACCGGCACGCATGTCGTCGGCAACGAGACGCGCCACACCTATGGTCATTCGCTCGTCGCCGATCCCTGGGGGCATGTGACGGCCAAGGCATCGGACGGCGTCGGCACCGTGTCGACGCGGATCGATCCGGCGTTGATCAAAAAGGTCCGCGCCCAGATCCCCGTGGCCCAGCATAAGGTCGGCTTCCGCACCGCATGAAGATCTCCTGAGGGACATCGCGGTGACGAAAACCCATCTGCCTGCGATCCTGCTGTTCTGCATCGTCTGGGCAGCGGGCGCGGATGCCGCGGAGATGGTCTGGCGGCGCGGCGAAACCGGCGATCCGAGCTCGCTCGATCCGCACAAGGCCTCGACCGTCATCGAAGGCGATGTTCTCTCCGAGCTCTACGAAGGCCTCGTCGTCTATGACGGGCATGGCGAGATAAAGCCAGGCGTCGCGGCGAGCTGGAGCACGAATGCGCAGCAGACCGTCTATACGTTCCACCTGCGTCCCGACGCGCGCTGGTCGAACGGCGATCCGGTCGTCGCGGCGGATTTCGTCTTCGCCTTCCAGCGGCTGATGACGCCTTCGACCGGCGCCGAATATGCCAATGTTCTCTACACGCTGAAGAACGCGGCAAAGGTCAATAAAGCACAATTGTCACCGCAGGATCTGGGGATTCGCGCGCTCGACGATGCGACGCTGGAAGTCACGCTCGAACGGCCGGTGCCCTACTTCCTGGCTCAGCTCGCGCATAATACGGCCCTGCCGCTTCACCGCGCCTCGCTCGAAGCTTACGGCGAGCGCTTCGTGCGGCCCGGGCATATGGTCAGCAACGGCGCTTTCATGCTCACGAGCTTTCTGCCGAACGATCGGCTCGTGCTCGTCAAGAACCCGTATTTCCACGACGCAGCGCAGGTTGCGCTCGACCGCGAGATCTTCATCCCGATCGAGGACCGCGCCGCCGCCTTGCGCCGTTTCATGGCCGGCGAGATCGACTCCTATGACGATGTCCCGGTCGACCAGATCGGCTTCGTGCGGACGCATCTCGCGGCGCAATTCAAGAGCGCGCCTTACCTCGGCAATTACTATTACGTCTTCGACACCCGCCGTGCGCCTTTCGACGATCCGCGTGTGCGGCAGGCTCTCTCCATGGTGATCGACCGCGAATTTCTCGCCGATCGGATCTGGGGCGGCACGATGGAGCCGGCCTATAGTTTCGTGCCTCCCGGCATTTTGTCCTATGGCACGCCCGCGACCGTGCCGTGGAAGGAGCTGGCGCCCCTCGATCGCGAGGATCTGGCGAAGCATCTCTTGGCGCAAGCCGGCTTCGGGCCGGCCGGGCGCCCGCTCTCGGTCGAGATCCGGTTCAACAGCTCGGAAAACCACAAGGCGACCGCAGTCGCAATCGCCGACATGTGGAAAGCGCTCGGCGTCACGACACGCCTCTTCAACACCGACGCCACCAGTCATTATGCCTACCTTCGCGGGAAGAACCCGTTCGATGTTGCGCGCGCCGGCTGGGTTGGCGACTATCCGGATGCCCAGAATTTTCTGTTCCTCGCGGAGAGCGACAATAAGGGCCTCAACGACGCAAGCTTTTCCGATCCCGGCTACGACGATTTGATGCGGCGGGCGGGTGAAGAGACCGACGCCGAAAAGCGCGCTGCCATCTTGCATCAAGCCGAAGCGCTTCTCCTCGACCGGCAACCTTATCTGGTGCTGATGATCCTCCAATCACGCAATCTCGTCTCGACGAAAATGCACGGCTGGGAGGCCAATGTCCTCGATCACCATCCGGGCCGTTTCATTTCGATAGATCCTTAGATCAGAGCTCTTCCGATCGAGGCAGCAGGCTGGCGTGATCTGTGCTATGTATAGGCACAGGGAAATCGCGAAGAAAGCCGCCATGAGCACGCCGCCGAAACTTGCCGACTTCATTCTGGACCTCTGCGCGAAGGCTGCGCCCGAGGCGACACTCGATCCGGAAGATATCGCCAGGGCCTATGCGCTGATCGCGCCGAAGGCGAATATCGTGACCTGGGAAGGCTACCTGCCGGCAGTTCGCAACGACGCGGCGAAGCTCGCCCGCGAAGGCAAGGTCATCATCTACAAGAAGGGCGTCCCCGCCGATCCCGAGACGTTCAAAGGGCTCTATCGGGTCGGTCGCGCGGCACATTAGAGCGGCGGACACTCCGATGGAATCGGCGCTGCCGCTCTATCCTTTTGTTTGTGCATCGGATTGATCCTAAAAACCGGCGGCCACTTTTGGGTCCGATGCTATAGGGCCGTTTGCCCGGGCCGGGTTTTCCACGCGAGGACAGACCCGTCGCGCCGGCGCGGGTTGCCGCATGGCACATTTCTCGTTATGCCCGCCCGGATTTCGGATCTGGAGAGCGCGCATGTTGAGGGACGATACCGGCCAAGGCGGGCGCAGGCCGTCGAAAAACGTGCTCGGACTGCCGCTCGAAAGCTGCTCCTTCAATCCGATCACGGGATTTTTCCGTAACGGCTGCTGCGACACGTCCGCCGAAGATACCGGCAGCCATACGGTCTGCATCGTCTGCACGGCGGAGTTTTTGGCTTTTTCCAAGACGTCCGGCAACGATCTGTCGACGCCCCTGCCGCAATATGGATTTCCAGGACTGAAACCAGGCGATCAATGGTGCCTCTGCGCGCCGCGATGGCAGGAGGCCTTCGAGGCGGGCGCCATGCCGCGCGTCGTGCTGCGGGCAACCCACGAAGGCGCCCTCGAACATTGCGCGCTCGACGACCTGAAGCGCTTCGCCGTCGATCTCTCCTGAACCGCGAGCAGGGTTGAAGCCTCCTCTTCCCTGTGGGAGAAGGTGCCCCGCGTGAGCGGGGAGGACGACAGCGTCCCGAGGCCCCTCAGCCAGATCGAAACCTTGCCCGGAAACCTTCTCGCTCTGCGAGAGGGTTTGCGCGCCCGCAGCACGGAGCCCCATGCCGAAGCGCACCGACATCGCAACCATCATGATCATCGGCGCCGGGCCCATCATCATCGGGCAGGCCTGCGAGTTCGACTATTCCGGCACCCAGGCCTGCAAGGCGCTGCGGGCCGAGGGCTACCGCATCGTCCTCGTCAACTCCAATCCTGCGACGATCATGACCGACCCGGACATGGCGGACCGCACCTATGTCGAGCCGATCACGCCGGAGTTGGTCGCCAAGATCATCGCCAAGGAACGCTATGCCGTGCCCGGCGGCTTCGCGCTGCTGCCGACCATGGGCGGCCAGACGGCTCTCAACTGCGCCCTCTCGCTGAAGAAAATGGGCGTGCTCGACACCTACGATGTCGAGATGATCGGGGCGACCGCTGAGGCAATCGACAAGGCCGAGGACCGCAAGCTGTTTCGCGAGGCGATGACGAAAATCGGTCTTGCCACGCCGCGCTCGCATCAGATCAAGACGCTGTCGCAGGCGCTCGCGATCCTCGACGATATCGGCCTGCCGGCCATCATCCGTCCTTCCTTCACGATGGGCGGCACCGGCGGCGGCATCGCCTACAACAAAGCCGAGTTCATCGAGATCATCGAACGCGGCATCGATGCCTCGCCGACCAACGAGGTGCTGGTCGAGGAAAGCGTTCTCGGCTGGAAGGAATTCGAGATGGAGGTCGTCCGCGACAAGGCGGATAACTGCATCATCGTCTGCTCCATCGAGAATATCGATCCGATGGGCGTTCATACCGGCGATTCGATCACCGTCGCGCCGGCGCTGACCTTGACCGACAAGGAATATCAGGTGATGCGGGACGCATCCCTGGCCGTGCTGCGCGAGATCGGCGTCGAGACCGGCGGATCGAACGTGCAGTTCGCGGTCAACCCCGATGACGGCCAGATGATCGTGATCGAGATGAACCCGCGCGTCTCGCGCTCTTCCGCGCTCGCCTCGAAGGCGACCGGCTTTCCGATCGCCAAGGTCGCCGCGAAGCTCGCCGTCGGCTACACGCTCGATGAGATCGCCAACGACATCACCGGCGGGGCGACGCCCGCCGCCTTCGAGCCGGCAATCGATTATGTGGTGACCAAGATCCCGCGCTTCGCCTTCGAAAAATTTCCTGGCGCCGAGCCTTTGCTGACGACGGCCATGAAATCGGTCGGCGAAGCGATGGCGATCGGGCGCAGCTTCGCCGAGAGCCTGCAGAAAGCTTTTCGCTCCTTGGAGACGGGCCTCAACGGCGTTGACGAGATCGAGATCGAAGGATTCGGGCTCGGCGACGACAAGAACAGCCTGCGCGCGGCGCTCGGGAAGCCGACGCCGGATCGTCTTCTCGTCGTCGCGCAGGCGCTCCGTCACGGCATGTCGCGCGAGGAAATCTACGAAGCCTGCCGTATCGATCTCTGGTTCATCGATCGGCTGCAAGAGATCATCGACCTCGAGACGAAGGTGCGCCGCTCGGGCCTGCCGAAGGATGCGGCGAACTTGCGGCGGCTGAAGGCGGCAGGCTTTTCCGACACGCGGCTCGCGACGCTGGCGGAATGCAGCGAAAGCGACGTCGCGACGCTGCGGCAGTCGCTCAATGTTCATCCAGTCTATAAGCGCATCGATACCTGCGCCGCGGAATTCGCTTCGCCCACCGCCTATATGTATTCGACTTACGAAGCGCCGTTCGCCGGTTCGCCCGTTTGCGAAGCCGCGCCGACGGCGCGTGAAAAAATCGTAATTCTCGGTGGCGGCCCGAACCGGATCGGGCAAGGCATCGAGTTCGACTATTGCTGCTGCCATGCCTCCTTCGCGCTGCGCGAGGCAGGCTACGAAACTATCATGGTCAACTGCAATCCGGAGACGGTCTCGACGGATTACGACACGTCCGACCGGCTCTATTTCGAGCCGCTGACCGGCGAGGACGTGCTCGAGATCTTCGCGACCGAAGGCCAGGCCGGCAGGCTCAAGGGCGCGATCGTGCAGTTCGGCGGCCAGACTCCCTTGAAGCTCGCGCATCGGCTCGAGCAGGCCGGCATTCCTATTCTCGGCACCAGCGTCGATTCGATCGATCTCGCCGAGGATCGCGACCGCTTCAAGCGGCTCCTCGACAAGCTCGGATTGAAGCAGCCGAAGAACGGCATCGCCTATTCAGTCGAGCAGTCGCGGCTCGTCGCAGGCGAGCTCGGCCTGCCGCTCGTCGTGCGGCCGTCCTACGTGCTCGGCGGTCGGGCCATGGCGATCATCCATGACAATGCGACCTTCGACGATTATCTGCTCGGCACGCTGCCGGGCCTCGTGCCCTCCGACGTCAAGGCGCGCTATCCCAATGACAAGACCGGCCAGATCAATACGGTGCTCGGCCGCAACCCGCTCCTCTTCGACCGCTATCTTTCCGACGCGGTCGAAGTCGACGTCGACGCGCTCTGCGACGGTCGCGACGTCTTCGTTTGCGGAATCATGGAACATATCGAGGAGGCGGGGATTCATTCCGGCGACAGCGCCTGCTCGCTGCCGCCGCGCTCACTGTCGCCCGATGTGCTCGCGCGGCTCGAGGATCAGACGCGCCGGCTTGCGCTGGCGCTCGAGGTCGGCGGCCTGATGAACGTGCAATATGCCCTGAAGGACGGAGAGATCTACGTGCTCGAGGTCAATCCGCGCGCCTCGCGCACTGTGCCCTTCGTCGCCAAGGTCATCGGCGCGCCGATCGCCAAGATCGCCGCCCGAATTATGGCAGGCGCACCGCTGGCGGAATTCGCCTTGCAGCCGATGCGGCCCGACCATGTCGGCGTCAAGGAGGCAGTCTTTCCCTTCGCGCGGTTTCCCGGCGTCGACACGGTTCTCGGCCCGGAGATGCGTTCCACCGGGGAAGTCATCGGCCTCGACCGCTCCTTCGAGATCGCCTTCGCGAAGAGCCAGCTCGGCGGAGGGACGAAGGTGCCGACGGCGGGCACCGTCTTCGTCTCGGTCCGCGATGCGGACAAGCCGCGCGTTCTCGAGACGATGAAGCTCCTCGTCGGACTGGGTTTCAAGATTACCGCGACAGGGGGCACTTCGCGCTATCTCGAAAGCGAGGGCGTGCCGGCGCATAAGGTCAATAAGGTCTCGGAAGGCCGGCCGCATGTCGTCGATGCCATCCAGAACGGCGGCATCCAGCTCGTCTTCAACACGACGGAAGGCGCTCAGGCGCTCGCCGATTCCCGCTCGCTGCGCCGCGCAGCCCTCTTGCATAAGGTCCCTTACTACACCACTCTAGCCGGGGCGATTGCCGCGGCACAGGGTATCCGCGCGTATGTGGCGGGCGATCTGGAGGTGCGGGCCCTGCAGGATTATTTCTCCTGAATCACCCCGGCCGAGGTACCTGGACCGGGCGAACATGCTTTCCACGGCGGGATTTCCCGTCGAATCATGTTCGTATCCAGGGAGCGATCCCACTCGGCGTGGAGCTAATGTCTAAAATTAACAAATAAAAGTTGTGAAAGAGATCGGACGATGGACAAGTTCCCCATGACGGTCAGCGGCCATAGCGCTTTGGAAGAGGAGCTGAAGCGCCGCCAGCAGGAAGAGCGCCCGCGCATCATCCAGGCGATCGCCGAAGCGCGTTCGCACGGCGACCTGTCCGAAAACGCCGAATATCATGCTGCGAAAGAAGCCCAGTCGCTCAATGAGGGCCGGATAGCGGAGCTCGAGGACAAGCTATCGCGCGCCGAGGTCATTGATGTCTCGAAGCTTTCGGGCACGACCGTCATGTTCGGTGCAACCGTGACCCTCGTCGACGAGGATACCGAGCAGAAAAAGGTCTATCAAATCGTCGGCGAGAGCGAGGCCGACGTGAAGGCCGGCCGCGTCTCGATCACCTCTCCCACCGCCCGCGCGCTCATCGGCAAGAAAATCGGCGACACGGTCGAGGTCAACACGCCGGGCGGCGGCAAGAGCTACGAGATCCTCAACGTCTCGTTCCATTGAGAGGTCGGGACCTGAGACGAAGGGCGCGCCGTTCGAGAGACGGCGGATGAAGGCTCTTCATGGCCGAGCAGCGCCGCGATGCGGGCGCGCGCCTGACGCGCGACGGCCTTCCGATCCATGCCGCGCGCGACGAGTTGAGGCGTGTCGAAGATCAATTCGCACCGCATGGGGGCGCCTTTGACGAGTTGCCAGAGATGTGGGAGGAGCGCCGCATCGCCAATCCATGGCGCATCGGGCGAGGAATAACGGATCGCGATCGACTGCACCGGCACGCATTCGCGCTCCGCATCCATCGCGAGCAGGTCGCGCAGACAGGCAAAATGCGATGTGAAAAACCTGCCGAGCGCCTTTCCGTCATGTGTCGTGCCCTCGGGAAAGAGCAGCATGCCGCGACCCTCGCGCAAGCGCTCCGACATCTGCCGGTTGGCCGGCAGGATAGAGCGGCGCTTGCCGCGGTCGACGAAGACCGTCTGCTGCACGCGTGCGAAGGCGCCGAGAAACGGCCATCCGGAGACTTCGCGCTTAGCGAGGAAGCAGAAGGGATGGAACGCGCCGAAGACGATGATGTCGGTCCAGGAAATATGGTTCGCGACGAAGAGGCACCCCCCTGAAACGGGCTGCGCGCCGCGTGCCTCGATGCGAATGCGCAGAAGCGCGAGGAGCGTGCGATTGAAAGCGCGCGGCAGCCAAAGACGACCGGAAGCTGCCGGCGCGCAGCGCATGAGGGCCCATTGCAGCGGCGCGGCACCGAAGAAAAACAACAGAGCCGCAACGATCGCAAGGAGACGCAGGATCGCCATCTTGCCCATCCGCCCGCTTATGCCGAGCGATTGCCCATAACGGGAATCGCTTGCGATTTCATGACAAGCCTATGGCCGTGGCGGCGCTTCGTCATCAAAGCTTCTTTCAGCGATCTTAGCGGTGGTGAGGTTTCCAACGTGGTGATTCGGCCATGATGTGGCGCTTCGGCTCGGCTTTCGACTCTGCTCCCGATCCCGGTGCTGAGCTCATCAATCCGAGCGGGCTCAAAACGCCACGGCGGATCGTGCGCGATCTCTGCGGGCTGCCGCCGGTGCTCGGCGAGACTGGACCCTTCGAGATCAGGCTTGCCACGACGAACCGCGAGATTCGCAAGGCGCAGCGTCTGCGCTTCAAGGTTTTTTACGAGGAGGGCGGCGCCATTCCGGCCCGTGCCGCCGCCCTGATGCGGCGCGATTTCTGTCCTTTCGACGAATATTGCGACCACCTCCTCGTCATCGACCGGAAGGCGCTGAACGCGGTCGGACGCCAAAAACCGAAAGTCGTCGGCACCTATCGTTTGCTCCGCTGTGACGTCGCCGAGGCGCATGCCGGCTTTTATAGCCAGAACGAATTCGACATCATCCCCCTTCTCGCGCGCCACGCGGGCAAGCGTTTCTTGGAGCTGGGGCGCTCCTGCGTGCATGCCAACTACCGCTCGAAACGCGTGATCGAGCTGCTCTGGCGCGGGCTCTGGATCTACGCACAGCACCATCGCATCGATGTGCTCATGGGCTGCGCCAGCCTGCCTGGCACGAATCCTTTGGCGCTCGCTCTGCCGCTCAGCTTTCTCCACCACCATGCCGCAGCCGCCGAAGAGTGGCATGTGGCGCCGCTTGCCGGCCGCGGCGTGCCGATGGCGATGATCGACGAGCCGATGCTCGACCGGCGCAAGGGGCTCGCAGCCCTGCCGCCGCTCGTCAAAGCCTATCTGCGTGTCGGCGCCCGCTTCGGCGACGGCGCCGTGGTCGATCCACAGTTCGGCACGACCGACGTCTTCACGGTCATGCCCGTGGCGGACATCGAAGAACGCTATATCGCGCATTACGGGGGCGCCGACCTGCGGGAAAGTTTCGCGGCGTAAAAGCCAAGTCCCTGCTTTTCACAAGAAGGTAGGACTCAGCCTGTGAATCCGTGGGGAAAACCGGATTATCGAGGCGCATGGCACTTGCCCGCTCTATATTGCGGGTAACGCCATGCGATTCTCCCCCGCCTTCCTCGACGAGCTCAAAGCTAGGCTTCCCGTATCCGAAGTCGTGCGCCGGCGCGTCAAGCTGATGAAATCGGGCCGGGAATGGAAAGGCCTCTCTCCGTTCAATAGCGAGAAGACGCCATCCTTTTTCGTCAATGACCAAAAGATGGCCTGGTTTGATTTTTCCTCCGGCAAAAACGGCAATATTTTCGACTTCGTGATGGCGACCGAA
>Ga0116227_10006702_pt1 | contig 23126 bp, 21 predicted proteins | sample S1TSphgellanicum_FD_89693 | JGI IMG/M metagenome (GOLD analysis project Ga0116227, IMG submission 89693) | Host-associated microbial communities from peat moss isolated from Minnesota, USA - S1T2_Fb - Sphagnum magellanicum MG | ecosystem: Host-associated > Plants > Peat moss > Unclassified...
GTCGCTGTGGGACAACAACAAGGAAGCGCCGATCTATAACGACGAAGTGATTCGTCCGCTCGACAAACCGCTCGTCGCCGACGGCGGTCTGTGCATCGTACGCGGCAATCTCGCGCCGAACGGTGCGGTGGTGAAGCCGTCTGCCGCGACACCGGCCCTGCTCAAGCACCGTGGGCGCGCCGTCGTGTTCGAGAACTTCGACGACTACAAGGCGCGCATCGCCGACCCGGAGCTCGACGTGACGGCCGACTCCATCCTCGTGATGAAGAACTGCGGACCGAAGGGTTATCCGGGCATGGCCGAGGTGGGCAACATGGGCTTGCCGCCGAAACTGCTCGCACAAGGCGTGACGGATATGGTGCGGGTGTCGGATGCGCGCATGAGCGGCACCGCGTACGGCACGGTCGTGCTGCACGTGTCGCCCGAAGCGCGCGCCGGCGGTCCGCTCGCCGTGGTCCGCGAAGGCGACTGGATCGAACTGGACTGCCTCGCTGGACGGTTGCATCTCGACATCGGCGCGGAAGAGCTGACGGCACGTCTGGCCGATTGGGCGGAAACACAGCAGAAGATACCGGCGGATGCGAGCGGCTATCGCCAGCTCTATGTCGAGCATGTCCTGCAAGCCGACCAGGGCTGCGACTTCGACTTCCTGGTGGGCTGCCGCGGCGCGGAGGTGCCGCGCCACTCGCATTGAATGCAGCAGACTGGCGTTGGCAACCGCCAACGCCAGGGCCAGGGCCAATGCTCACGCTCACATAACCAACGCGCCCTCCCCGGCCCCTGCGACCACCATCGTGCACTGCAGGCCCGCCATCTGCCCGGCCGCATCGATCGCCGCTTCAAGCCCGGCAAACGGGTACGCCTGCAACTCGACCGCATCGAGCGGCAACTGACCGGACGCCACCAACGCGACCAACGCCAGATAGTCGGCACGCGTGTACATGAAGTTGCCGATCAACTCCCAGTTGTTCAGCAGCATCTCCTGATACGCAATCGGCAGATCCACCTGCATGCTGCCCATCAGCACCAGCCGGCCGCCCCGGCGCAAGCTGCGCAGCGCGGCGAGCGTGGCGTTCGGATCGGTTGCCTGGCCGACCATATCGAACGCGAGATCGGCGCCGCCGCCCGACGCGGCGCGGATCGCCGCCACGTCCTGCGCGGCGTCGCCCGTCAAGAGGACCGGTACGACGCGCCCCTTGCCGGGTTCGATCAGGCGCTGCAGCGGCTGCGCGCGCCTGCTGAGCGCCACCACCCGGCTCGCGCCCATGGCGAGCGCGGCCAGCACCGCCGCCGAGCCGAAGTAGCCGGTCGCGCCGTTCACCACCACGACCTCGCCCGCCGCCAGCCGGCCGCGCCGCAGTCCGCCGAACGGCACCGCGAACTTGCCGAGCACGGCCAGCCGCTCGGACGAGAGGTCGTCCAGTCCATCCAGCGCAATCAGCGTCGAAGCCGGAAATTCGGCAAACTCGCGCAGCGTGCCGTGCGGGAAATCGGCCATCAGCGCACCGCTGTCGACGCTGATGGCCGTCAGGCCGATCAGCGCCTGGGCTGGTTCGCGTACTGTTTCGTCGGCGATCCAGTACGGGTTGACGGCCACGCGTTGACCGGCCCGCAACGACACCACACCCTCGCCGACCGCCGCCACCACGCCGACGCCGTTGGTCCCCGGCGAGAACGGTCCCGGCGGATAGGCATAGGGCAGCTTCCCTTCCAGATAACTGCGCGTGTAACTCAACAGCGGCACGGCTTCCATCCGCACCAGCACGGCGCCACGGCGCGGCTGCGGTTGCGCGACTTCGCGCAGGGCCAGCGGCTGGCCGGGTTCATCGAGCATCCAGGCTTTCATGGTTGACTCCTCAGTCAGGTTCTCAAAGTGGGTGGCACGCTTGAACTCTAGGGCCCGGCTACGTATTCTTGAAATCAATTACTGGAATGTGACCCATCAATATGATTGATCTCCGCGGTATCGATCTGAACCTGCTGGTGTCGCTCGACGCCTTGCTCGCCGAATCCAACGTCACCCGCGCCGCCGAGCGCCTGCACCTGACGCAGCCCGCGGTGTCGACGCAGCTCGCGCGGCTTCGGCAGATCTTCGGCGATCCGCTGCTGATCCCCGCTGAGACCGGCCGCGGCATGACGCGCAGCGCGCGGGCCCTGGCGTTGATGGAGCCCTTGCATGCGGCGCTGAAAAATCTGGAAGTGGTGGTACGCCATCAGCCGGCCTTCGATCCGCACACGGACACGCGCCGCTTCGTTATCGCTGCCAACGACAACGGCACCGCCGTGCTCGGCCTGCCGTTGATGGAGCGCCTGCCTGAACTCGCGGGACCGGGCGTGCGGATCGCCTTTATCGTGGCGGACCAGCCGTCGACGACAGAGCGCCTCGAACGCGGCGAAATCGATCTGCTGATCGGCTCCGAGCGGATGGTTCCGGCCACCATGCGCGCCCGCAAACTGTTCGACGAGCGTTTCGTCGTGGTCCAGCGCAAGGGGCATCCACGCGGCACCGCACCGCTCGATCTCGACACGTACTGCGCGCTCGACCATGTGCTCGCGTCCACCAGCGGCGGCAGTTTCCACGGCTTCATGGACGAGCATCTGGAAGCGCTCGGACGCACGCGGCGGGTGGCGCTATCGGTGCAGCATTTCACGCTGGTGCCCGAATTGCTGGCGCATACGGACTATGTCTCGACGCTGCCGTCGCGCTTTGCAGCGCGCCATCGGGACCGGCTCGACGTCTTCGATCTGCCGTTCGAGGCGCGCGGCTTCACGGCGTTCGCCGCGTGGCATCCGCGCAATCATGCCGACCCGGCGCTGGTGTGGTTGCGCGAAACCTTGACCTGTATCGCACAACACTGTGTTTCCTTTTTGCCCCGGTAAACGGCGGTTGATCGTGTTTTACATTGACTATAGTGAAGCGCGACCTGCCAGCGCCGTGGTACGCGCGGACGGGGCACTGAAATTGCTGGCTGATTCGTTGTACGCGCATGCATCGGACTGCCGAGGCGTCGCGGGTTTGCATCGACCTTTCATGGAGCAAACAGAACGTTATGTCCAGGAATCGAGTCCCTCCGGGTTCGGACGAAGAACCCACCCCCACTGCCGATCAACCCTCGCGCCGACGCTTCCTGCAATCCGCCGCCGCGGCGGCGACCGTCGGCGTGGCGCCGCATCTGCATGCACAGACCCAGCCGGCCGTTCCGCCGGCGCCTGCATCGCCCGCTGAAGTGCGCGCGCCCGAGCCGCCGCAGCCGGTCACGCTCAACATCAACGGCCGCGCTTACGCGTTGCAACTGGAGCCGCGCGTCACGCTGCTCGACGCGCTGCGCGAATACGCCGGCCTGATGGGCACCAAGAAGGGCTGCGACCGCGGGCAATGCGGCGCGTGCACCGTGCTGGTCGAAGGCCGGCGCATCAACTCGTGCCTGACGCTGGCGGTGATGCACGAAGGCGAAACCATCACGACTGTCGAAGGCCTCGCGAGCCAGGGCGTGCTGAGTCCGATCCAGCGCGCCTTCATCGAACACGACGCGTTTCAGTGCGGCTACTGTACGCCCGGGCAGCTCTGTTCCGCGACGGCGCTGCTCAACGAATTCAATAGCGGCACCGCGAGCACCGTCACTGCCGACGTCCGTACCCGTCCGCCCCAACTCTCCGACGACGAAATCCGCGAACGCATGAGCGGCAATATCTGCCGCTGCGGTGCGTACGCCAACATCGTCGCCGCCGTGCACACCGTGCACGACGGCAACACCGGCAACGCCTGACGGAGCACGGCCATGGACGCGATTTCCTATGAACGCGCTGGCGACGTCAGCAGCGCGCTGCGCGCGGCGCAGCAACCCGGCACGATGTTTATCGGCGGCGGCACCAATCTGCTGGATCTGATGAAGGGCGGCGTGGGGCGGCCCGTGCATCTCGTCGATATCACGCACCTGCGCGGACTCGATACGATCGGCACGCTGCCTGACGGCGGCCTGCGCATCGGCGCGCTGGTGCGCAACAGCGACGCCGCCAATCATGCGCTGGTGCGCGAACAGTATCCGCTGCTCTCGCAGGCGTTTCTGTCGGGGGCGTCGCCGCAGTTGCGCAATATGGCCACCGTGGGCGGCAATCTGATGCAGCGCACCCGTTGCGGCTACTTCTACGACACGGCCTTTACGCAATGCAACAAGCGCCAGCCGGGCAGCGGCTGCGCCTCCATAGAAGGACAAAACCGCACGCACGCGATTCTCGGCGCCAGTTCGCAATGTGTCGCCGTGAACCCGTCGGATATGAGCGTGGCGCTGGTGGCGCTCGATGCCGTGGTGCGCGTGAGCAGTCTGCGCGGCGAGCGCACGATTCCGATTGCAGAGTTTCACCGCCTGCCCGCCGACCGTCCGGAGGTAGATACCACCCTGCAACCCGGCGAACTGATCACCGCCGTCGATCTGCCGCCGCCGCTGTTTAGCGACCACTCCCACTACCTGAAAGTGCGCGACCGCGCGAGTTACGCGTTTGCGCTCGTCTCGGTGGCTGCCGCCTTGCAGATGGACGGCCATATGGTGCGGACCGCGCACATCGCGTTGGGCGGCGTCGCGCATAAGCCCTGGCGTGCGAGCGTCGCGGAACAGATGCTGAGCGGCAAGCCGCTCACCGATACGACGCTGCGCGCCGCTGCAGCCGCCGCCATGGGCGAAGCGCAGCCGCTCAGCGGCAACCGCTTCAAGGTGCAACTCGCGCAACGCTCGATTGTGCGCGCCGTGAATCAGGCCGCGGGCCGGACCGGAGGTGTCGCATGAACCTGAACCTGGATGCCCCACTGGTCGGTCAACCGATGGACCGCACCGACGGCCTGCTGAAAGTGACCGGCGAGGCCCGCTATGCGGCGGAATTCCCCGAAGCGCGCCTGGCACACGCGGTGCTGGTGACGAGCACCATCTCGAGCGGCAGCATTGCGTCGATCGACACGAGCCGCGCGCAATCCCTGCCGGGCGTGCTGCTGGTGATGACGTATCAGAACGCGCCGCGCCTGCCCAACGGCGGGCGTCCGCCGCTGACGCCGCCGGCCGGCCGTCATCTGTCGCTGTTGCAGAGCAATCAGATCAACTACAGCAACGAGCCCGTTGCCGTCGTGGTGGCCGACACGCTCGAACGCGCCACCGACGCCGCGCAGCAACTGCGCATCGTCTATCAAAGCACGCCTGGCGCGCTCGACTTCACCAGCGCCAAGACGAATGCGCACGCGCCGATCACGCCGCAGGGCCGCCAGACCGACACACAGCGCGGCGACTTCGAAGCGGGCCTCGCGAGCGGCAGCGTGCGCGTCGACGCCGTTTATACGACCCCGGTCGAACATCACAATCCCATGGAACCGCACGCCACCATGGCGCATTGGGATGGCCCGCAACTGACGCTGTACGACTCCACCCAGGGCGTGAGCGGGGCGCGCATCGCCGTGGCGAAAACGCTGGGCGTCTCGCCCGACGACGTGCGCGTGATCTCGCCGTTCATCGGCGGCGGGTTCGGCGGCAAGGGCTCGTCCTGGTCGCATGTGGCGCTCTGCGCGATGGCCGCGAAGCAGACCGGGCGTCCGGTGCGCCTCGCGTTGACGCGCCCGCAGATGTTCGGTTCGGTCGGCGCTCGTCCGCGTACCGAGCAGCATTTCACGCTCGCCGCGCGCCACGACGGCACGCTCACCGCGATGCGGCACGACAGCTTCTCGAACACGTCGACGTTCGAGGACTGGACCGAGACCTGCTGCATGGTCACGCGCATGCTCTACGCGGTGCCGAATCAGTTGACGACGCACCGGCTCGTGCAGTTGAACCTGGGGACGCCGACGTTCATGCGCGCGCCGGGCGAAACCACCGGCTCGTTCGCACTCGAATCCGCGATGGACGAGCTCGCGTGGAAACTCAAGATGGACCCCGTCGCGCTGCGGCTGAAAAACTATGCGGAGGTCGATCCGCAGGAGAACAAGCCGTTTTCGAGCAAGGCGCTGCGGCAATGCTACGAGATCGGCGCGGAGAAATTCGGCTGGTCGCGACGCACCTCGACGCCACGTTCCATGCGCTCCGGCAACACGCTGATCGGCCTCGGCATGGCGACCGCCACCTATCCCGCCAACCGTAGCCCGGCCGCGGCGATTGCGCGCATCCTGCCGGACGGGAGCGCGATGGTGGCGTCCGGCACGCAGGATCTCGGCACCGGCACATACACGGTGATGACCCAGGTGTCCGCCGACGCGCTCGGCTTTCCGCCCGAAAAAATCCATTTCGCGCTGGGCGACTCGACCCTGCCGCAAGCGCCCGGTTCGGGCGGTTCGCAGTCGGCCGCGAGCGTGTCGCCGGCGGTGCGCGACGCCTGCCTGCAGGTGCGCAACCAGTTGATCTCGCTCGCGCTGGCCGACGCCGCCTCGCCGCTGCACGGCATGGATTCGTCCGATGTGAGCGTGGCGAACGGCTGGGTGGTCAGCCGGGCGAACGCGTCGTTGCGCGACCCCGCGGCGGCGATTCTCGCGCGCGCCGGCGGCAAGCCCATCGAGGCGGCGGTCAGCGTGAAGCCCGGCCAGGAGCGCAGCGACTATTCGCTGCATTCGTTCGGCGCGGTGTTCGCGGAGGTCCACGTGGATGCGGACCTCGGCACGATCAGAGTGCCGCGCATTGTGGGCGTCTACGACGTCGGCCGGGTCCTGAATCAGAAAACCGCGCGCAGCCAGATGATGGGCGGCATGGTCTGGGGCATCGGCGCCGCGTTCGAAGAAGACACGTTGCTCGACGCGCGCTACGGCCGCTTCGTCAATATGAATCTTGCCGAGTACCACGTGCCGGTGAATGCGGACATCGGCACGCTCGACGTCAGCTTTATCGACGAGCCCGATCCGCACATCAACTCGCTCGGGGTGCGCGGGATTGGCGAGATTGGCCTGACCGGCGTGGTGGCCGCGCTGGCGAATGCGGTCTATCACGCGACCGGCGTGCGGGTGCGCGATCTGCCCATCACGCTGGACAAGGTGATGAGGCCGACGGAGGTGTGAGCGGGAACGCACGGGGTCGTCATCACGGGGTCGACATATTGGTGCTTGCCTGCTCGCCGGTTGCGCCGCACAATCGACCTCATTCCCTTTCCAGGTGCCGCCCCATGGCCTACGCCTCGCTCGCCACCGGCGTGCTGCTTGCCGCCGGCTACGGGTCGCGCTTCGACCCGGACGGCCTGCACAACAAGCTGCTCGCCCGCATGCCGGACGGCGGCATCGTGGCCCATGAGGCGGCTCATCGACTCCTGCTGGTCGTGTCGCACGTACTCGCGGTGGTGCGTCCCGGCTCCGAGGCGCTCGCCCGCATGCTGAACGACGCGGGCTGCGACGTGGTGTTCTCCAGCGACGCCGAGCGCGGCATGGGCGCGAGCCTCGCGGCGGGCATCGAAGCCAGCGCCGACTCGGAAGGCTGGATCGTCGCGCTGGCCGATATGCCGCGCATTGCGGTCGCCACGGTGGAAGCGGTCGCGCGCACGCTCGACGGCGGCGCCTCGATCGTCGTGCCGTTCTATCAGGGTCAGCGCGGTCATCCGGTCGGCTTCGGCCCCGAGCATCGCGACGCGCTGATGAGACTCGACGGCGACACCGGCGCGCGCGCCCTGCTGGCCACGCATCAGGTCGCACGGCTCGATGTCGACGATCCCGGCATTTTGCGCGACGTCGATACGCCCGAGGATCTGCACGGCCTGTGAGCGGCGCGCCGCGTCGGCGTCAGCGCCTGTGCCGGCATCAGCGCCGGCGCAGCCAAGACGCTAAGGCGGCGCCGTCAGGCACACGCCTTGCGACGGCCAGCTTCTGCGCAAGCGGCTTCAATACGGTCTAAGCTGATGTGACGCTGTCCCGTCGACATACCGGATGCAGCCGCCCGCGCGCCTCCGAGAACCCATTTCGATCCATGAGCGAAACCAGCCCGCGTCTTTTTATCGTCTCGCCCCACTTCGACGACGCCGTCTTCAGTTGCGGCGCGTTGCTCGCCACCCATTCCGACGCCGTCGTCTGCACCGTGTTCGCCGCAGCGCCCGAGCAGAATATGCAGACCGATTGGGACAGCAAGGCCGGCTTTCCCGGCGCGCACGAATCGGTCAATGCGCGTACGCTTGAAGACAATCGTGCGCTCGAGCTGTTCGATGCGGTGCCGGTACGCATGCCGTTTCGCGACGGCCAGTATCTCGACTCGCCGTCGATCAGCCGGCTGGCGGCGGCGCTCGAAGAAACCATTTACCGTTCGACCGCGAATACGCTGCTGATGCCGCTCGGCCTGCACCATGCGGATCACGTGCTGGTGTTCGACGCCTGCTGCGAAATCCTGCCGCGGCTGTCGCACCTCGCGTGGTTTGCGTATGAGGATGCGATCCACCGCCGCCAGCCGGGCGTCGTGGCGGCGCGCCTCGATGATCTGGAGCGACGCGGCATCGTGGCGACGCCGGCCCATCCGTCGGCGGATCACACAATCGACGCCGGGCGCCAGGCGTCGCTCAAGCGCGAAGCGGTCGCGGCGTACGCCAGCCAGTTGCGCGCGTTCGGGCCGCAGGGCTATGACGATGTGTTTAACGCCGAACACTACTGGCAGCTGAGCGTGTCCCGCACGCCCGTGCGCCGCTCCCATCCCGCGAGGTGATGTCATGAATGACCGCATGCATACCAGTCCGATCCCCGATCCCATTGCGGACCCGACGCGCGACCCGGAAGGCGATCCGCTCGCGCCGCCCTCGCCGGGCCATCACAACGACGAGCCGCAGCGGCCCGAGGGACCGCCGGATAAAGATCCGGTTTGAGGATGGGGGTTGAGGGCGACCGGTACGACGTTCGCCCCAACTTCAACCGACGCTGGCTAGAGCCATGGCCGGCTGATATTCCTGCCGGGACTCGTCCAGGACGCCGGTCACGGCCTGAGCCAGTTCGTAGTAGCCCTCGCGACGCATGTGGAAGCCGTCGTCGAAAAGCCACTCAATGCCCGTGACGGCGTTGACGTCGATATAGGTCAGATTATCAAGTGCCTTGCACATGTCGACGATGAACGCGTTGTAGCGCTGTCGAAGCGCCTTCTCGTCCGGATTGTTCTCAAGTTTGCGGGTGTTTTCGAGCAGCACCACGATCTTCGCACCCGGCTTGATCCAGGACGAGAGTGTGTGAAGGACCATGCGAATGACCTCGTGGCGCTCCTCGTTGCTCGACGGGACGAAGTTGAAATTCCGCACGAACCAGAGGGCAAGCTCGGACTTCAGGATGTCGCGTACGGCGTCCTCGTCGAGCCGAACCGTCAAGCCGTCCGTCCCGCGAAAGTAGTTGACTTCCATCATCCGGTAGAGCGACAGGACAATCAGGTCGCCCTCCTGCGCGGCATGCTTCAGGGCCAGCATGTCGTCGGCGTTGAAGGCGGGGATGTACGGTCGCAGTTCGCTCTTCCGGACGCGCTCGGGATCGTCGAGGATGAGGAACGGATCGTCGAGGCGCTTCATGAAGCCGTTTTGTTGCCGGTTCGTGAATTCACTCGAGTCGGCCGAGCAGTAGGTCGACAGTTGAAGCATGTCGCAACCGCCGACGACAACCAGCTTGTACCGGCGCAGCGTGGAAATCACTGCGCTGCGCGAACCGTCCTTGATCCAGTCCACGCTCGCGAAGGTTTCAATGGGATTGGCGACCGGACCGACAATCTCGATGCCGGGTCGGTTCAGGTATTCATAGACGTACTGCTCCACGCCCATATTCATGATGCGGCACGAGAAGACAAAGTGCTCCAGTCGATACTCGCGCAAGGTGGCCAGCGTCATGAAGAAGCCAACGATGCCATAGTCGCCGAACTTGTCCCAGACGCGCACGACGCCGGCGTTGAAACCGAAGGCCCGGAGGTCCGCAAGCAGACGGCGGCGCGCCTCTTCGGTTTCGATGCGGCGTTTCGTGTAGTTGAGCTGATTTGAACGATTGATGAGCTCGACGATGCGCTCAATGTTCTCCTCAACCGCGAAGTCGATCTCGATGCGGATCTCGCTCGCGCGCAGGAAGCGCTCGTCGCTGCCTCCCTCTGTTTGCTTGAGGTTCTGCTTCTCGGCCAGCAGGCGGTATTGCCGCAGCCGGGTCAGCTCGCTGTCGGGCGCGCCTTGCAGGAACGGACTGTCCATCAACGCAGCAAGCTGATGTGGACTCTCCAGGCAGACCATGCCTGGGCAACAGTAGCCGGCTTCCGCGAGGACAGACGGATTGTCGTCGATGAAGACGACGTTGTCCGGCCGGAGCTGGAGTGCCGAGACAATGCCGGCAATCGACTTGCCCTTCGGCTGAAAGCTCACGCTGGGCAACACGAAGTAATCCAGCACGTCCAGCTCGCGCAAAGCCGCCAACGCGCGGTCGGGTTCGTTCTTCGAGCAGACCGACGAGATAATGCCGCGGCGGGCCAGTTGCTTGACCATCTCGACATTCTCGGCGATGGGCGTGATGCCCTCTTCGGATAGCGTCCCGTTCCAGAAGGTCTCGTCCAGATCCCAGACGACGAGCTTCACAGCGTTTTTAAGGAGCGGTTTGGCGAAGCTATGGTCGGGCATCGGCGACGGTCTCTTCTCAAGGCAAGGTCGAATGGAAGTGGCGCTCCCAGTAAGCGAACTCCGTGCCAACGTCAACCGCCCTCATCCAATCGACGAAAACGCTTTCACCGCTAGCCGGATGGATGGCATCCGGCCACGCGACGGCCGTCGTAACCGGTACGCGCAGGCGAGCGTTACGTAACGCAGCGGCGATGGACCCTATCCAACCGGCATACAGGCGGCGGCCGCGGTCGCGCCGAGGTCGTGACTGCAGTGGATTTCGGGTACATTACCCTTCGATCAAAAACTCTCTTTGCCGCGCAACCAGCCATGCAGGACTCCGCTGTCCCACTCGACCTGTCGGGTCTCGCTCAAAGCCTGTACGCCCAGGGCAGCGAAGAACCCATTCTCGCGCGCCTGATGGAGCGGATTGCGCCGACCAACCGCTTCTGCGTGGACATCGGCGCGAGCGACGGCATGCGCAACAGCAACACCGCGTTACTGCTGCGTGAAGGCGGATGGCAAGGGCTGCTGGTCGAAGGCAGCGACTACCGTTACGGCAAACTCAAGGCGAACTACGGCAGTGCCGATGGTGTCCAGCTTCGCCATGAACGCGTCCAGCCGGACAGCGTGGACCGATTGCTCGTCGATGCAGGCGTGCCTGAAACGTTCGATCTGCTGTCGATCGATATCGACGGCAACGATTACTGGGTCTGGCAGGGCATCGAAGCCTTCCAGCCGCGCATCGTGGTCGTCGAATACAACCCGTACTACGCGCCGCCCGAGCGCTGGGTCATGTGCTTCAACCCCGAGCACGAATGGGACGGCTCGACCTATTACGGAGCCAGCCTGGAATCGCTGCATCATCTCGCCAAACGCAAAGGCTACGAACTGGTGTGTTGCGACGACATGGGCAATAACGCCTTCTTCGTCCGCCGCGATCTGTATCCGCTCCTCGGCATCGCCCGCAACGATCCCTCAGTGCTGTTCCGTCCGGCGATGTACAAGCTGCGCTATGTCGGCCACAACACGTTCCTGAGCGGCCATCCGTATCGCTACGGCCCTGCCGAGCAGATCTGAATGGACCAGCCACCCCGCGCCACCTTCGACGCGATCTGCGAGTCCTATGCGCTGAAGCAAAGCGGGCCCGCGCGCCGCATCAGCGAGCGCGTCTGGCATCTGCCGACCGGAAGCGGCGACCTCGCCGTCAAGCTCTACACCGTCGAGCAGCACACGCGAGCGCACAAGGAAGCCGCCGTCCTCGCGCATCTGGCGACGCATGGCGACGCGCGCTTTCGCGTCCAGGCGCTGCAACGTACGGCAGCGGGCGAACCGGCATGGACCGGCTTCGACGGTCGGGCGATGCTCACGCGCTGGGAAACCGGGCAATTCCGCACTTACGACACCTTCACGCCGGCCGAGTGGCGCGCGCTCGGTGCGAGCCTCGCGGCCTTGCATCTGAGCCTCGACCGGCTGACGCTGCCGGCGCTCGACACGATTCGCGCGCGCCTCACTGCCATCGACGCCGACGACATCCGCCGCAGCCTGCTAGACGCCTTCGACCGCATGCCGCCCGAGGGCGACGCGGCGCTGTTACGCACGTATGTCGATGCGTGCCTGCGCATGCTCGACGCGCACTACCCCGGCAGCATCGACGCCTTTCCCGCCGACGATCCGCAGCATCCGATCCACAACGACTATAACCAGTTCAACTATCTGTTCGACGGCGCCCTGCCGCCGGTCATCCTCGACTGGGAAGCGGCAATCGGTGCGCCGCGCGAATTCGAAGTGGTGCGTTGTCTTAATCATCTGCCGCTGGAAGCGCCGGAGCTCGCCGTGGCATTCGTACGCGCCTATCTGCACGTCCGGCCGCTGCAGCCCGACCGGATCGCGTGGGCCGTCGATGCCGCCTGTCTGCAGCACGCCCTCAAGCGCTGGGTCCTGCAAGGCTGGCTGAACGATCCACCGCGCTTCGCCTCGCATCTGCACGGCGCGATGAAGATGGTCTCGACGATGCTCGGCGCGCGCGGCCGCCTGATCGATTTCTTTTCCCGTTGTCTGGACGCAGGACACCCATGAACCTGAACGCTCCCGTGAGCACGACGTCGCCCGATGGACGAACGCATGTCTTTCCACCACCCATGGACCGTCACTATCGCGTGTCCACAGGACGCGTAGAGACGCGTTCGCTGGAGGCGCACATCGTCGATCACTGCAATCTGACCTGCGCCGAATGCTGTTCGCTGTCGCCGCTGCTGCCCACGTGGTATGCGACGCCCGAGTCGGTTGTCGACGACCTGCGCAAGGCCGTCAAGGTGCTGAATCCGCGCGTCTTCAAGCTGGTGGGCGGCGAACCGCTGCTGCATCCGCAACTCGTCGACGTGATCCGGGGCGTGCGCACGACAGGTATCGCGCCGGTCGTCTCCATCACGACCAACGGCCTGAAACTCGGCGACATGACGGACGATTTCTGGCAAGCGGTCGATGCGCTGACCATCTCGCGCTATCCGAAGCCGTCGCTCACGCCCGCTCTGATCGCGCACATCGAAGCCCAGGCAGCACGCTTCGACGTGCGTCTGAACTGGAAGATACAGGACGCGTTCTCGAGCATGACCCGCACGCAGCCATCCGATGACATCGCCGAGGCAAAGCGCATCTATCACGACTGCTGGATTCGCGAACGATGTCACATGATCCGGGACGGCATGTTTTATACCTGTACGCGCCCGGCGCATTTTCAGACCTTGTACCAGGGCGAGCGCAACTTTCGCTCCGACGGTCTGCCGCTGCACGACGACGCCGGCATGCTCGATGCGCTGCTGGCCTATCTGCAGCGCGAAGCGCCGCTCGAAGCCTGCATGCATTGCTACGGCGGCAGTGCGACACAGGCGCCCCACCGCATCATGCGGCGCATTGAAGTGGACGCCTTGAAGGCGCGCTATCCATGATCGTCGGCACGCGAGATCTCTTCGGCTTCCAGCGCCTGCTCTACCATCCGCGCAGCGGCACGTGGGCGCCCAGCATCCGGCAAGTACTCCTGGCATCGGGGCATGCCGCCGGCGAACCCGACGTGGCCGCTATCGCCGGCTATCTAAGCGGCGCTCGCCCCGTCGCACGCACGGTGTTGCGCGACGTGCTGGCCGTTCCGCCCGGCCATGCCCTGCTCCAGTCGCCGCTCGGCCTCGAAGTACGCGACGCGTTCAACCAACCGGTCTCCAGCGATCTGGAGACCGTGCTGCGCGATTCGCTGCAACGTGCGCTGGAAAGCGGCAAGCGCGTCGCACTCGCCTTGAGCGGCGGTCTCGACTCCGCGCTTCTGCTTGCACTGCTGCGCGAACTCGGCGCACAGCGGCACGTGACCTCGTACATTCTGGCAACCGGCATGCCCGACTATTGCGAGGAGGACGCCGCGCTCGAACTGGCGACGCAGATGCAGGCCAACGTGAAGATCGTGCGGGTGAGCGAAGCCGACTTCGTTGCCGCGCTGCCCAGGGCGACGCACATTGTCGAAGAGCCGATGTTCAACCTGCACCCGGTCGCGAAGCTGCTATTGGCCGAAGCGATGGCCGAGGACGGCATCGAAATCGCCATTACCGGCGACGGCGCCGACCAGGTGCTGCGCCGCGATCAGTCCGCCAACTATCTGCCGCTATGCAACGCGTTGTTCGGGGCGGCGTCGGTTAGCCTGTGTCCGCCGTTTGTGGACCCGAACGTCGTCGCGCATCTGACCAGCATTGCACCCGATCCGAACAAGCAGTGTCTGCGCGAACTCGGCGGACGTTTGCACCTGCCGGAGCGGCTGGTGCACGGTCCAAAGCGTGGCCGGCTGGCGCCTGCGATGGACCTCGGCGAGTGGCTCGAGCGCGACCGCATCCGCGCCCTGGCCGACTCGCTCGAGCTGCCCGCTCCCACGCTCGAAGCCGACACGGAACGCGTGCTGTGGACGACCTTGACACTCACCCTGGACCACCTGGGCGCGATCACGCGCCCACTATAAAACGACCATGAAACGTATCCTGTTCTGCGTGGTGCCCGAAAAGGGACACGTCAACCCGTGCATCGGCCCCGCCCAGCATCTGCGGGCGGCGGACTGCGAAGTCGCGTTCTACGCCCCCGCCGACATCAGCGCACAACTCGACGCTGCGGGCGCCTTCGCTTTTCTCGGACCGCGCGAAACACCCGAGCGCCACGATCTGTCGCGCGGTGCGAGTTTCGCCGCGAACATTCGCGACGCCGCCTGGCTGCGGCGCTGGATTCACACGCTGCTGATCGAACAGACGCCCGCGCAGGTGGACGGCCTGCGCGCGATCTTGCGGCAGTGGCGACCCGACGTGGTGGTGATCGATCCGCTGCTCTACGCATCGGCTATCGCCGCGGAGCTGGAGGGCTTGCCGTGGGTCGCGATGTCGAACTCGCTGAATCCGGTGCTGCCGGATTCGCTCGACTCGGAACTGCTCAGCACGGTGCGATGGCTCGCGCCGGAACGCGACCGCCTGTTCGCACGCTATGGAATCGAAGCGCGCTTTCGCGGCTGCGACGTGCTCTCGCCGCACCTGACGCTCGCCTTCACCACCGAGGATCTCGTCGGCGAGCCGCCGCAAGGCGTCGAGCTGGTCGGTCCCGCGCTGCCGGCCGGCCCGCGCGGCGACGAGCCGCCTTTTCCGTGGGAACGCATCGACGCGTCGCGTCCACTCGTCTATATGTCGCTGGGCAGCCAGTTGTACTACCAGCCGGAGCTGTTTGCGAAAGTCATCGAGGCGACGCGCGCCACCTCCGCGCAGCTCGTGCTGTCCGTCGGCGAACTGATCGACACCGACCTGCTGCCGGCTGCGGACGAGCGGGTCATCGCCGTACGCTACGCGCCGCAACTGGCCCTGCTGCGGCGCTCGCACGCGTTCATCAACCACGGCGGCGCAAACTCGGTGATGGAAGCGCTGGCATGCGGCGTCCCCATGCTGCTGTCGCCGTTCTGCAACGACCAGTTCCATTCCGCGTGGTTCGTCGAACGGGCCGGCGCGGGACGTTGCCTGGATCTGGAGCAGGCAACGGTGCAGGACATCGCCACCGCGCTCGGCGATCTGCTGCGCCCGGGTCCGCTGCGCGAGCGAGCCGCGCAGATCGCCGCGAGCTACCAGCGCGACGGCTCGGCGCAGGCTGCGCGCCTGATCATCGAACTCGCTTCAGGAAGCCGCCCGGCGACAGCGTCATGAGCACGCGGTCTTCGATATCGCCGTCGACTTCGAAGCGCGTGTCGCGAGCGAGGAAAGCCTGCGCGGCGGTGGCGGGGTTATTGCCCCTTCCGTAAGGCTTGCCATGAAACATCCGCTCCGGCAGGTATTCCATGATGGTGTCCATGACGATCACGTAGCTGCCAGGCGTCGCGAGTCCCGCGTAGCATTCCAGCTCGCGCAGGACGTGCTCGTGCGTGTGCGTGAGGTCGAGAATCACCATCACGGAGGCGCAGCCGTCGATCTGTTCGCGGACCGACGCCAATGTCGCGGCCGAGCACGATTCGCCTTCGATCAGCACCATGCGATGCGCCAGCCGGTTCGATTGCAGACGCGCCTTGACCTCGTCGCGCAGGCGCGGCTCGATGGCGACGACGCGGCCCGCGTTGCCCGTCAGTTCCAGCATCGATGCGGAGAACACGACGCCACCGCCCGCCGCGATGCCCGTTTGCACGATGCAGTCGGGGCGTTCTCGCCAGATCAGTTCCTGGATCGCGAGCATGTCGCCCGGCAGATGAAAGAAGCGCTCACCCAGCCAGCGCGTATGGAACAGATGGTCGAACTCGGCTGCGCGCGTAAGCCATTCGATATTGATGTCCCGCATGCGGGACGAAATTCGCTCGGACATGATCGATGCAATGATGAATGACGTGGAAAGACTCGAACTGCTGCTGATGAAGCACTGGGACATCCGGCCGACGCGGATTCAGGCGCTATCGACGGGCCATACTAACAAAACCTATCGCATCGACTGCGGCTCGCGCGCTGCCGTGCTGCGCGTCTCATGGCCCGGCAAATCCGCGGAACAGGTCCAGCGCGAAGCGTCGATGCTGGATCGTCTCGGCTCGTCGCCGCGACTGCCCACGCTGCCGCGGTTTCAATCGACCGTGAACGCACAGCCGTACGCGCAAGCCGACGACGGAAGCTGGTTGCATCTGTTCGAGCACATTGACGGCACGCCCGGTCTGCCTGACGGGGCGGAGTCAGCCATCGCCGACGCGATGCATACGCTCGCCCATCTGCATGCGGCGATGGCGACGATCTCCGCGAACGCGTCCGATCCGCTCGCGTGGCTCAACGAGCGCTACGCACGCGTTTCTTCACGACCGGCGCCGCCTTTGCCCGCGATCCTTCTGGAGCACTACGATGGGGTGCTGCGGCGTATCGGTATGCATCTGGCAGCGGCGGCTGCGTGGATTCGCGGACCGGCGCGCTGGCTGCACGGCGACTATCACGCCGGCAACCTGCTGTTCGCCAATGACACGGTGACGGGTGTGCTCGATTTCGACGACGTCGGGCAAGGCGCGCACTGGCTGGAAGCCGCCTTTGCACTATTCGCACTCTCGCGCGACGCGACCGATGAAGACCGTTTCACTTTCGACGTCCGGCATTGGGATACGGGCCTGCGTGCCTACGCCGCGCTGCAGCCTGACGACGAGGCATCGGAACTGATGCGCCTGAAACGCGACGCGCTCGTGGACCTGTTCTGCGCGGACCAGTTGTTGATCCATCTGGAAGCCGCCCAGCGCGGCCTCTGGATGCCAGGTCCCGGCATGGGCTTCCTGGCCTGCTGGCGACAGTTACTAGCCAGCCCCTCGCCCGTTCGCTAACGGGCCGGTCTGCCAGCCCGGATCGCTGAGCAGCAACCGCACTGCCTCGACGGTCGCGGGCCGCGCTTCCGCGAAGCGTGAACCGTCGTGCAGGCAAAACAGCACATCTAGCCCTAGCGCCATTCTGTCCGCGATATGCCGACGCATGCTCTCCGCGAGCGCATGGGGCGACGGCGGCGGCCGACACCAGTCGTCAAAGATGGCCGTCCATCCCGTGTGGCTGCGCTTCAGGCGCGTCAGCACGTCGCCGCGCACATCCTGCGGTTCCAGACCATAGGGAAGCCGTAACGGAATCGAGGCCGGCTCCGGCACGCCCGCGAGCCGATAGGCCTCGCGGATCAGCGCATCGGTTCGCTCGATTTCATCGCTCAACACGGCATCCGACACCGCACCCGGCCGGGCATGCGAATACGTGTGATTACCCAGCACGTGTCCTTCGCGGACCGCGCGGGTTGCCACGTCCATCGCCTGCGCCAGGTTGCTTCCCAGCACGAAGAACAGCGCCTGACATGCGCTCGCGCGCAATACGTCCAGCAGTGCAGGTGTGGACGGTCCGGGACCGTCGTCAAAACTCAATCGCGTTGATGGGTGCATGTGGGTATGGCCGTGGTCGAACTGGCACAAGCCATCGAGCGGGATGGCTTTGACGGCATCTGGCTGACGGACTTCGATATGTGCGGCGTGGAGGCCGCGCGGGCTTCAGTTTCCTCGTTTCCCTTGTTCGAATGCGCGTTCGCCCTAGTCGCTTGACCTATAGCAAGGTCAGCGAGCATTCGCTTTCCTAACTAAAGGAAAGAACGGCAAGACCCCGCGCAATCGGAGGCCTTCCGTTGTGCGGGACATCCGTTCAGAGTTAGCGGCAGCGCGGCTGCCGCTAACTCACAGCAACGCAGCCCGGTTTACCGCGTCAACTCGCTAAACCCTTGCAGCAACCGCTCCACATCCGCCGGATGAATGTTGCCCATCGTCGAGATCCGGAACAGCTCCGCCGACAGCCCACCCTGCCCCGCATAAATCACGAAGCCGCGCGCCTTCAGTGCATCGTGCAGTTGCACATAGCTGATACCCGCCGGCAAGCGATAAGCCCGCAATACCACCGACGACTGCTGCGGCGGCAACGCGCTCTCGATACCGCGCTCGGCCAGACCTGCGCGCGCCTGCTCCGCGAGCGCCGCATAGCGCGCGTGACGCGCGGTCCAACCGCCTTCGTCGGCCAGTTCGCGCAACGCCTCGACAAGCGCGTAGTAAGCATGCACCGAGGGTGTGAACGGCGTATTGCGCTGATCCTGCAGTTTCGCCAGACGGCCCAGGTCCAGATAGTAGGTCCGGCTCGCCGCCTGCTTCAGCGCCTCGCGCCGCACCACCACGAACGATGCACCCGGCACGCCATGCAGACACTTGTTGGCGGTCGCCGCCACGGCAGCAATACTGCTGTCGGCGAAGTCGATCGCCTCGGCCGCAAAGCTGCTGACGCCGTCCACCAGCAGACGCACGCCGCGCGCGCGGCACACCGCCGCCAGCGACTGCAGATCGTTCAGGCGGCCGGTGGTGGTCTCATGATGAATCACCGCCACATGCGTAAAGCCCTCGCCGGCATCGAGTCGTGCGGCGATCCGCTCGAGATCGGGGCCCTGCATCCAGTCGTGCTTCAGCGCTTCGTGCGCGATGCGGTACTGGCTGGCAATCTGCGTAATGCGCTCGCCGTACACACCGTTCTCGATCACCAGCAGCTTGCCATTCTCCGGCACAAGGCCGGCAATCATGCTTTCGACCGCGGCCGTACCCGAACCGGTCATCAGCACGGCTTGCCACTCGGCGGGGTCGAGCTTGTAGATGTCCAGCAGACGCGTGCGCGCTTCTTCCTGCAGATCGAAGAACTCGCTTTCGCGATGGCACAGGTCAGGTTGCAGCAGACTCTGCCGCACGCGCTCCGTCAACGTCACCGGACCGGGATTGAGCAGCAGCATCATTAGGCTCCTTGAGCGGTGCCGATGTGGCGCATCAGACGCGTCTTCACATCCGGCGGGGTAATGGTGGGACGCGGCAAACCGTCGGGCGTGCCGCGGCGAATCGCAAGGCGCACGAAACGCGGGCCGTCGAGCTTGGGCGACGTGAGCACTTCGTCGAGCGTGGCGAGGTCGTCGCCTTCGACTGCCGACGCGTAACCGCAAGCCGCCGCGACGCCGGCAAACGACACCTGGGCGGACACCGTGGCCTGGCCGCCGGTCGAATCGTGCGCGCCGTTGTCGAGCAGCACGTGCGTCAGATTGGCCGGGCCGTACGCGCCGATCGTCGCGAACGCGCCCATGCGCATCAGCGCGGCGCCGTCACCGTCGATGGCGACCACATGCAGGTCCGGACGCGTAAGCGCGAGGCCCAGTGCGAACGGCGTGAGGCAACCCATCGAGCCGACCATGTACAACTGGTTCGAACGGTCGTCGAGCGCATACAGTTCACGGCCGCAAAAGCCGGTGGATGCGAGCACCACTGTCGACTCCGGCGGCGTGTGCGCGATCACGCGCTGCAACGCAGCCTGACGCGTCGGCAGCGCATCCGTCGCCACCCCGTGCCACTGCGTTTGCGGCACGCACGGCGTGCGGCGCGCGCCGCTCGCGCCCTGCTTCAACTCATACGGCGCCACGCTGCCCTTCTGCATCACCAGCGCGTACGGACGGCCGGTCTCGTCCATGTGGGCGATTGCGCGGTCGAGCGCCGGGCCGATGGCGTCGGCTTCGGTCGGGAAGGTCTCCCACGGAATTTCCATGGTGTCGAGCATCGCGGGCGTAACCGGGCCCATCAGCGCATGCTGCGGCTCGTCGGCGACGCCGGGCTGGCCGCGCCACGTGACGATCAGCAGTTGCGGCAGACGGAACGTCCACGTCAGCGACGTGAGCGGACTCACCGCATTGCCGAGGCCGGAGTTCTGCATCATCGTGACGCCGCGACGGCCGTTCTGCGCGCCGAGCGTGACGCCGGCGATCAGCGCGACTGCGTCGCCCTCATTCGCTGCGGAAACGTAATGCAGCGATGGATCCTGCAGCACGTAGTTGATGAACGGCGTCAGGTACGAGCAGGGCACCCCGGCATACCAGTCGAAGCCACGCTCGCGCGCCGCTTCGACAAACTGTGCAGCCTCGATCATTGCGCCTCTCCGCCGGCGGCGCCCGTTGCGAGCGGCGCTTGGGCGTGGGCGAAATCGCCGGCACGACGGAAGTCTTCCAGATCGTTGACGCCGCGCCAGTGGCCGTGCACGTATTGCACTTCGATCGCTTCACCGGCTTCGATCAGTGCGTTGAGCAGCGCGGGCATATCGAGCTTGTCGAAATCGGGGCGCGCGCGCAACGTGGTCAGCACGGCGTGCAGACGCTCACGGCCTTCGCCGCGCACGTTCAGCAGACCGACCCAGCGGCCGTCCGGCAGCTTGGCTTCGCTCGAATCCGCGTCCTGCAGTTCGCTCGACACGCGCTTGAGCAGCACCTTGTTGCCGAACAGGCCGCGATCGTCGGGCGACGAGCACCATGCGAAGTCGCGCACGCTCTTGTTGACCGGCTCGGTCAGCGACGAATCGACCACGACGCTGAACGGCGCTTCGCTTTCGACCAGATCGCGCACGATGTAGCTGCGGAACAGCAGGTCGCCGTAGGAGATGACCGTGTCCGACTTGAGGGCGTCGACGGCGCAGGCGAGCGAGGCCAGTTCGCCGGTTTCCGCGTGGCGTTCGTTGACGACCAGCTTGATGCCGGCGGTTTCGATGGCGTCGGCGCGATAGCCGCCGACCACGGTGATGTCGTTGACGCCCTGCTTCTTGAACGCGTCGACGAGCCAGCGCAGCAGCGGCTTGCCGGCGATCGGCAGCATGACCTTGGGACGATCCGCCGTCACGGCTTCGAGACCGACGCCGCGGCTGGCGGCGAGCACGACGGCGGAAGCCGAGGCGCGCGAAGCCGACAGGTAGCGGTCTTCGGCTTCCGAGTACTCGTCGGCGTCTTGCAGACGGAAGATTTCGTTGACGGAGGCGATGCGGTCTTCGACGTCGACGAGCGTTTCGCTGGCGTGAATTTCCCTGGCGACAGCCTGCATGGCCGAAGTTGAGGCGCGGATCAGATGGTTTGCCCAGATGACGGTGCTGATGCCGGCTTCGCGGAACACTTCGGTGGGGGTGCTGTAGTACTTGGTCGGCACGATGACGAGCGGACCGCGGCCGGCCCATTCGCGGGCGAACTCGAGGATTTCGTCGGGACGCGACAGCTTGCTGTGAATCAGGATCGCGTCGGCGCCGGCCTGGCGATAGGCTTCGGCGCGACGCAGGGCTTCGTCCATCCCCCAGCCGGCGATGAGCGCTTCGACGCGTGCGACGATGGAGAAGTCTTCGTCGTTTTGGGAGTCTTTACCGGCTTTGATCTTGCCGCAGAACTCGTCCATTTCGGCGAGCGGCTGACGTTCGCCGTTGATGAAGCTGTTGGTCTTGGGGAACTGCTTGTCTTCGATGCAGACGCCGGCGATGCCGCGCTGTTCTAGCTTGCGGACGAGGCGGCGGACGTTATTGAAGTTACCGTAGCCGGTATCGCCATCCAGGAGGATGGGGAGATCGCTGGCATCGGCCATGAATTCGAGGTTATCGACGACCTGGGTCCAGCTTGCTTCGTTGTTGTCGCGCACGCCGAACTGGGCGGAGATGGCGAGCCCGGAACCCCAGATGGCCTTGAAGCCGGCTTCGCGAACGATGCGAGCGGAGAGGCCGTTATGGGCTTCCATCATGAATTCGAGCTGGGTGCTGGTGAGCATCTGGCGCAGACGGCTGCTGCGGGAGGCGGCGATAAAGGCGGGTTCGCGGGCGTTCATAGGGGTGGGTTCTCCTGCTTGTCGGGGTGCTGGCTGCTTGTCGGGGTGCTGGCTGCTTGTTTGCTGTTTGGTTGCCGGTTGGGGCTCTTTTATTGCCTTCGGCGGTTTGGGGAGATGCACACTTTTCATGGGCGTGTCACTCTCCTGTGTACCTCTCCTGCCGGCGAAAAAAGTGACTATAACGGATGCGGTTGGTTTTTGCTTTTTTGCTCTCTTTTTATGGCGATTTTTGGTGAAATGTGGGGTTTTTTGTTGTTCACTATCTGGCTTTTTTGCTTTTTCTGGTTTTTATTATTTTATGGGTTTTATTCTGTTTTCCTTTTTGGTTTTTAATTTTATTGTTTTGGTTGTTTTACTAGAATTTTGGCCTTTCCTTGTATTCTTAGTGGTCTATTGGCGTCGCCCCTGTGCGGGGCAGCACTTACTTTCTTTGCCGCCGCAAAGAAAGTAAGCAAAGAAAGCGGGCTCACCCCGCCAGCTTTTAGATGTCCACCACTCAAAATAACCCGAAGTGGTCCGAGACAAGACCGTCTCTCGCACCACCCGCATTAATGACAAAGGGCTCATCCACCCCACTCCGCACTCCGTGCGTCGCGGATGGGTTTGCATGGGAAACCGGTGGAGTTGCATTATCTCCGGCCTTCGCCGAACCCGTTATGCCGGGCGGCGGGGCGCGTAGCGCAACGCTGGAACGAATGACTGCTTTGTCACCGGCACGTGTGGTGCGAGAGAGCGTCTCGTTTTGGGCCGTTTCCGGTGGTAGACCTAGATGGCTCACTAAACGCTGGCGGTGTGAGCCCGCTTTCTTTGCTTACTTTCTTTGCGGCGGTGTACAGACTGGAGACATAGCTGACAGGTGTACGGGGACATGGTTGACACTTTCGGGTAATCGAACGCCCGGACCCATCCA
>Ga0116227_10006703_pt1 | contig 23126 bp, 18 predicted proteins | sample S1TSphgellanicum_FD_89693 | JGI IMG/M metagenome (GOLD analysis project Ga0116227, IMG submission 89693) | Host-associated microbial communities from peat moss isolated from Minnesota, USA - S1T2_Fb - Sphagnum magellanicum MG | ecosystem: Host-associated > Plants > Peat moss > Unclassified...
CAGACCCACCTGACCCAGCCCGCGGCCACGCGGGCCATGGCCGAGCTGGAATCGGCCTTTGGCGTGCAGCTGTTCGAGCGTTCCCATGCGGGCATGGCGCCCACGGTCTACGGCAGCGCGTTGATCCAGCACGCACGGCGCGTGCTGTTCGACGTGCAGCAGGCGCATGCGGAGATCCAGGCGCTGCGCTCTGGATCGCACGGGCTGGTGCGCATCGGCTCGCTGCTGCCGCCCACCACCAGCCTGCTGCCCACGGCCGTCGGCGAGGTCAAGCGCCGCTTCCCCAGCATGCGTATCTCGCTGGAGCAGTTGCCGCAGAAGCCGCTGGTCGAGCGCGTGCGCGAAGGCAGCCTGGACATCGCGCTGTGCCGTCTCGTCACCGACGCCGACGAGGCCAAGGGGCTGGACCAGGCCGTTCTGTTCGAGGACGAATACGTGCTGGTGGCCGGCCGCAACCACCGCTGCGCCCGCATGAAGTCGCTGCGCCTGTCCGAGCTGGTGGACGAGCCCTGGGTGCTGCCGCATGCCAACGGCCTGTTCTATGCCCATGTGCAGGCGCTGTTCCTGGCCCAGGCCGGGCGCATGCCGGCCAATACCGTCGAATCCTCCACACCGCTGGCCGCCAACCTGCTGCTGGTGGAGCAGTACGGCTTTCTCCATTTCATGCAGAAGACCATCGCGTTGAATTGCGCCAAACGCGGGCAGCTGCGCATCCTGCCCATATCCCTGGGCAGCCCGCTGGGCCCGCATGTGGTGGCCGTACGCGGCCATAGCAGCATGGCCCCGGCCGTAACGGTGATGCTGCAGGCCTTGCGCAAGGCCGCGGAGGGGGATGGGGAGGCGCAGGCGGCGGCTGTTACCGCTTGAGGGTTTGGGTTGAAAGTGCCTCCAGCCAAGGCGTGAACTTGGCTTGTAGCTATTAATTTGATAGTTGTGCTGTCTTGCCCGGTTTCGAGCCAGGGAGCAGATCCGCTTATGCCATCCGCACCTAAGCCCATGCGCATTCATTCGTTCCATCGCGCAGGCACGGCCCCTACAGTCCGTCCTTTCGCCGCAGGATCGAGGCGTGCGCTTCCTGCATGGCGCCTGGCTACATGCCGCACAGCGGGACATGCGGGCGCATCGGGTCTCCGGCTACTCCGTGTATGCCTTGAAGGCGCAAGATGGCCCATTTGTCTCCTCCCACGCTTGCCACCCTGCCGTTCCGGCTGAAGTTCCGCCAACTGGTGCTGCTCGATGCGCTGGGCGATTCGCAGTCGCTGCGCAAGGCCGCGGCGCAGACCCACCTGACCCAGCCCGCGGCCACGCGGGCCATGGCCGAGCTGGAATCGGCCTTTGGCGTGCAGCTGTTCGAGCGCTCGCATGCAGGCATGGCGCCCACGGTCTACGGCAGCGCGCTGATCCAGCACGCACGGCGCGTGCTGTTCGACGTGCAGCAGGCCCATGCAGAGATCCAGGCGCTGCGCTCCGGCTCGCACGGGCTGGTGCGCGTCGGCTCGCTGCTGCCGCCAGCGGCTGGTTTGTTGCCCATGGCCATAGGCGAGGTCAAGCGCCAGTTCCCGCGCATGCGCATCTCGCTGGAGCAGCTGCCGCAGCGGCCGCTGGTCGAGCGCGTGCGCGAAGGCAGCCTGGACATCGCGCTGTGCCGCAAGGTCTCGTCCGAGGAAGACGCGCAGGGACTGGAGCAGTCGGTGCTGTTCGAGGAAGACTACGTACTGGTCGCCAGCCCCGGCCACCGGTGCGCAGGCGCGGCCACGCTGCACCTGTCCGAGCTGATGGACGAGCCCTGGGTGCTGCCGCACGCCAACGGCCTGTTCTACGCGCACGTGCAAGGCCTGTTCCTGGCGCAGGTGGGGCGCCTGCCCACCAACACGGTGGAGTCCTCCACGCCGCTGTCGGCCAACCTGATGCTGGTGGAGCAGTACGGCTTCCTCAACTTCATGCAGAAGACCATCGCCCAGCACTACGAGCAGCGCGGCCAGCTGAGCATTCTTCCGGTCTCCATCAGCAACCCCCTGGGCCCGCACGTGATCGCGGTGCGCAGCAACGGCAGCATGGCGCCGGCGGTGGCCACCATGGTGCAGGCCCTGCGCGTGGCCGCTGGCTGCGGCGAGGAAGCGCTGGCGGCATAAGGTGGTGAACCGGATTTCGCAATACCTGAATAGATCTTTCGATTAGATCGGTTCAGGGTCTGGCCCTATTCTGACCAGCAGCTTCACCACGGTGGTGACAGCAGCCAGAACATGCCAGGAATGCGCCCCATCAGGATCACAGCCAGCGAGTTGAGCGCCATGCTCGGCGACGGCGAGGAAATCGCCCTCGTCGATACCCGCGAGGAGGGCGTCTACGCCCAGGGCCATCTGCTGCTGGCCGCATCGCTGCCGCTGTCGCGCCTGGAGCTGGAGGCCGCCTGGCGCCTGCCGCGGCGCGACGTGCGCCTGGTGCTGGTCGATGCAGACCCCGGGCGCCAGGCGCGCGCCGGCGCCGTGCTGTCTGCGGCCGGCTATACCGGCCTGCATGTGCTTGATGGCTTCCCCGATGCCTGCGGCAGCGCCGGCCTGGGCATCTTTGGCGGCAAGTTCGTGCCCAGCAAGGCCTTTGGCGAAGTGGTCGAGGCGCAGCGGCACACGCCGCGCATCAGCGCCGCGCAACTGCGCGACCTGCAACTGCGGCACGTGCCCCTGCTGCTGGTGGACAGTCGCACGCCCGAGGAATTCACGCAGTTCTCGCTGCCCGGCGCGCTGAGCTGCCCGGGCGCCGAGCTGGTGCTGCGCGTGCCCGATGCCGTGCCGGAAGGCGGCATTGCGCTGGTCAACTGCGCCGGGCGCACGCGCAGCATCATCGGCACCCAGTCGCTGGTGAATGCGGGCATCGGCTGCCCGGTGTACGCGATAGAGAACGGCACCATGGGCTGGCGCCTGGACGGCCATGCGCTGGCCCACGGCCACGCCGAGCGCCTGGCCGTGCCGCGCGCGGCAGCGGTCGAGCCCGCGCGCCGCGCTGCGCTGGGCCTGCTGAAGCGCAGCGGCGGCCGGCTGATCGGCTGGGCCGAGCTGCAGAAGATGCTGGGCGATGCGCAGCGCACCACCTACTTCTACGACGTGCGGCTGCGTGAAGAAGCGCAACAGGAAACGGTGGCCGGCGCGCGCAACGCGCCCGGCGGCGAGCTGGTGCAGAGCACCGATGTCTTCGCCCCGGTGCGGCATGCGCGCATCGTGCTGGCCGATACGCAACTGGTGCAGGCGCCCATGACCGCACACTGGCTGCGCCAGATGGGCTGGCATGCCGACGTGCTGGACCCCGACACGGTGCCGGCCGAAGCGCGTGGCCGCCCCGCATCCGCGCCCTGGCTGCGCAGGCCCGATGCGACCGATGCCCTTGATGTCGGCCAATTGCGCCAACGCCTGGCCGAGGCTTCGGTGGCCGTGGTCGACTGCGGCAACAGCATCGCCTACCGGCACGGCCATGTGCCCGGCGCCTGGTTTGCGGGGCGCGGCAGCCTGCCGGAGAGCCTGGCGCACCTGCGTGAAAGCGGCCTGCCGCTGGTCTTTGTCTCGGACGACGGTGCCCTGGCGCAGTTCGCCGCCGCCGATGCAGCCGCAGCGGGCTTCACTGCGCTGCACCTGGCCGGCGGCCAGCAGGCCTGGGTTGCAGCAGGCGGCGCGCTGGAGTCTGGCTGGACACGGCCCCTGGGCGCGCCGGACGACATCTGGTACTCGCCCTACGAGGTCGAACCCGGCCAGCGCGAGCAGGCCATGCGCGAATACATCGCCTGGGAAACCGGCCTGCTCGAACGCATCGGGCGTGAGCCCGGCCTGTACTTCCAGGTGCTCTGACCCTGCTTCCAGAAAGAACCCATGAGCGACCTTTTCCAATGCCACAACCCGCCCGCCCTGGGCGCGCCGCTGGGGGCCTACTCGCAGGTGCTGGAGGTGCCCGCCAACGCCAGCCTGGTCCTGCTGTCCGGCCAGACACCGATTGCCGAGGACGGCAGCATTCCCGCGGACTTCGATGCCCAGGCCGACCTGGTCTGGCGCCGCGTGGGCCTGGCGCTGGCCGCCGTGGGGCTGGACTACCGCCATATCTGCCGCGTCGTCACCTACCTGGTCGATGCGGCGGACGCACCGGCGCATGCCCGCGTGCGTGCCCGCTACCTGGGCACGGCCCGGCCGGCGTCCACCGGACTGGTGGTGCGCGCCCTGTTCAACCCGGCCTACCGGCTGGAGGTCGAGGTCACCGCCGCGCGACCCGCGAGCGCCATCTAGAGGAATGAAGATGCCCACCGCACACCGCTTCCGGCCCGCGCGCCGGGCCACGCTTGCCCGCTTTGCTGCAGTGGCGGGGCTTGCCCTGCTGGGCAGTGCCGCCGCGCTGGCCGACGCGCCCTATCCCGCCAATGTCATCAAGCTGGTGGTGCCCACTGCCGCGGGTGGTTCCGTCGATGCCAGCGGGCGGCTGCTGGCCGATGCGCTGTCGCGCGCAATGGCGGCCCGCGTCATCGTCGACAACAAGGCCGGCGCGGGCGGCGCCATCGGTGTCGACAGCGTGGTCAAAAGCCCGCCCGACGGCTACACGCTGGTGCTGGGCATCGCAGCCACCCTGTCGGTGCAGCCGGCGGTGCGCAACAACCTGCCCTACAACGCCACACGCGATCTGGTGCCGATTGCCGTCTTTGCGCAGGGCGGCCTGGTAGTCGTGGTGCCCGCAGACAGCCCCGCCAGGAACGTGCAGGACCTGCGCGCGCTCGCCGCCAGGAAGGGCGGCTTGAGCTTTGGTACCGGCGGCCAGGCCACCTTCGGCCACCTCACGGGCGAGGTCATCGCCTCGACCCTGGGCATCTCGATGCGCCACATCCCCTACCGCGGCGCGTCGCCCGCCATCACCGACCTGGCGGGCGGCCAGCTGGACGTGGCGATCTCGGACGCGTTCTCGGCGCTGCCGCATGTGCAGTCCGGCAAGCTGCGCGTCATCGCCACGGCGGGGCCGACGCGCCACGTCAGCTTCCCCGATGTGCCGACGCTGAGCGAAGAGGGCGTGCCCTTCGACCGCGGCACCTGGATCGGCCTGTTCGCCCCGGCCGCCACGCCGCCGGCCATCGTGGCGCAGCTGTCGGCGGCGGTGAAGGGGCTGTCGGCCCAGCCGGCCTTCCGCGCGGATGTCACCAAGCTCGGCTTCTCGCCGGTGTTCATGTCCTCCACCGAGGTGGCCCGGATGCTGGCGCAGGAGATCGAGGCCTGGAAGGCCGATGCCAAGAAGGCCGCCATCCAGCTGGATTGACATGGAACAAGGCCCTCAGGACAACACCGCATCGCAGCGCGCGCAGGCGGTGGCAGAAACGGTCGAGCAGTTGCGCGTACTGCTGGATTCCGATGCGCCCACGCCCGCAGCATTGGCTGCGGCAGAGGCCGTGCTGCGCACGCTGGCCGCGCGGCAAGCGCTTTGGCCGGCCGAAGATTTCCCCATCCCTGCTGACCGCCTCTGGCAAGCCTACAAGCTGCACGAAGACGCCGACGGCCGCTACGCGGTCTATGCCGTGCCCATGCGCCCCGGCCATGCGCAGCCGCCGCACGACCACACCACCTGGGCGCTGATCGCCGGGGTGCGCGGGGTGGAGCGCAATGTGCTCTACGCCCGCCCGGCCGCCGGCGCGCCTGCCGCCCCGCTCGTGGTGCGTGCGCAGGCGCTGGTGGCGGCCGGTTCCTCGCTTGCCATCGGCCCGTCGGACCTGCACGCGATCGAGGTGCTGGGGCCAGGCGATGCGCTGCACCTGCATGTCTACGGCCGCGGCTTCGGCCACCTGGCAGGGCGGCAGATCTTCGACCCCGCGACCGGTGCCGGGCGTCCCTTTCCCGTGGTGGCGGGCCTGTCGTAGGCCCGTGCCGCATTTCCTCCCGAACCAAGACCTCTAACCATGGACAAGACCTCGATCCTCGCGCACCACGGAGACGGCTTCGTGCAGGCCAATGGCCTGCAACTTCACTACGAACAATGGGGTGACGGCCCGCGCACCGTGATCGCGCTGCACGGCACCTCGCTGCATGGCAAGGTCTGGTACTGGCTGGCCGAGGCGCTGGGGCCGGAGTACCGGCTGATCGGCCTGGACCAGCGTTCGCATGGCGACTCGCAGCGCGTGGGCCCGGGCCAGTACGGCGTGGAGCACTACTGCGACGACCTGGCCGCCTTCATCGACCGCCTGGGGCTGGAGCGCGTGTCCCTGGTCGGTTCCTCGCTCGGGTCGCGCGTGGCGCTGCTGTATGCCGCGCGGCATCCCGAGCGGGTCGAGGCACTGGCCCTGCTGGACCTGAGCTTCGAGATGCCCACCGCGGCCTCCGAGCACATGGTGCACGCGCACGTCACCCGGCCGCGCAGCTTTGCCGGCTTCGATGAGGCGATGGCCTTCTCCAAGACGCTGCCGCAGCGCCTGCGCTTCTCCGACGAGGTGCACCGCCGCACGCTGGAGGGCGACCTGCGCGAGCTGCCCGATGGCCGACTGGAATGGCGCTACGAGCGCGACGCGGCCATCGAGACCCTGCGCTGCGCCGCGCGCGACATGTGGGCCGAAGTGCGCGCCGTGCGCGCGCCTACCGTGATCCTGCGCGGCGCCGACAGCGACGTGCTGATCGCCTCCACCGTCGAGCGCCTGCAGCGCGAATTCCAGGGCGTGCGCATCGTCGACGTGCCCAACGCCGGGCATTCCATCTGGGGCGACAACCCCGGCTTCACGGCCCGCGCCATCGTCGAGGCGCTGGAGGCGACCGCCCCCACCGGCCGTCCTGCCGCGGCCCCGGTGCCGCTGGTCGGCCGCTCGCGCCACACGGCAACGCGCACGCTCGGTTTCCATTCGCTCGAATGGGGCGCGCCGGACGCCCCGGCCCTGATCTGCCTGCACGGCACCTCGATGCAGGCCAGCGCCTGGACCGCGCTGGGCACGGCGCTGCAGGACCGCTGGCGCGTGATCGCGCTGGACATGCGCGGCCATGGCGGCTCCGACAAGCCGGCAGAGGGCTACCGCCTGGTGGACTATGCCGATGACGTGGCCGCCTTCATGGATGCGCTGGGCCTGCAGCGTGCGAGCCTGATCGGCAGCTCGCTCGGCACCCAGGTGGCCATCGACTTTGCGGCGCGCTACCCGCAGCGCGTGGACAAGCTGCTGCTGTCGGACCCGAGCTGCCTGATCGACCAGGCCGCCATCGACCAGTACGTGGCGCTGCACCGCTCGCGCCCACGGCGCTTCCGCGATGCGGCGGCGGCGCTGGACTTCTCGCGCAGCCTGCCGCAGCGCAGGCGTTTCAGCGATGCGGTCCACCACTTCACCCTGGCCGGCGACCTGCGCGCCACCGAGCAGGGCGAGCTGGAATGGTGCTACGCGCTGGACCCGATCCTGCAGACCTTCCGCGAGCTCACGGTGGACCAGAGTGCAGAGATCCGCGCGGTGCGTGCCCCGGTGCTGGTGCTGCGCGGGCAGGAGTCGCACGTGCTGTCGCGTGCCAATGCGCTGAAGCTGCTGGCGCAGTTCCCGCAGGCCGAGCTGATCGAGATCGGCGACTGCGGCCACACCATCTGGGGCGATCAGCCCGAGGCGCTGGCGCGCCACGCGCGCGCCTTCCTGGCCGCGGCCTGAACTGCGCGCGGCCCCACCATCCATGGATCCCGCCACGCTGCTCACGCACGCGGGCCGGCCGCAGGGGGCGACCGTCACGGTCAACCCCGTGGTGGCCCGCACCAGCACCGTCATCTTCGACTCGGTCGCCACCCTGCAGGGCGCGCTGGCGGCCTACGCCGCGGGCGAACGCCCGCTGGTCTACGGCCGCAAGGGCACCTCCACCACGCATGCGCTGGAAGACGTGCTGACCGCGCTCGAAGGCGGCCACCGCACGCGCCTGTTCGGCTCGGGCCTGGCCGCCATCGCCTGCACCTTCCTGGCCTACCTGCGGCCGGGCGACCACGTGCTGGTGATCGACTCCTGCTACGAGCCGGTGCGCAAGCTCTGCGCGCAATACCTTGCCGGCATGGGCGTGGCGGTGGACTACTTCCGGCCCGACCTGTCGGACCTTGCCGCCAAGCTGCGCGGCAACACGCGCCTGGTCTGGGTCGAGTCGCCCGGCTCGCTGCTCTACGAGATGTGCGACCTGCCGGCCCTGCTGCGCCTGGTGCGCGGGGCCGGCGATGCCATCGTGGCGGTGGACAGCACCTGGGGCTCGGGCCTGCTGTACCACCCGCTGGCGCTGGGGGCGGACGTGTCCGTCATCGCCGGCACCAAGTACCTGGTCGGCCACTCGGACGCCATGCTGGGCGTGGCCGTGGCGCGCGAGGGCGCCTGGCCGGCGCTGGCCGCCATGGCCGACCTGCTGGGCCATTCGGTCAGCGCCGACGACGCCTACCTGGCCCTGCGCGGCATGCGCACGCTGGCCGTGCGCCTGCGGCACCAGCAGGCCGCGGCGCTGGAGGTGGCACGCTGGCTGCAGCGCCAGCCGCAAGTGCGCACCGTGTTCCACCCCGCGCTGCCGGACGATCCCGGCCATGCGCTGTGGCGGCGCGACTGCCAGGGCGCCAACGGCCTGCTGTCCATCGAGCTGCAGCCCTCGGTGACGCAGGCGCAGATGCATGCCTTCGTCGATGCGCTGCAGCTGTTCGGCCTGGGCCATTCCTGGGGCGGCTTCGAGAGCCTGGTGCTGCCGGTGCAGATGGCGGCCGTGCGCACGCTCAGCTCCTGGGAAGGGCGGGGTCCGGTAGTGCGCCTGCATGTGGGCCTGGAGGCCACGGCGGATTTGCTGGCCGACCTGCAGCAAGCGCTGGCGCGGATTGGGTGATCGAATCGCCGGCAACATTCGATCCACACAGCAGCCGAAGGCCGCGGAGCAGGCCATGCCAGGACATCCGCGGAACGGGCTTTGCCGGGCCGCAGGATGTGCCCCCTTGAGGGGGAAGGCGAAGACGCGAAGCGCGCAGCCTGGGGGTGATTCAATAGAGCTCAGGCACGTACATCTCCGGCGGCACCGGCCGGCGCAGGTAGTCCGCGTGGCGCACGCGCGCCGGCACTTCGACCACGGGGCGCTCCACCTCCTGGTAGGGCAGCTGCGCCAGCAGATGGGAGATGCAGTTGAGCCGGGCCTTCTTCTTGTCCACCGCCTGCACTACCCACCAGGGCGACTCGGGGGTGTGGGTGCGCTCCAGCATGGTTTCCTTGGCGCGGGTGTACTCCTCCCACAGCCGGCGCGACTCCAGGTCCATGGGGCTGAGCTTCCACTGCTTGAGCGGGTCATGGATGCGGCCGAGGAAGCGCAGGTGCTGCTCCTCGTCGGTGATGGAGAACCAGTACTTCAGCAGCACGATGCCCGATCGCATCAGCATGCGCTCGAAGTCGGGCACGGTGCGGAAGAACTCCTCGTATTCCGCGTCGGTGCAGAAGCCCATCACGTGTTCCACGCCGGCTCGGTTGTACCAGCTGCGGTCGAACAGCACGATCTCGCCGCCGGCCGGCAGGTGCGACACATAGCGCTGGAAGTACCACTGCGTGCGTTCGCGGTCGTTGGGCGCCGGCAGCGCCGCCACGCGGCAGATGCGCGGGTTGAGCCGCTGCGTGATGCGCTTGATGACGCCGCCCTTGCCGGCCGCGTCGCGCCCCTCGAACAGCACCACCACCTTCTGCCCGGTGTGCTGCACCCAGTCCTGCAGCTTGACCAGCTCGCCCTGCAGCCGGAACAGCTCGCGGAAGTAGGTACGGCGCGCCAGCGCGTCGGCCTCGCTGGCCGGCTCGTCGCCGGCGGGGATGCGGTCGTCCATCTCCAGTTCCAGCTCTTCGTCGAAGCCGTCCAGCAGGTCGGCCTCGAAGCGGCGCAGCACGTCGGCGTGCAGGTCGGTGGCAGGGGAAAAGCTCATGGTGGATGTCACAGGCGCGGAAAGCGCCCATGCTGCGCGCCGCGCATGGCAGCCGTGTGACATGCGGTGGCCCTGCTGTCACCGTACTGTCACGTGGCCGCCGCAGCATGCGTGACTCCGCCATGTCCGCGCCTTCCTCTCCTCTCGATCCTGCCGTGCCGGTGTACGGCGCCGACAGCGCCGGCCTGGTCTGCGGTTACCGCTTCACGCCCGGCGGCCCGGTGCAGGAGATCGACTCGGCCACAGCCGCACGGTGGCTGGCCGGCTGCCCGCGCGACGACGACGCCCCTGGCTTCGTCTGGCTGCACTTCAACCTGGCGCACGCCGCCGCCGAGCGCTGGCTGCAGCGCCACGCAGGGCTGTCGGACACCTTCTTCGAGGCCCTGCGCGACGGCCTGCACTCCACCCGCATCGAGCGGGCCGACGACGCGCTGGTGGCGGTGGTCAACGACGTGCATTTCGACTTCGCCTTCGAGCCCTCGGACCTGTCCACGCTCTGGGTCAGCGTGGACCGGCACCTGGTGGTGACCGCGCGGCACCGTCCGCTGCGCGCCATCGACCAGCTGCGCCTGGCCACCAAGCGCGGCGAGGCGCTGCAGTCCAGCGCCGAGCTGCTCGAGCGCCTGCTGCGCGCCCAGGCCGATGTGCTGGTGGAGGTGGTGCGCGGGGTCACCCAGCGTATCGACGAGGTCGAGGACGCGCTGCTGGCCGGCCGCCTGGCCTTCAAGCGCGCCCGGCTGGGCGTGCTGCGCCGGCTGCTGGTGCGGCTGCAGCGCCTGCTGGCGCCCGAGCCGGCGGCGCTGTTCCGGCTGCTGCAGCACCCGCCCGACTGGCTGGACGAGGAGGGCGTGCAGGGCCTGCGCGAGTCGAGCGAGGAGTTCTCGGTGGTGCTGCGCGACATGTCCGCGCTGCAGGAGCGCATCAAGCTGCTGCAGGAGGAGATCGCCGCCAGCGTGAACGAGGACAACAACCGCAGCCTGTTCGTGCTGACGGTGGTGACGGTGCTGGCGCTGCCGATCAACATCCTGGCCGGCCTGTTCGGCATGAACGTGGGCGGCATCCCGCTGGCCGAGCACCCGCACGGCTTCTGGATCGTGATCGGCATCGTGGTCAGCTTCACGGGGGTGGCCGCCTGGTTTGCCTTCCGCAAGAAGTAGCGCTGGCGCCGCCGTTACTCAGCCCGCGGTCAGCCTTGTAAGGGTGTACTGACTTCCCTCAACATGAGGCGGAGTCCATGAAGCTCGAGAACATCCGGATCGGTGCCAAGCTGGCGCTGGCGTTCACCCTGACATCCCTGCTGACCCTGCTGCTGGGTCTGCTGGCCTGGGGGCAGATGCAGCGCATCCATGCCTCCACCGAAGACATCGCGCGCAACTGGCTGCCCAGCGTGCAGGCGATCGGCATGTTGCGCGTGTCCGCCAATCGCCTGCGCCGCAGCGAGAGCGAGCTGTTCCTGCCCTCGCAGCAGCCCGAAGCCGCCAGGTACCGGGCCGAGCTGCAGAGCCGGGCGCAGGAGCTGGCCCAGGCCGAGGCCCGCTACCAGCCCCTGGTCACCCCGGGGCGCGAGCGCGAGCTGTTCGACGCCTACCGCACCGAACGCGACCGCTACCTGGCGCAGCAGGCGCAGATGCTGCAGCTGGGCGACGCCGCGCATGACGAGAGACTGAAGCTCTACTTCGGAGCATCGGAGCAGGCCTTCAATGCGATGGCGCAGGACCTGGGCCAGCTGTCTGATTTCAACCGCAGCGCCTCCGACGCCGTGCGCGGTGCTGCGGCGGCGACTTTCGGCCAGGCACAGACCTTCATGCTGCTGCTGGTGCTGGCCACGCTGGCCGCCGCGGCCGGTCTCGCCACCTGGATCACCCGGCAGATCACGCGGCCGCTCGAGGGCGCGGTGGCCATTGCGCGCCAGGTGGCGCAGGGCGATCTCACCATGGAGATCCCGGCCCGCGGCAAGGACGAGGTGGCGCAGCTGCTGCAGGCCCTGGCCGGCATGCGCGCCAGCCTGTCGGAAGTGGTGGGGCGGGTGCGCGGCAACGCCGAGAGCGTGGCCGCCGCGAGTGCGCAGATCGCCCAGGGCAACACCGACCTGTCCGCGCGCACCGAGCAGCAGGCCTCGGCGCTGGAAGAGACCGCCGCCTCCATGGAACAGCTGGGCTCCACCGTGCGCCAGAACGCCGACAACGCCCGGCAGGCCAGCCAGCTCGCGGTCCGTGCCTCTGACGTCGCGGTGCAGGGCGGCGAGGTGGTGGGCGCCATGGTGCAGACCATGGGCGGCATCGAGGACGCCTCGCGGCGCATCGCCGACATCATCGGCGTGATCGACGGCATCGCCTTCCAGACCAACATCCTGGCGCTCAACGCAGCAGTGGAGGCCGCGCGCGCCGGCGAGCAGGGCCGTGGCTTTGCCGTCGTCGCCAGCGAGGTGCGCAGCCTGGCCCAGCGCAGTGCCGAGGCAGCGAAGGAGATCAAGCGCCTGATCGCCAGCAGCGTCGAGCGCGTCGGGCAGGGCACCGCCCTGGCCGACAAGGCCGGCAGCACCATGCAGGACGTGGTCCAGTCGATCAAGCGCGTGGCCGACATCGTGGCCGAGATCAGCGCCGCCAGCCGGGAGCAGAGTGCCGGCGTGGGCCAGGTCGGCGAAGCCGTCACGCAGATGGACCAGGCCACGCAGCAGAACGCCGCGCTGGTGGAGGAAAGCGCCGCCGCCGCCGAGAGCCTGAAGGCCCAGGCCGAGCAGATGGTGCAGGCCGTGTCGGTGTTCCGCCTGCTGCAGGCGGCGGCGCCCGCCGCGTCCGTCTCCCGCGACCTGCCGCCGCCGCCCGTGCGGTTGCCGGCGGCCCCGGCCGTGGCGGCGGTGCGGCCCCCGGCGCGGGCTGTCGCGGTCAGGGAGGCGGAATGGGAAAGCTTCTGAGGCCGCGCGGAGTGAATCAAAAAAGATAGCGGGTAGCCCTGTTAACTTCTTGGATTGAAGGCAAAAGAGCACTGAAACCCAGATGGCAACAGGGCTCTCTGCTATTGATTTGATTGACGTCCTCACCTGGACAGCATGCGCGCGGATTCATCGCCTTCATGGCGTTGCTCCACTCCCGGGTGGCGGCACTAGCCTGGCGCATGCAAGGCCCGCCGGTACTGCATGGCCTCGGCCACGTGCGCGGCCTGCACCGTATCCGCCGCCGCCAGGTCCGCGATGGTGCGCGCCACCTTGAGCGTGCGGTGCGTGCTGCGTGCCGACCAGCCCAGCCGTGCCGCGGCCTTCTGCAGGAACTGGCGCGCGCCCTCGTCCGGTGCGGCGTGGGTGTCGATGGCCTGGCCCTGCAGCGCCTGGTTGGGCACGCCCTGGCGCACCACGGCGCGCTCGCGCGCCGCGGCGGCACGGCTACGCACCGCCTCGGTGGCTTCGGCGGCGCCGGCTTGCAGTAGCTGTTCCGGTGGCAGCGCGGGCACTTCCACATGCAGGTCGATGCGGTCCAGCAGCGGGCCCGACAGCCGGCCCTGATAGCGCGCCACCTGCTCGGGCGAGCAGCGGCAGCCGCGCAGCGGCGAACCCAGGTAGCCGCAAGGGCAGGGATTCATCGCCGCGATCAGCTGGAAGCGCGCCGGGAATTCAGCCCGCCGCGCGGCCCGTGCGATGGTGATCTGGCCGGTCTCCAGCGGTTCGCGCAGCGCCTCCAGTGCGGCGCGTGGGAATTCTGGCAGTTCGTCCAGAAACAGCACACCATGGTGGGCCAGCGATATCTCGCCTGGCCTCGGGGGTGAACCGCCGCCCACCAGCGCCACCGCGCTGGCAGAGTGGTGCGGGCTGCCCGTCGGGCGCCGTCCCCAGTGCTCGGGCAGGAAGCGGCCGGCCAGGCTGGCGATGGCCGCGCTCTCCAGCGATTCGTCCAGCGTCATGGCCGGCAGCAGGCCGGCGAAGCGCTGCGCCAGCATGGACTTGCCCGATCCTGGCGGCCCGACCATCAGCAGGCTGTGCTGGCCGGCCGCGGCGATCTCCAGCGCGCGCCGGGCGCCGGCCTGGCCCTTGACGTCCGCCAGGTCCGGGTAGGGCGCGCCCGTGGGTGCGGCCGCCGCCTGCACGCGGGCCCAGCCGCCGTCGTCCGGCGAGGCGGTGCCGGCGGGTGGCGCGGGCTGGAAGCGCTGCGCCACGTCCAGCAGGTGGCGCGCACCATAGACCTCGCGGCCCGGCACCAGGGCCGCTTCCTCGGCACTCTCCCGGGGCAGCACCAGCCGCGGTGGCACATCGGTGCTGCGCCGCGTGGCCAGCGCCATGGCCAGCGCGCCGCGCACCGGGCGCAGCTCGCCCGACAGCGACAGCTCGCCGGCGAACTCCCAGCCCGCCAGCCGGCCGGCGTCCACCTGCCCGCTGGCGGCCAGGATGCCCAGCGCGATCGGCAGGTCGAAGCGGCCCGAGTCCTTGGGCAGGTCGGCCGGCGCCAGGTTCACGGTGATGCGCTTGTTGTGCGGAAACTCGAGCCCCGCGTTCTGCAGCGCGGAGCGCACGCGCTCGCGCGCTTCCTTGACCTCCACATCCGCCAGTCCCACCAGGGTGAAGCTCGGCAGGCCATTGGCCAGGTGCACCTCGACGGTGACGGGCGTGGCATCGAGGCCCTGCAGTGCGCGGCTCTGGACGGTGGCTATGGCCATGGCAAAAGGTCCCTGTGTGTAACAGCGCCTCCATTGTGCTGCTGCGGCGCCGGTTGGGGTGCCGCTCCCCGCTGTTGTGCGCGCAGGCCCGGTCCTGGGGCGCTGTCGGCCGCGCCGCACCTGCGAGGTGCATTTGACGAAGGCGCAAACGTCGTTTACGGTTTGTCGGCGCCTTCATGGTGCGTTTTCTTCTTTTTCTTTATGCGCGAGGGGCGGGCTTGGTGCCACGATCGGCGGCTGGCACGGTTCGTGCACCCGTTGCTGTGGCAATTTGTCACAGCCCCCAACTTTTTTGGAGAAGAAGAGTCATGAAGAAAACCCTGCTGGCCCTTGCTGCAGCTGCCGCCTCCGCCACCGTGTTTGCGCAGGCCGCGCCGGAGCCGGACTACACGCTCTCGTTCAATGCTGGACTGGTGACGGAATACCGCTATCGCGGCATCTCGCAGAGCCGCTTCAACCCGGCCATCCAGGGTGGCATCGACTTCGCCCACAAGAGCGGCTTCTACCTGGGCACCTGGGGCTCCTCCATCAAGTGGATCAAGGATGCGGGCGGTGACGCCGACGCCGAAGTGGACTTCTACGGCGGCTACAAGAACACCTACAACGATGTCGGCTACGACTTCGGTGTGCTGCGCTACCAGTACCCGAGCGCCAAGCTGGCCGTCAGCCCGAACACCACGGAAATCTATGGCGCGCTGACCTACAGCGTGGCCACGCTGAAGTACTCGCACAGCGTGACCAACCTGTTCGGCTTCGCCGACAGCAAGAACAGCGGCTACCTCGACCTGTCCGCCACCTTCGACCTGGGCAACGGCTTCTCGCTCGTGCCGCACATCGGCCACCAGCGCATCGACAACAACAGCTTCTACTCGTACACCGACTACTCGCTGACGCTGGGCAAGGACTTTGGCAACGGCATCTCGGCCACGCTGGCCCTGGTGGGCACCGATGCCGAGAAGTCCGGTTATGTCGCGCCCAACGGCAAGTTCACCGGTCGCAACGGCGTCGTCGCGGGCGTCAAGTACAGCTTCTGAACGGGGTTCACTCACCGAGGACAAGCCCATGAAAATCGTCACTGCCATCATCAAACCATTCAAACTCGACGAGGTGCGCGAGGCGCTGTCGGCCATCGGCGTGCAAGGCATCACGGTCACCGAGGTCAAGGGTTTTGGCCGCCAGAAGGGCCACACCGAGCTCTACCGGGGCGCGGAGTACGTCGTCGACTTCCTGCCCAAGGTCAAGATCGAGGCCGCGGTCTCGGATGACCTGGTCGAGCGCGTCATCGAGGCGGTCGAGGGCGCGGCCCGCACCGGCAAGATCGGCGACGGCAAGATTTTTGTGTACGAGCTGGAGCAGGTGGTGCGCATCCGCACCGGCGAGACCGGCCGCGAGGCACTCTGAACCCGCATTGGACGAAAGAAGCAAAGACATGAAAAAACTGCTTGCCTCCCTTCTGCTCGGCGCCAGCCTGATCGCAGGCGGCTCGATGGCCGTCGCGCAGACACCGGCAGCCGAGTCCGCACCGGCCGTGACCGCGCCAGCCGCTCCTGCGGCCGAAGCGCCTGCTGCGGCTCCGGCTCCGGCGGCGGCTGCCGCACCCGAGGCGCCGGCCGCCGCGCCCACGCCCAAGCTCGACTCCGGTGACACCGCCTGGATGCTGACCTCCACCCTGCTGGTCATCCTGATGACCATCCCCGGCCTGGCGCTGTTCTATGGCGGCCTGGCCCGCTCCAAGAACATGCTGTCGGTGCTGATGCAGGTGTTCGTGATCTTCTCGGTGATCTCCATCCTGTGGGCCATCTACGGCTACAGCCTGGCGTTCGCGGGAGAAGGCTCGTTCTTCGGCGGCTTCGACAAGATCTTCCTGAAGGGCATTGCCCCCGACACGCTCTCCGGTGCGCTGCCGACGATTCCCGAGTACGTCTTCGTGGCGTTCCAGGGCACCTTCGCGGCCATCACCGTGGCGCTGATCGTCGGCTCCTACGCAGAGCGCATCAAGTTCTCCGCCGTGCTGCTGTTCTCGGTGATCTGGTTCACGTTCAGCTACGTGCCGATCGCCCACATCGTGTGGGGCGGCGGCCTGCTGGGCAAGGACGGCGCGCTGGACTTCGCCGGCGGCACCGTGGTGCACATCAACGCCGGTGTCGCCGGCCTGGTGGGTGCCTACATGCTGGGCAAGCGCCTGGGCTTCGGCAAGGAAGCCTTCACGCCGCACTCGCTGACGCTGACCATGGTCGGTGCCTCGCTGCTGTGGGTGGGCTGGTTCGGCTTCAACGCCGGCTCGGCTGGTGCGGCCAACGGCGTGGCCGGCCTGGCCTTCGTCAACACCGTGCTCGCCACGGCGGCTGCCACCATCTCCTGGATCGTGGGTGAAGCGCTGCACCGCGGCAAGGCCTCCATGCTGGGCGCCGCATCCGGTGCCGTGGCCGGCCTGGTGGCGGTCACGCCGGCTGCCGGCTTCGTCGGCCCGATGGGCTCGATCGTGCTGGGCCTGATCGCCGGCATCGTCTGCCTGTGGGGCGTGAGCGGCCTGAAGAAGATGCTGGGTGCGGACGACGCGTTCGACGTGTTCGGCGTGCACGGCGTGGGCGGCATCGTCGGTGCCATCCTGACCGGCGTCTTCGCAGCGCCCAGCCTGGGCGGCACCCAGCCGGCGGACTTCGCCATGGGCCACCAGGTCTTCGTGCAGGTCAAGAGCGTGTTGCTGACCATCGTCTGGTCGGGTGTCGTGTCCTTCATCGCCTACAAGATCGTCGACCTGGTCGTCGGTCTGCGCGTCTCGGAAGAAGCCGAGCGCGAAGGCCTGGACATCACCTCCCATGGCGAAACGGCCTACAACCGTTGATGCGCGGCATGCTGGCACGGCCCTTGCGGTAGTGTCAGCGCTGCAAGTCTTTTTGTAGCGAGAGTCTCCTTTGGATGTTGGGCCCGCAGCGATGCGGGCCCTTTTTTTTGCCACCGCGCCGCCCCGAGAGGCGGGGCCCTCTTCAGCGGCCGCGGCCAAGGACGCGTGGGGCCTGCTGCAGGGGCGCCATGCACCGCAGCGACACGCCGCCCTTGGCCCATCGTGGCCTGGGCCGGTCGAAAGCGGTGCACGCGCGCTAGCCTGCGACACTCGGGGCAACTCCTTCATCCGCGAGCCTGCCATGTCCTGGACCCCCTTCACCGACCATGCCTGCCTGCTGGGCGAGTCACCTTTCTGGCATCCGCTGGAGCGGGCCCTGTACTGGATCGACATCCCCGGCCGGTGCGTGCTGCGCGCCGCTGCTGGCGCCACTTCGGCGCAGGCCTGGGCGCTGCCCAGCGAGCCCGGCTGCATCGCGCCGGTGCGCGGCGGCGGCCTGGTCCTGGCGCTGCGCGACGGCATCTACCGCGCCCGCGACTGGGGCGGTGCGCTGGAGTTGCTGGTGCGCTTCCAGTACGACGTGCGCACCACGCGCTTCAACGACGGCAAGTGCGACGTGCAGGGCCGGCTCTGGGCCGGCACCATCTACGAGCCGCGCGACCGGCGCCGTGCCGAGCTGTACTGCATCGACATGCGCAGCGGCAGGCCGCAGGTCACGCTGATGGCCCACAACGCCACCACCGCCAATGGCGTGGCCTGGTCGCCCGACCAGCGCACCGCGTGGTGGGCCGACACGCCGCGCCACCTGATCCACACCTGGGACTACGAGCCCGGCCCGCCGGTGCTGCGCCGCCACCGCGTGTTCCACCAGTTCGCGCCCAAGCCGCCGGGCTGGCAGCCGGGCGACGGCGGCTACCAGGGGCGTCCCGATGGCGCCGCCGTCGATGTGCAGGGGCACTACCTGTGCGCCATGTTCGAAGGCGGCCAGCTGCTGCGCCTGGCCCCCGACGGCCAGGTGGTGCAGGCGCTGCCGCTGCCCGCGGCCTGCCCGACCATGCCCTGCTTTGGCGGCGAGGACCTGCGCACGCTCTACGTCACCACCGCGCGCCAGGGCCGGCCCGCGGACGAGCTGGCCCGCACGCCCTGGGCCGGCCGTGTGCTGGCCACGCGCGCCGAGGTGCCGGGGCTGCCCGTGAACTTCTTCGACCCCGGCGCCTGAATTTTCAGCGGCGGCACCAAAAAATTCAGGCGGCCCCGCATGGCTGCGCCCCGCCCGCCGGCTTACCATGGGCCGATGGAGACAGCCCTTCGCACCATCGTCGACCGCGTCCGCGCGGCCGCTGCCGATGCCGCGCCCCTCTACCTGCGGGGCGGCGGCACCAAGGACTTCTACGGCGAACCGCCGCGCGGCACGGTGCTGGACCTGTGTCCGCTGGCCGGCATCCTGGACTACGAGCCGAGCGAGCTGGTGGTCACCGCGCGCGCCGGCACGCCGCTGGCAGAACTGCAGGCGGCACTGGCCGAGCGCGGCCAGTGCCTGCCCTTCGACCCGCCGCATTTCGGCCGTGGCCGGGCCACCGTGGGCGGCATGGTCGCGGCCGGCCTGTCGGGCCCGGCGCGCGCCAGCGTCGGTTCGGTGCGCGACTACGTGCTGGGCGCGCACCTGGTCAATGGCCGCGGTGAGGTGCTGCAGTTCGGCGGCCAGGTCATGAAGAACGTGGCGGGCTACGACGTCTCGCGGCTGCTGGCCGGCTCGCTTGGCGTACTGGGCGTGATCGCCCAGGTCAGCCTCAAGGTATTGCCCGCCGCTCCGGCCCAGGCCACCCTGCGCTTTGCCTGCACCCAGGCCGAGGCGCTCGCGCGGCTCAATGCCTGGGGCGGACAGCCGCTGCCCTTGAATGCCAGCTGCTGGCTGCAGGAAGACCCCGCCGCCGGGCCGCAGGCCCCCGGCACCCTGTACCTGCGCCTGCGCGGTGCCGTCGCCGCGGTGCAGGCCGCCTGCGCGTCCCTGGGGGGCGAGCACATGGATGCCCGCGAGGCCGACCGCGCCCGCGTCGCCGCCGACTGGGATGCCTGCCGCGACCAGCGCCTGCCCTGGTTCACCGCGCGGCCCGCAGGGGTCGAGCTGTGGCGCGTGTCCGTGCCGCAGACCGCGCCGGTGCTGCCGCTGGAGGCGGCGCGTTTCGGCCTGCCGCTGGTGGAGTGGCATGGCGGGCAGCGCTGGTACCAGCTGGCGGCCAGCGACGATGCCGCCGTGCTCATGCTGCGCACGGCGGCCCATCGCGCGGGCGGCCATGCGTCGCTGTTCATCGCCGACGGCCGGCACCCGTCCTCGGCCCCGGCGCGGTTCGATGCCCTGACGCCCGCGCTGGGCAGCATCCATCGCCGGCTCAAGGCCAGCTTCGATCCCCTGGGCATCTTCAACCCCGGCCGCCTCTACCCCGGCCTGTGAGCCGACCCCTGCCGTGCGCCGACTGTTCCACATCGCCGACCGCCACCGCACGCCGGCCACCACGCGGCTGCTGGGCTTTCTGCTGGCCTTCAATGCGGGCGGCGTCAATGCCGGCGGGGTGCTGGTGGTGCACATGTACACCTCGCACATGACCGGCTTCGCCTCGCAGGTGGCCGACGGCATGGTGCTGGGCAACGGCGCGCTGCTGCTCGGCGCCCTGGGGGCGCTGCTGGCTTTCCTGTGCGGCGCCGCCACCACCGCCATCTTCGTCAACTGGGCGCGCCAGCACCGGCTGCGCAGCATCTATGCACTGCCGCTGCTGCTGGAGGCCGGCCTGCTGCTGCCCTTCGGGCTGATGGGCGCGATCACCCTGAACTGGCACACGCCTTTCGCCGTGCCGCTCACGGTGCTGCTGCTGTCATTCATCATGGGCCTGCAGAACGCGCTGGGCACCAAGGCCTCGGCCGGGCGGGTGCGCACCACGCACATGACCGGCAACGTGACCGACCTGGGCATAGAGCTGGGCAAGCTGCTCTACCGCAACCGCCAGGGACTGCCGCCACAGGTGCAGGTACGTGCCAACCGTGCGCGCATGCGCCTGCATGGCGGCCTGCTGGGCGCCTTCGTCGCGGGCGGGCTGTTCGGCGCCGCCGGCTTCAAGTACGTGGGCTTCTTCTGGGTCGTGCCGCTGGCCGGACTGCTGCTGGCGCTGGCACTGCCGCCCTTCCTGCACGACCTGCGGCGCCGCTCGCACTTGCGCACCCTGATGCTGGGACTGCGGCAGCGCTGGATGGCGCGCACTGCCCGCTGGCGCAAGCCACCCGCCGCCTGACCACAAGAACGGAGACCCCATGCAAACCGCGCTCGCCCCCGAGTACCGCGACACCGCCGATGGCCGCGAGGCCGAGGCCATCCTGCGCAAATGCGTGCACTGCGGCTTCTGCACCGCGACCTGTCCGACCTACCAGCTGCTGGGCGACGAACTGGACGGCCCGCGCGGCCGCATCTACCTGATCAAGCAGGTGCTCGAAGGCCAGGCACCGACCCGCAAGACGCAGGTCCACCTGGACCGCTGCCTGACCTGCCGCAACTGCGAGACGACCTGCCCGAGCGGCGTGCAGTACGGGCACCTGGTGGACATCGGGCGCAAGCTGGTCGATGCCAAGGTGGAGCGCCCGGCGTGCGAGCGCGCCCTGCGCTGGACGCTCAAGGAGGGGCTGAGCTCACCCCTGTTCGCCCCTGCGATGAAGGCCGGCCGTATGGTGCGCGGCCTGCTGCCGGAGACGCTGCGCGCCAAGGTGCCGGCCGCCCAGCCCGCGGGCGCCTGGCCCACCGCCAGCCATGCGCGCAAGGTGCTGCTGCTGCAGGGCTGCGTGCAGCCGGCCATGCTGCCCAACATCAATGCTGCCACCGCGCGCGTGCTGGATGCCTGCGGCATCCAGACCGTGGTGGCACCGCAGGCGCGCTGCTGCGGGGCGGTGAAGTTCCACCTGGACGACCAGGACGGGGGCCGCGACCAGGCGCGCGCCAGCATCGACGCCTGGTGGCCCATGGTGGAACGTGGCGAGGTCGAGGCCATCGTGATGAATGCCTCGGGCTGCGGCGTCATGGTCAAGGACTATGGCCACCTGCTGAAGGACGACCCGGCCTACGCCGGCAAGGCCGCCCGCATCAGTGCCCTGACGCGCGACCTGGGCGAACTGCTGCCGGCACTGCTGCCCCGCCTGCAGGAGAAGATCGCGCCGCAGGCCACGCACGAGGTACTGGCCTTTCACCCGCCCTGCACGCTGCAGCATGGCCAGCAGTTGCGCGGCGGCATCGAGTCGCAACTGCGCGCGCTGGGTTTCGACGTACGCCTGGCCCCCGAGGAGTCGCACCTGTGCTGCGGCTCGGCCGGCACCTATTCCGTGCTCCAGCCCGCGCTGGCCACGCCGCTGCGCGACCGCAAGCTGCAGCACCTGGGCCGCCTGCAGCCGGCGGCCATCCTGTCGGCCAACGTGGGCTGCATCACCCACCTGCAAAGCGGCACGGCCACGCCGGTGAAGCATTGGATCGAGGTGGTCGACGCGGCGCTGCAATGCTGAGCCTCAGGAGGCGCACCGCCACAAAGCGGCGGAAGGCCGCGGAGCTGGCCAGGCGCAGGCATCGACGGATCCGGCTTTGCCGGGCCGCTGGATGTGCCCCCTAGCAGGGGTGAGCCCCGCTATCCAGACCTCCGCCCGATCTCGATCAGCCCGTTGGCGGGCAGGTGGAAATAGTCCGAGGCACGGCCCGCGTTGCGCTGCAGCGAGGCGAACACCGCGCTGCGCAGCCGGCCCAGGCCGCGCATCTTCCGGCCGCTGCCGATCGTGGTGCGCGACACGAAGTACGAGGTTGCCATGGCCTCTATCGGCAATCCCTTCTGGTAGGCGAGCTGGCGGACCAGCTCCGGTACGTTGGGCGTCTCCATGAAGCCGTTCTGGGCATCCACGCGCCAGAAACCCTCGCCCAGCTCCTGCACCTGCAGCCGCCTGGCCACGTCCACGCGCGGCACCGGCAGCGTGTGCACCGCCAGCACCACCACGCGCTCGTGCAGCACCTGGTTGTGCTTGAGGTTGTGCAGCAGGGCATAGGGCACGCTGTGCGTGTCCGAGGTCAGGAACACCGCCGTGCGCTGCACGCGGTGCGGCATGTCGGCCGCCAGCGAGTGGATGAAGGGCTCCAGCGGCAGGCGCTCCTCCTCGGCCGCCTGTGCGCTGAGCCGGCTGCCGCGCGACCACGTGGTGAAGAGGAACATCACGCTGCCGGCCACGGCCAGCGTGATCCATCCGCCCTCGATGATCTTCAGGCTGTTGGCCACGATGAAGGTCAGGTCCACCAGCGCGAACAGCGCCGTGCCCAGCAGCACGGCCACCGGGTTCCAGCGCCACAGCCGCAGCGCGACGATGCCGGCCAGCAGCGTGGTGGTGAGCATGGTCACCGACACCGCGATGCCGTAGGCGGCCGACAGCCCGCTCGAACTGCGGAACACCAGCACCAGCAGCAGCACCCCGGCCATCAGCAGCCAGTTCACCGTGGGCAGGTAGATCTGCCCGATCGCCTGGCCCGAGGTCTGGACCACGCGCATGCGCGGCAGGTAGCCCATGTGCATGGCATGCGCGGTCATCGAGAACGCGCCCGAGATCACCGCCTGCGATGCAATCACCGTGGCGGCGGCGGCCAGCACCACCATCGGCACCGTGGCCCAGCCCGGGAACAGCCGGAAGAAGGGGTTGTCGATGGCGCCGGGGTCGGCCAGCACCAGCGCGCCCTGCCCGAAATAGTTGA